>WFLX010037561.1_pt1 | contig 15245 bp, 10 predicted proteins | sample 4967041 | NCBI WGS metagenome assembly WFLX01 (sample SAMN12857096, study PRJNA449069) | gut metagenome | isolation source: stool from male and female vole | host: Microtus ochrogaster | place: USA:Florida | collected 2017 | reverse complement strand
TGTACCGATAGACTTGTGATTCTGATACCGTGCCGGGAGCAGATTTATAACTATAGTTTTATTCCTATTAAAGGGGTGAATTATTATGTGGTTGACCGTTCGGTGCCCCAGTTTAACAATATCCAGAAATTTCTCGAAGGCAGCGGTCTGGAGATCGTGAGCGCGGAATTTGAGCGCATCCCGACCGACTACAAGGAGGTGACCCCGGAACAACGCGAGAGTATCGAGAAGCTCCTCGAGCGCTTCGAGGACGACGACGATGTGCAAAACGTCTTCCACAACATGAAGGAAGCTGACGAGTAACATACCGCCAATGAACTACTTTTTAAAAACAATCATGATAGCGGTGGCTCTCGTCACCGCTATTCCGTCATTTGCCGTTAGCGACAAAGAGATGGAGGCTGCCCGCACTATGGCGGCGAAACACTATCTTAGGTATGCCAACAACGGTTCGGATTATCTCGACAAGATCTCTCCCTCCTCGATGAGCGAGCTCTCGGGCGCGCTGAAGGCCAAGGAGAAGGAAAACCTGAAGGCTTTCAACGCAGTAGCCGTGCCCAAAGACTATGCTTCGTGGGACAAGGCTAAGCTGGTGGAATACTGGAGCACGACTTTCTTCAAGTCTCCCGGACTGAAGGATGACGGCAAGAAATGTCTCGGCATACTTGCCAAGAAACTCAACAAGATAAATGTCTCGGCAACTGCTCCGGCCGCTGCTCCGCAAGAGGAACCGAAGCAGGAACCCAAAGCCGAGCCGAAGCCTGAAGCCCAGGCTCAGGCTCCTGCCGCAGCCGATAAGCCTGCCCCTGCCGCAACAGCAGGAGATGAGGCAATAGNCGCGGAGGAGGCTGNNGCTGCCGAACTNGCCGCTGTCGAGGCCCAGGCGGCTGNTNATGCCGGAGTTGCGGAAGAGCAGCCGAAGAAGTCNAGCAATACCGGATGGTATGTGGCTATTCTTGTCGTTCTCATAGGCGTTGTGGTGTGGCTCGTGATGTATGCCTCAAAGAGCATGAAGGAGTCAGGCGCTTTCACGGCCGACGGAAAATCTGCCGAAAAGGAGATAAGGGAGGCGAGAAAGGCCGCCAAGGAGGAAGCCAACAAGATGAGGGAACAATATGCAAGTTCGCTTGCTGTGAAAAACGATGAGATCAAGCAGCTCAAGGCTCGTGTGGATGAATTGGAGGCCGAACTCGAAAATGCCCGCGAAGCGCTGGAGCGCGAACAGTCTCGTAAGCCCGCGCCTCAACCCCGGCATTCCGCGCCTGAGGCTAAGCCCGAGCAGGCGCCCAGACCTGCCGCAGATGCCCCGGCTAAGCCGAGACAGGCCGGCAAGACAACTAAACTGCCTCCTGTGGTGTATCTCGGATATGTAAATCAGAGAGGTCTTTTCGTGAAAGCCTCACGCAGTCTTAATCAGGAATCGAGCGTCTACTATATGGACATTCCCGACGGAGAACACGGCACATTCATGGTAGCCAACGACATAGATGTCTTCGACAGGGTTCTCGCCGACCCTGAATATTGGCTCGGAGGCGGCTGTATCATTGAGAATCCGGAAGATGCCGATATAGCCGCTGAAATCGTGACTCTTGAGGCAGGCGAGGCCCGCTTCGCCGACAATTCATGTCGGGTGGTGAAGAAAGCACGTATCAAATTCATCTGAGTCCCCTCATGAAACTGTCCTCTCTCACCGACAGGTATGGCAAGACTGTTTTCCTTATATGCAGCAGCATTGCTGTCATAATCTTTCTTGTCATAAGTACCAATCTCGTGAAGCAGCTTTCGGCTCAGGAGCGGGAGAGGATGAATATCTGGGCTTCCGCCACAGAGAAGATGGCTCAGTCGGAAGGCTCCACCGATGTTGAGTTTCTGCTCAATATAATAGCGCAGAATAACTCAATCCCCGTGATGGTGACTGACGCCGAGCGCAATATTTTGGAATACAGGAACTACGAGCTCCCCGACCGCGTGGCCGACGGGGAGCACGTAGCGTTTTCAGACCTTTCGGAGCGCGACCGCCGCTTCCTGCAGAAGAGGCTCAATAAGGCTATCGGCACGCGATCGCTGCAACAGGCAGTGGAGTCTGACGCCCATTTCATACGAGTGGAGGTCTATCCCGGCATCAATCAGTATATCTATTACGAAGACAGCATCCTTCTTCGCCGCCTCAGCCTTTATCCCTACGTTGTGCTCGGCATCATGATCGTGATGGTGATCATAATTTATTCGGCTGTGGTTTATACTAAGAAAGCGGAGCAGAACCGGGTCTGGGTCGGGCTTTCGAAAGAGACCGCGCATCAGTTGGGCACTCCTATATCCTCGCTCATGGCCTGGACTCAGTTTCTTGAGGCAAGCGGCACCGACAGCGAGGTGACCGCGGAGATCGACAAGGACGTGAAGCGGCTGAGCACCATCGCCGACCGCTTCTCGAAGATCGGCTCGCGGCCCGACCTCGAATTGGAATATCTCAACCAGACAATCGAAAAATCGCTCGAATATATGCGTGCGCGCATCTCGGGAAAGGTGCAGCTTCATTTCCATTTCGGTNAGGATGACTACGGGGTGCTACTCTCGAGTAGCCTCTTTGAATGGGTGATGGAAAACCTCACCAAGAATGCCGTGGATGCCATGTCCGGGGCCGGTGATATACATTACACCACAGGCGAGGGAAAAGACTGCGTCTGGATCGAGATCCGCGACACCGGCAAGGGCATTCCCCGCAAGAATTTCACGAAAGTCTTCAGTCCGGGCTTCACCACCAAAGAACGGGGATGGGGTCTGGGGCTTACACTCGTGAAGCGCATCGTGGAGGAANACCACGACNGNAGAATNTTCGTGAAGGAATCGGAAATAGGAAAGGGCACTACTTTCCGAATAGAGCTCCCGTCGAGGCGGCAGCGATGAAGTAAGAATTGACATCTCCACATCATTAAGACCACGGCATAATATGCGACCAATTTTCATAATAGGATATATGGCTACCGGCAAGACCACATTCGGGCGTGCACTGGCGCGCAGGGCCGGACTTCAGCACATCGATCTCGACTTCTACATTGAGCAGCGCTTCCACTCCACGATAAGTCAGATCTTCGCCACAAAGGGAGAAGAGGAATTTCGCCGTATCGAGGCTGCGATGCTGCGCGAGGTGGGCGAGATGCAGGATGTGGTCATCTCGTGCGGAGGAGGCACACCTTGCTTCTCAGGAAACATGGAGTATATGAACAGCCTCGGCCTTACGGTATGCCTGAGGGCTTCAGACGATGTCGTGGCCGACAGAATAATCCGTGCCGCCGGGAAGAGGCCGCTTATGGCCGGAAAATCGCGTGAGGAGGTGCTGGCAAGCCTACGCAGCCAGATGACTGTGCGCGATCCTTTCTATCGGCAGGCCGCTATGGAAATTTCAGGCGATAGGCTCGACTCGAAGGCGCAGATTGCCGACACGGTATCCGATTTTATGAAAAATTTGGCGGAATGCAAATAATTTGTTATATTTGCCGATGAAGAAGTGCGGGAGATGCCTGCACTCCGGATCTAACTAAACCTGATAGAGACATGAACCAGACCGTTGCTGAAAAAGAGACTGAGATCATCGATATAGAGCCCCTGCTGAAGCATGCCGCGATGATAGGAAAACACGATGGCATCGACATTGCGATGCTGGCGAATTATCCTGATACAGATGAGACACGTGTGCTGCTTACGCCGGAGGCGTGCGGGCTGCTCACTTCAGCCGGTTTCAGGATGGCGATGCAGAAAGGTGCAGGAATTGACATTTCGTTTTCTGATGAGGCCTATGCCGACTTCGGTGTGCAGATAAAGACTCGTGAAGAAGCGCTCGCTGCCGATATGGTGCTCTCGTTCGCACCTCTGCGGGCTACCGACATCATGCAGATGCAGCCCGGAAGCACCCTGCTCTGCGTCATGGGCTCGGGCATAATAGATACAGATGCTATAAAGGCCCTTCTCGAGCGTGGCATCACGCTCGGATGCCTCGACAATATGTATAGCCACACCGACACTCCGATTTTCGCCGACATCATAGATGAAATCAACGGCCGCGCGGCAATTATGTATGCGCAGGAAAATCTTTCTTACCTCGGAGGCGGCAAAGGGGTGCTTCTTGCAAGCGTGGCCGGCATCAACCCCTGCGAGGTGCTTATCATAGGATGCGGCACCGACGTCTACTGCGCCGCGAAGGCTGCACTCAACATGGGTGCGGAAGTCTGCATTCTCAATAATGACGTGTCCATGCTGGCCGAAGCGCGCAAGGAATGCGGCCCTCAGATCCAGACTATAATGATACACCCTAGAGTTCTCTACAACAAGGTGAAGACCGCCGACGTGATTCTGTTAGGCACTACCACCCGCCAGTTTGAACTCCCCAAAAATCTCTCGCCGGCCATTAAAGATAGTGCATACGTGCTCGACATCAAGGAGTCGCACCCGTCAGTGTCGGTGCCCCGCACCGTAGCGATGGCCCTCAGCAACGTGCTGGTGGGATTTCTCGAGGAGATGAAGATTAAGGAAGGCTTCGACCGCATGATCGAGACCAACGAGGGAGTGCAGCAGGGAATCGTGACATATAAGGGAAAACTCGTCGACAAACTCATCGGATCGTACACCGGTCTTCCTTCGGCCGATCTCTCGATGATGCTTGCGTCGAGCAATTGATATCTGACTTTATTCCGGGATGCGTATCATCCATATACTCTCGTCTGTAATGTGGTCAGGCGTCGAGCGCTATTCGCTCGATATCTGCCGCCATTATAGCAATGAAGGATACGATGTTCTTGCCATCACGCGCGATGCGCGCGCCGTTGACGACGTGTTTCGCCGCAATGGTGTGCNNGTNAGANTTGCTCCACTCGGCGGATTCTTTTCATACGGCGCCGTGAAAGCCATCTGCGAAGTCTTGAATGAGGATCACTCCCACACTGTGATTCACTGCCACGACACCCGTGATGCCTTCTGCGCCCTCACTGCAAGAAGCCTGCTCGGACGCCGCGATATTCGGGTGGTTCTCACACGTCATTATGTGAGGCGCGCCGGCAGGAGCCCTTTCCATAAATACACTTATAGAAACGTAGACCGTCTCATCTTCGTGTCGGAAGCGGCACGGAGCAGATTTCTCTCGGGTTGGCAATGGAATAAAGGCCGCTTTGCCGANAACGTAGGCGGANTGGTGATTCATAACAGTATCAACANCCCGCTTAAANGCGTGGCCGAAGAGCCGGCGCGTGGAGCCGTCACGGGTATGTATCTCGGCCGGCTGGCACCCGACAAGGGTCTTGAGCAGATAATCGGGGCTCTGGGTATGATGCGTGGTTCCAAACTGAGGATGAGACTCGTCGGGACAGGGCATCCCGATTATGTCGATTCGCTTCGCCGCCGTGCCGAAGATGCCGGAGTGATGGAGATGATCGACTGGCCACGGCATAGGGAAGACACAGATGGCCTCATACGCCTTTCCCATTTCGGAGTGTTGCCTTCCACAGCCCCTGAGGCGTTCGGAATGAGCAATCTGGAATTTATGTCGGAAGGTCGCCCCATAATCTGTACCGGCAACGGAGCCCAGCCGGAGTATATCACAGACCGCCGAGAGGGAATACTGGTGGCTCCCGGCGATGTACGTGGCCTTGCCATTGAAATGCAGCGGCTTGTAGCTGACAGGAATCTGCGCCTTGCACTCGGTAAAGCTGCCAGAAGCCGTTTTGAGAATGAGCTGAGTTGGCCACATTTCATCAGGAAACTGGATCAGCAGTATTTTTTCGATTTTTCCGATGAAAAATTTGGAAAATTCGCAGAAAAGAATTAATTTTGCACTCGCAATTGAGCGGCTACCGTCGCTGAGATATTGCACTCGGGGTGTAGCACAGTTGGTTAGCGCGCTACGTTCGGGACGTAGAGGTCGGGCGTTCGAGTCGCCTCACCCCGACAAAAACTTAATTAAAGCGATGTGACTTAATAAGTTACATCGTTTTAAAAGTTTTAAAGCGGGACGCGCATGGGACGCGGCCGCAGACAGATATTTTAAGTGCAACCCGGCATTATCCCCCAATAATGCCAAAAAAAATGCGCACTGACGAAAACTTCTCGCGTAAAAATGAAGAACAGGACTTGTTCCCGGTGAGGAAGAACGGCGTGGCGAAATGCCTTGCCTACAATCCGCCGCAGTACAAAACCAACAAGGCCGGCTGCTACATCGAATTCTATGCCTATGATCCGGCCATAGGAAAGATGCGACGGAAGCGAGTGAAGGTAAACCATATTAATGGGTCGAGAAATCGCAAGCAATATGCGAAAGAGGCTATCAACAGATTCGCGGATCTGTTAAGCGACGGATGGAATCCATGGATAGATTGCGATCCTGATGATATCGCCCTGTTCATGGACTGTCTTGATCGTTACGAGGAGCACGTGCAGAAGCAGCACACGAGCGGACTCTTCCGAAAACAGACATACGACGACTACAAATCAAAGATCAAGATAATCCGGCACTATGTAGAGAATGTTCAGAAGCCTAAGGAGAGAATCCGCTATATGTTCCAGTTCACCAAACGATGGTGTGTCGATTTTCTGNANTACATNTACATCGAGCGCAACAANNGTGCNCAGANCTACAATAATTNNCTNTCGTTTCTGCGCACCNTATGTGAATGGTGGATAGCTCGAGGAATCATAGCAACAAAACCGACAGACGGCATCCAGCCCATCAGCAAGCGACTTTTTGCGAAGGAACGCAGCTGCATACCTATCGACAGGGTTAAGGAGATAGGAGAATGGACAGAGAGGCACGATCCATATTTCCATTTCGCCTGTCAGATTCTGTATTATTGCTTCATTAGGCCGGTAGAGATGACGCGACTCAAGATATCTGACTTCAATCTACATGAGAGCACCGTCACCATAAGGGCCACGGCAAGCAAGAACAAGCGGACACAGACGGTGACCGTTCCGAAAAAAGTGCTTCTGTTCGGGGTGCAACTCGGAATATTCAGCGCGCCGATGAGCGACTATGTTTTCTCCAGCAAGCTCAGGCCGGGGAAGGAGCAAATCGACACAAAGATCTTCCGCGACCACTGGGCGAAGGTGTCACGTAAACTGAGGCTGAAACCGGAGTGGAAATTCTACAGTCTGAAAGACACCGGCATCACCGCAATGCTCAGAGCCAACATCACGGCTCCGGTCCATGTGAAGGAACAGGCACGGCATTCCTCTCTCGCCATAACTGAGATCTATATAGGAGAGAACAGGGAAGCCGTTCCTGAGATTCTTGATCTTGATGGCGCGCTCTAATCATCGAGCAGCGGCCAAAATTCGCCCTTGAGTAACTGCGACATTCCATCCTCGGAGAATGTCGCGGTTATCTTTTCACAGATATATCGCCGGCCATGGATATAAAACAACGCTCGAGGATCAGGGATAGAATCCGAGATGAACTTAAATGAGAATTTGCGAGTGTTGTCAATTTTATAGACCGGGGAGATAAGCGGATTGCCAGGATCATTAAGCCGGAAATTAAATGGCAAGTGCTGGCCTACATAAGAAGAACCGGAATAATTGAGACTGATATTGAAGACTTCCGGATGCGGGAGAAGACCCTGAGGGTAGGCTCCATCGTAGTATGCAACATAGATCATGTTATAATATTCGGCGATGTCCGCTTTTTCTCCCTCCTCGAGAGTATGCTGCAGTTTCGATTTCCTGTATTCCGATTCATCGTCGAAATCTTCCGAAAAAGAGGAAAATTTCTGAAAGAGGCACATTCCGTGCTTGCTGTCCGTGTAGTCAATACATGCGGGTACGAATTCGAGTTCCACCTTAGAGTCGGAAGAAGATTCGTCGTCGGCATTATCCGAGGGGCCAAACAAGTTGAGCGGTTGCATTGTATAATAATCTTTCGGACGCCCGGCCCACGCGTTGGGGATTCTGTCGATATGTCTGAGCATAAAATGGAGGTTCTCTGATGGGACATAAAACACCTTCTCGAGCTCGGGGTCTTTATATGCGTTTGTGCCCGGCGCATAGTCCACGATGCCAGACGTCAGATACTGCTTGTTGGTATAGTATCCGATAAGGCTTGCCACATCGGAGAATTCGGAAATATCGGACTTTTGGAGAGTTTTTATAAACCAGGGGCAGGAATAATAATTTGACATCTGATGATCCGTGTCTTTATAGACGAAAGTCTTCTGTTCCAGATAGTCGCAACCGTCATTCACCCGTACAGCCGTAGAGAAAGAATCCACAATATTTTCGAGACATACGGGGGCGACTGAAGACAGGATCGAGGTGTTGAAGCTGAAAGAAACTTTCTTCGTCTGATGATCGATCGAGAATTGCCCTCTGAGGAAGAGCTCGAGTTTCTCAAAATATTCCGCGAGTGTCCAGTGAGGGAGCGCCCTTGAGTAATACTTGATATCCCATGACCCGGGAAGCACATTGCACACAAGAATCCTGCTCAACCATGAGTGAGAGTACCAATCGGACAAATCGCAATCATAGCCTGCAAGGTAACACAAATTCCGCGTCAGATCCACGAGAAACGGAAAGAAAGTCAGGTCTTTCGTATCTTTTGACCACTTATATAATCCTGACGCATCATCATAATCAGCAAAATTGTGGGTAATTCCGGAATCGGCCGAGACCCATGGGATGGCCACCGGTTTGTTNNCCTCCGGAAACCATGCCGCGTTAGGATTGATAGAAGAAGGCTTANAGGAGACCCCTAAGGTAAGTGGCAACTCGTTGATATAGATATCGTCGAAATCCTTGGCGAAGTTCTGTACGGCCCGCCCCTCGAGAAATTGACCTTTAACCTCGATGTCTGAAATCTCTACCAAAGTAAGCGAGCCTGATCTTGACACCGCTTTGTCACGGATCTCACAATCAAACACGATATCGTGGGGAATAATTTCCGGGCGATTGATCATGCCGAAAATATCGATGTTCGCGGGGCAATCCTTGAGTGGGAAAGGAATCGTGAGAGTATACGAGTCAGACCCTGAGAAAAGGCTATTTTCCGCGATAAAGTCAAAAGAAGATCCTTGCTTCAGGACAGCCTCCTTGCCTTCAATTATTATTTGCATTTTTCCTACGTGATTTAGGTGATTTGTTATCCATAAGCGTGGTGTAATCATCCTGAGCCTTGTTTATACCCTTATCGCCGGCGACAGTGGCGATAGTGACAAACGGCTCATCAAGACGTTTGGCAAGACGGTCGATAACTCCGGAATATTGCGACATTGCCGAAGCCACTACTGCCGCTGATGGAGAGCCGTCGGCAATCCGCGNGATTGTCTGCGGGGCCGTGATNGAGCGNGACACATNCTCGCNCCGGAGCGATCCGATTGTATTGGTGCGCTGGGCATAGTCGAGCGCCTCTATCATCGGACGTGCTACAGGAGAAGCGAGAAGACGCTGACTTGCCACCCATTCGCCGGCATGGACGATACCGGCAGGTTCGTCGACAGGCCCCTTAGGAGTGAATCCACCCTGCGAGTATCCCTGAGTTTCGGCAGCCTGCTGCTGCTTCTTAATGGACGCGATCTGTATTGCTCCGGCAGCCACCGCCATAGCGGCGGCGATAGGTGCCAGTATATAGCCCACAACCGGGACAGCAGCTGCGGAGCCGTAAGCGTTGAGGGCATTGGTAGCGGTCTGAGCCACGGCCTGAATCACCTGCATGGCAAACATCTTACGGTTGGCTTCGTTTTTTGCCTTGGCAATCTCAGCCTCCTTCTGTTTCTCGAGTTTCGCTATTCTGTAAGAATTCCCTTCTGCGTAAGCAACTTCCTCATTGTATCTTGATTCGATGGCTGCTGTCTGGATAGACAGTTCGGCCTGAATCATTGTGGATAGACCTGAAAAAATAGCCGACATCCCGGAAGTCAGGGTAGACAGCGAGCCGGTGAGAGCCTTTCCTCCGTCAGAGTCAAGCCATTCCACAGACGATTCCACGGCTTTTTGCATGGAATTGCGAGTGTCGGATTCCGACTCCTGGTTGTATTGCAAACGGAGTGCTTTCTGAGCTTCGAGGAATGCCTTTTCAATACGTAGTTTTTCGTCGGCATTGTTGCCGGCCGCTTGCAGTTCCCGATCGTATACCACAGTTAAGGCTGCGAGTTGTTTATCATAAAGAGCCTTATCTTCGGCAGGATTGTTGCCGAAATATTGCTTCTTGAGGCGAGCATACTCAGATTCCAGCGCCTCCATCTCCTGCCGGTGACGTTTTGCGGCAGCGAGTTCGGCATCATGTAGATTTTTCTGAGCCTTTAGGTAATCATCCGAGCCAGATTCGTAGATATCGACGATCCTGCGCAGATGTTCGAGATTCAATCGCTCGAGTGCTTCCTGATGCACCTTTTCGGCTGAAGCCCTCTCTTCGGCCGACACGTTCTCAGCATTAAGTTGTTCGAGATATTGAGCGTTGATAACAGCAAGGAGGCTTTCATAATGTTCTTTTTCTTCCGCCTCTGAAGTTGCGAATCCAGCATTGTCAAGTTTATTGATGGCATCCCAGAAGTCAGCCTGAGTTGACAGACGTTCATCCTCAGTCAAATCCTCCCTATCGAGAATCTTCTGATAATAATTTGCGAGGATGCCGGCCATATTCTCGTTATGTTCCGATAGAGTGGCTTCACCCTTGACGTATGCGATGCGCGCTTCTGCCTCCATGCGTTCACGCCATTTTTTCTCTTCCTCGAATCGTTCTTTGGCAGAAGATGAAGCCGACGGAACTGGCGATGGTGGGAAAAATCCGTCGTCAGGAACATCCGGGTAATAATTGGATTCAGTACTCGAGCGTTGCGACTTCTCGTATGTGAGTTCGCGCAGCATCTTTTCCGCCATGGAGCGCGACATATTTCCGGAGACGGTGTAATTATTGGCAGAGTCCGTTGACCATGAAAGAGATTTTGATGCGGGAGCCGAGAATTGAGAGTATTTAGTCAGGCCTTCAGATATGGGCCCGGTAGACAGTGTTCCTGTTTTTCCCGGTTGCGAGGAAGGTATCACCACATTTTCACCAAAAGAAGTGACCACCTGACGGGCCGTATTCTCACTATCGACCGGGAAAGACACCTTAACTTCGTTGAGAGGGGAAGGATTAGCAATAGCTTTGGTAAGGCTTTCAATCTGCTTGTCAATATTATCTACAGGAATATATTGAAACTGACGTGCAGACATCTTGTCGAGTTTCTCCGACCGCCTGTTGAAATCCTCTAAGTACTCATCCAACTTGGACAATATTTCCACAGGGCTATCCTTTGAAGAGAAGTAGTCCCAAAAGCCACGGTTTTTCCCTTCAAAATCTCTCACTTCATTCTTTATTGAAATCGGCACCTTCTGTCCGGAGGCGACTGCTGATGCGACTTCGGTGACGATTCGGGTCACGTTACGTTCATCCATTCCGTAACCGAGCAGACGTTCACGGAGGGCTTCTGTAGAATCATCGACATCCNTTGCATGGGCATTATTGAGCTGATCCTTTGCGTTGCTGATAGCGCGCGCCTGTGCGGATTTCCGGGCTGCCCATGTCAGTCGGTCGTAGGCGAGGGCGAGATTCGTGATTTCTCCCTTCTCATTCAGGAGTCCTTGCAAGTATACACCATATCTGGAAATAATCGCTTCTTTAGCGGCATTGTATTCCTTCGTGCCTTTCTTGGCTCCCTCCAGGGCACCGAAGAGTTTATCGATTTCAGACTTTTCTTTCTGGAGTGCTTCCACAAACGATGTAGCCGAAGCGTCAGCCTTTTCTGCCGCTTCCCGGTATTCATCCGTGCGGGATGTAAGTTGGATAATATATGATGCCAACATTGCCACGGCAGCGATAACCAATCCGAGCGGGCTGGCTTTAATGGTCGCGTTAAAGAGGCGCCATGCAGCTTTCGCACGTCCTACATTTCCCGTAAATAAAGCCATTGCAGCCGCGGCCAATTTCGTTGTAGCCGTCCATGCAGCGAATACTACATTAGAGAGAGCAGTTTCGGCCGCCAAGATCTTTGTATTGATTGCCGAAAACTTCAGGACGGCAACATAAGCGGCAATGGCGACTGTCAGGCTAATAACGGCGGTCTTATGATCAAAGAAGAATCGGAGCACAGTCAGGAGTCCACGCGCTACAGCAGCAGTCGATGACAGGAAGTGTGACATCAGAGGATATAGATGTTCACCGAGTTCCACCTGATATTCATGAGCCGCATTTCTGCATTTGTCGAGACTGGCAGCCACTGTATTATTCTGCACGTCAAATTCCGTGTCAATAGATGTGCCCTCCCGGAAAGCGTCATTGGCCACTTCCTGCTGAGCCTTCACATCCTCGATTTTATTTGCGAGAGTAGAAAGCGCTGCTATGGCACGGCTGCCGTTCTCGCCCATATCCTTGAACATCGGAGAGAGGACGTCCATACCGCCGGCATTGTTCAGCGTCTCGAGAAACAGGATCAGGGCCTCGTTGGCATCCTTCTTGAGAAGGTCAGAGAATTCCTTGACATCGAGCCCGGCCACCTGCGCGTATTTAGCCGGATCCTGATAGAGGCGCACCAGCACCTGAGAGAGGGCCGTGGCCGACGCTTCCACCTTCTGGGAATTGGAATCGAGCACGGCAGCAAACCCCATAATCTGAGGGATGGTCATATTCGCCTGAGCACCTACACCGGCCATGCGCTCGGTAAAATTGGCTATATAAGGAGCGGAAGCGGAGCAGTTCTGAGAGAGTTCGTTGATTACGGATCCTACCTTCAGTAGCGACTGCTCCGTGCCATATTGTTCTTCCACCCCGAAGATGCCTGTCAGTTTAGACAGTGTGAGGGTTGCACCGTCACCGAGGTCATCGAGGGCCACATTGATTTTGTCGGCGGCGCGGACGAAACCCATTACGTCGTCCACCGACTGCTTGCCGAGACGCCCTGCATCCTGAGCGAGTTTGTTAAGTTCTTCGCGTGAGGATCGGGTGTCGATGGTCTTGAACTGCTCGTTGAGTTCTGCGACCTGACCTTCCGACATGCCGGTGAATTTACGGACGGAAGCCATCTCCTGATCCATCTCCGCGTAGGCATCGACGAAAGTTCTGAGATAAGTGATGGTTCTGTCGTAGCCTTCAAATAAGACTGTAAGAGCAGGGAGTGTATCAAAAGCCCAGTCTTTAAAACGGGTCCACAATGATTTAGACGCCTCCAGTTCCTCTTTGACTGAAGAAATCTGTTCCTTGACAATACGAATCTTCTCAGCAAGTTCCTGATATGCTTCAGAACCCTGCTCGGCACTCTTGAACTGCTTAGTCAGAGATCCAAGAGTTTTATTAAGAGTTTTGAGGGAAACCTTGTCGAGATTTTGGAGGACATCGTTGACAGTCTCAATCGACGCCCGGCATTCATCAAATTGTTTCTGTAGTTTGCGAACGTCTTTTCTGGCCTTTTCAATATCCTTTGGCGAAGCCTTAGCGTTCTGAAGGTCTTCGACTTTCTTTTTTGCCTTATCGAGATCTGTCTTTATATCATTGAGANNTTTCTTAGCCTGTTCACCATTGNCAAGCNAGGTAACGGTTGCTTTATCATCTATTGTGCGCATAAATTGAGAAAAGTTAATTAATTTTGAGCAAATATAAGATGCTGCCAACAATCAATAAAAGACACGGAGCCGCGCCCTCACGACGCAGCTCCAATGTCAAAAAAATGCTAAAAAATGCGTATTTTCTGAGATTATTTTGTATTATTCTATCTTCTCCCATGCTCGGCATCGTAGCGTCGCATCCGTGGATGCCTGCTGCGGATTGAACCGTAATCCACACTACGTTTCTTTCGTCGCGGCGGAACCTTGTAGAATTCCGGGTGCTTGATTGAGTCCACTATCATTGCCACCATCAAAATTGATAGCGGTATCAGGAGTATGACACAGACAGCAACCATAACAATCGAGATTTAGATGATTTTATACCACAAAGATAATAAATTATCTCGGATTATGCAAATTTAATCGTCATTATCCGGAGGCGTCGGGCTGATGATGTGGATTGTCCCGGGCACCTTTCGCATCATCCACCCATGTGGACCTCCATCGATTTCGTAATGAGCCCTGAATCCTATCTGAGACATCACCGAGGCAACATCGCGGGGCTCGATCTCTATCATATCCTCGAGATCATCGATGATTTCACGCGTTGTCTTGTAGATTACACCCGGACCGGGTTCCGGGGCCGGAGCCCAACCCTTGAGATACCCTTCGAGGATTATGCAATGTCCGGAGACGGAATCTTTTTCGTTTTGCGAGTTGCGCTTCGTGTTTTTCGATTGTGAGGACTTTTTCATTTCAATATTTGGAGTTAGATTATATTTCTCGATAGTTTTGTTTATGGTATCACGCAGGAGAAACAGTTCGTCTGCATTGTTGAGAATGAAGTAGCCGTGGGATTCCTCCGTACCGTCAGGAAGTGTCCTGTCTATAGCATCGACACAGATGACGGTTTCATACGGATATACTTTAAATGTCATGCCTCACCTCCTTTCTTTGCTGTGGGCGTGAGAGCGAGGGCTGCTGCGGCCGCCATTGCGGTGATGATGATGGCCGGGGCGCATGCGAGGGCGAGCGCTGCGATGAAGCCGAGAGTGAATAGTGAGGCTGCCGTGAGGCAGAGCGGGGCGCCTATGCGGCTCCGGAGATTTGACACTTTCGCGCTCATGGAGCGCATGCGCTCACGCATCGATTGGCGTGAGGCCGGAATACTTAATGCTTTCATTGCATCATGGTTTATGAGCAAGGCAGTGGTAAAAACACCAAAACGGCTGCCGATACCGTTGCTCATAAACCATGATGCAGTCCCGTTGCCGAGCGTACAAAAGATTTCGGTATGGCAGCCGTCGGAATGGCTGTTTTATTATGTCTGCAGTCTGCATGTTTCAGGAGAGAAGCGGCTGCGGTCGGGCATAAAAAAAGCCCGGGATTATTCGAGCAATAACCGATGCCCGGCGGAACAGTCAAACTGTCATGATTTATGAGCACTGCAAAATTACAAATTATTTTTGTAATTCGCAAGAGTTGGGGTGAATTATTTGCTGAGATTTTGATTTAAGGTTTCGGACGAACCAGATTGATGACATCTAATCCACGATATACGACATCGTCTTCCACATCGCTGCTCAGGTTGATGTATTTCTTCTGACGTCCCTCTGTCTCAGGTGATTGTAACAAATCTATTGGAGACACTGAAGGAGATGTGAATGAGAGAACTGTTTCAAAATTATTGAACG
>WFLX010007364.1_pt1 | contig 15246 bp, 11 predicted proteins | sample 4967041 | NCBI WGS metagenome assembly WFLX01 (sample SAMN12857096, study PRJNA449069) | gut metagenome | isolation source: stool from male and female vole | host: Microtus ochrogaster | place: USA:Florida | collected 2017 | reverse complement strand
TCACTGGCCTCGCGGAGCGTCTTGGTGTGATCGCTCATTGCGAGAAATGTCGGGACGGTGAGGTGCGAGACAAGATTGCAGTCAGTGAGTCCCTTGCCCTCGGCATCGTAAGACCTGATCCAGTATGGCAGGGTGGTCATGACATTGCCCGAAGCATCGAGCAGCTCGGCCTGCCACTCAATGTCCACCGTTGAGTCGGCGCCCGAATCATACCGGCTGTCGATATGATAGCTGAGAGTGGTGCCGTTGTAGGGCGATGACAGGGTGGTGACAGGATTGCCCGCGTCGTCGGTCACAGTAAGGATAAGGTGAGGATTTTCGGTCGAAGCTGAAGCCGAGATGCGGTAGCGCACCGTAGTGCCCGCAAGCCATTCGGCTCCCGAGAGATCGGCGGTGAGGGTCGAGCTCTCGCCCCCGGTCTCNATGGTCAGCGANATCGTTGCTCCGTCGGGCAGAGTCTGGGGAATCATCATGAAAGTCTCCTCGTCGGCTATCATCGGGGTTCCGGCCTCTACGAAGGCCGATCCGTCGGCGGCCGCGAGCTCTATGTCNGNCCCGGCAGTGAAAGTCTCAGGGTCAGTCAGCCCCGTCCATTCGCCCGTCTCGATATTAAGCGTAGCCTCACCCATCACACCCGAGATCGATATGGCCTTGACCGTGCAGGGCGAGAGTTCGGCNCCGGCAACAAAGGTNATCGACGTAAGGGCATGGTTGAAATCAAGAGAGCATGGCGAGGAGGAGGCATCGACCGGAGTGGCCCACAGCAGATCCTGCTGCGCCTTGGCTTCGAGCGGCACTCGATAGCCGATCTTCAGGCCACCGGTCTCATCAGTGCCGGGGAGCGAGATCACGCCCTCTTCACCGGCAGACTGAGTATAGGGCGAGAAGGCATTGATGTGCAGCTTTCCCTCGCCGGGCCACAGATATTCCTGAGCCGGGCTCCATGCGCCGTCGCGTGTCACCTCGACATTGTTCATATAGTCGGCNTTCAGACCATCCGTGTCGGTCGAGGTGCCGTCGGTCAGGGCGGCATACACGCCGAAATTTTCGATAGTCTCCGTGGTCACCCCCGCCGCNCTNGAAGCGGCTGATGCTGACGTTGCGCTACGGCTTCCGATCAGATACAATGTACTACCTGACGGGCCTGTGAGCTCGTTGACGGTGCTGACCGGCCTGTCGGTCGAACGGCCGGAAGGAGTCAGGTTGTTCCATCCGGAGGCTTCCCTGACATCGAAGCGGATGCGGCTGCCGGCTCCCTCATCGGGATAGTCGAGAGGAGTGTCGCTGCAAGATGAGGCCAAAGCGGCTGTGGCTATCAGGCCGGCGATTGCCATGATTCTGTTCCGGCGGTCAATATATTTGCTGCACATGATGATGACGAATGAAGTTAAAGGAATCGGGANACGCCAGCGGGGCGCATCCCGATTATATAACCTGTAATGTGGCTCAGTTGTTTGATGTGTCACTGCCGGTTGACATCGGGATGTCGATATCGGGCTGCACATCCCAGTCGGTCACGGTCACGGTAAACTTGATCGGGCCGCCGAGCACCGGTTTGCCCGGATCGGGATCGTGGGGATCCACATTGCCCGCACCGTGGGTGAAGTCGAGCACATAGATATATTTCTTACCCTGCTCCCAGTTGGTGCTGATAGGTATTGCGGCCCATTCGCAACCTGGTTCGTTGGGGAAGGGATATATTTCGGCTCCTGAAACAGTCTTGACCGAAAGTCTTACGGAGAGGTATGCGCCCTCGTTGCTGTTGGCGCCGTCGGCGGTCGGATCCCATGCCACGAGCTGCTGAGGCATAAGCATTGCGTTGCCGCCCTGACCCATCACACTCTGAGCGCTGTCGGTGAGCACGATCGGGGTGTCGTAAGTATCGGTATAAATGGCCTTGTCGGTGCCGAGGGTCCAGTCGGATGTAGTGAAGTCGAAGTCGCCCGTGCTTACAGGCTCGCCGATACGGACACCCGAGATGGCGAATGTATAGGCATCGTTGTCGGATTTGGCCCTGATCTCGATCTGGCTCAGACGGTGGTCGAATGTGAGCGCTACGCCGGTGGCCTCATTGACCGAGCGCTTACCGCTGGCATTTGCGGTAATGAAGTCGATCTGATCACCGAGCTCCGCAGCGGGAGAGAAGCCGGTGACGGTCTGAGCCTTGGAGTCGAGGGCTACTGTGCCTCCGGGCTCGGCGGGGGCATAAGCGTAAAACTGTATCTCGCTGTCGTCGGTAGGCCAGAAATATTCCGGTGTCGACACGAAATACGATGTGCTGCCATCTTTGCTGAATATCTTTTGGTCAAAGAAGTCTTCGCCTCCCATGAGAGCGGTGACTGTAAATGACTCGAGGTTGCTGTTGTTGGTTTCGGTTGCACGCGAAGCCGATCCGATTGCGGAGCGGAAACCGATGCTGTGGCCTTCATTGATGTCAATAGGCTCTTCCTGTTCGCAGGAAGCGAGGGTGGCCAGTGCTGCCAGACCTATCATGATTGGAGTCTTTTTCATAGTCTGAAAGAGTATAAGAGAGTATGTGTGTTTTGTGATTCAATTTCTACAGTAACAACGCGCGGGCGTTGAGATAGTTCTGCCATTCGGCCGATTTATTTACATGCTGAGGTCAATTTCGATCGTCTGCCAGTCATCGACTTCGGGATGCAGCCCGGCGTCGTGCAGGATAGGCTTGGGGAGCGACAGTCCGCTGAGGCGTATCGTGACATAGTGCCGGTCTTCGGCGGCGCGCACCTGATCGGTCACGTCAAAGGTAGAATACCATTTGGTTCCGTCGGTCAGGCGCAGATATACCGTCAGATAGTGGTGNTACTCCTGTGCCGGGCTCTCGCCGAAAGTTAGGAATGACGATGTAAGGGTAGCTGATTCGGGATCGGCCTCAAGAGTAAACGGTATTGTTGCGTGGGTGTCCGACGGCTTGTCGGAGCCATGCACATATCCCTCGGCCATACCGGTTATCGTAGCGTCTATCTCGGTGCCGTGAAGATACTGGAGATTCTCGACATCGGATATGATGACACGGTAGTGGCAGATNGCCTCGGCGGGCTTGAACACAACCCGGCGCAGGGTGTCGTTGATCTGCAGATGGATATTGTCGGTGCGGGCCGACCAAAGCATACCGGGCGAAGATATGATNGCTTCCTCGACCGCTCCGCGGGCACGGGGGAGCGAATAGGTCTCGAAGCCGTTGCCCGACAGCACTTCCACGCCCGATGTATAGGTCTCGATGGTCTCGATATCCGACTCGTTGCGCACGGCTGCCCAGTCGGTGTCGTCGCTGTTGGCGCCTATGCCGCAATAGTCGCCATAGGGCAGCATGATGCGTCCGCCCTCTTTGCCGGCAAATATAAATCTCTCCTCGCCTCCCTTGCCGTCATAGAAATATGCCGCCATCGACTTGGGATCGGCATCCGGTGCGTTAGACCAGTCAAACACCACATCGACCGGGATCAGATGGGTATGGTCGAAACATAACTCCTTGTGCTCGCACCCTGTGAGGAGGACGATTCCCGTAGCNGCGGGGAGCAGGATGCGGGTAAGATTGCGTAAAGCCTTCATCGGTTGCCTCCTTTCTTCTGNTTATANTTGTTGTGGCCGAGCTGCCACACGAGAGANATCTCAGCCTTGGTCGGCCCGATCCACGTCAGCCGGCGTGTCGACTGCCACACATAGTGGGAGTCCTGAGGGATATACTCAAAGTAGGTGCCCCCGAGATAGCCGACACCTATGGTGAAGTCCATGCTCAGACGCCGCGAGAGGGGCAGTGTGTAGCCATATTCCACGCCGAAAAGCCGGTTGCAGCGCTCCCATAGGGTTCCCCCGGGTTTGCCGCCCATATATCCTTTCCCTCCGAACTCGAAGTCGTAGGTCACGATGCCGCCATACAGGCCAATGTGATGACCTGTGAGAGGCTTGCGGGCCGCTTCCTTGCCAAACCACCATCTCACTCCGAGATCGCCGCCGTAGGCGCGCCAGTAGCGGTGGGAGGNGTTGCGGCTCCACCAACCGTAGGTCCAGTTGGCCGTCACCGACCAGTTCTTGCCAAGATACATTTCAGCGCCCACGCTGGGGAGCAGCGCGGCGTCGTAAAGAAGGTTGGTCTTGAGGTTNAGGTAAGTTCCTGATGGAGCTGAAGGCTCCATGCCGGANGGTTCCGATGCGCGCGCNCCTGAAGCCGACGCGAGCAGGAATATCATTGCTGTGATGAGGATTCGGGTCATAGTGTGTGAATTAGGAGACTTATCCTTCTAACGTCACCACACCCCGTTTAGTTCTCGCCAATGGCTGCTTACTGCGCTTTACCGGTGCCTATTTGACAAAAGCCGAGAGGATCCTGCTGACAAAATATACACCGGCCTGGATAAGCACGATCAGAGCCGAGCATGGCACATCGATCACCGTGGCCAGCAACAGGCCGCCCACTCCACATGCCACCGACACCCCGGCCGAGAGCCACATGATGCCGTCAAACCGCCGGGCGAAAATCTCGGCGGTGAGCTGCGGAAGCGTAAACATCGACATGAGAAGCATGATACCCACCAGTCTTATNGTCAAGACGATGCCGACGGCTATGAACATCATCATGACCGTGTTGACCAGCCCTACAGGAAGATGAATGACACGGGCGAAATCGCGGTCGAAGGCACACGCCAGAATCACCCTCCTCTTTGCCACATAAAAAGCTATCAGCGAGGCCGTATAGATCGAGAAGGCAATCAGATCGCCCCGGCCAACCGTGAGCAGGTTGCCGAACAGGAAGGTATTGAGCTCGGGCACATAACCCGGAGTGAGAAACACGAATATCACGCCGGCAGCCATGCCGAGACTCCAGATGACGGCGATGGCCGAGTCCTCCCTTATCCGTCCGCGCCCCGACATCCACTCCACTGCCATGCCCGACACCACAGCCACCACCGCAGCCATAGTCACCGGGCTGAGTCCGAGGAAATAACCCAGACCCAGACCGCCGAAACAGGCATGGGTGATGCCACCCGATATGGCCACGAGCCGACGGGTGACTATATAAACTCCTATCACGGCGCTTGCAATAGCGATGATCACCACCGCCAGGAGAGCATTGCAGAAAAAATCGTATTGCAGAAGATCAATCATAATCGCTGCAAAATTAATCAAAATATTTCGTAGGCGCTCATTCGCGGCGCGCCTCCACGCTCTCGATCAGGATTCCGGGATTGGATTCCCATGAACGGGCTGCAACCGGCTCGGCAATGAAATGGNCATANCTGAGGCCGTGGACNCTGCTGTTGAGCTGCGGAAGGGCTATCTTGCGGCGCCGTCCGTCGACCTTGACCGTAGCGTCGCTCCTGCGGCTGTCAAGATCCCACTCGAGGCTCACCTCATGCCATTTGTCATCCTTGATGCCCAGAGTCTTGCGATCGAGCGGCAACAGATAGATACCCTCATGACGGGCAACGGTGTCTGACGGATTAAACCAGCGGTCGTTGAGCACAAGCGATACTCCGCCGGACCCCTCGGGCAGCTTCACCGAAGTAGTGAATCGCCCCTTGCGCATGGCCGGGAAATTCCACACCGCGCCCCTCACGTCGCTCACGAGCGTGTCGGAGGGAATATATCTCAGAGCCATGACCCGGCTCCCGGCGCGGTCAGGATGCTCGGCGAGTCCCACCCCGTTGATGCGGTTGTAGGAGCAGTGACCCTTTATGCCGTCGATGTAATTGAATGTGCTCCAGTCGGCGAGACCNTCGGCAAAACTATCGGCGCGCTCCCCTTCGTANAGCCAGTCAACATCGAATGCCACAATGCGCCGGTGGAGCGGATGCTGGCCTATGGCGGCCACTATCTTGCCCGGCACAGGCTCTACAAACTGAGCCTGATGCATGCCGCGATCCTTGCCGCGCCCGCGCAGGGCATAATCGCCCTCATTGCGGAGAGGGTCCATGCTCAGTTCACGGAATCCTGTCCAGGTGGCCCCGTCGTCGTCGGATATAGCCACATGAGTCACGTCGCGGTTGGTGAACACATCGTCCCACACACCATTGGCCGTAGGGAGCTCCGGGAGCGGAGTGGTGTTGCACCAGAAGAGAATCATTCTTCCGTCGGCCAGACGTCCCAGTGTCGGCATGGTTATCGTGCCGTAGAACTGCGAGGGGCGCGCCTCGCTCCATGTCAGGCCGCCGTCATCGGAAAACGATTCGTAGTGCACGTCGTGAGGTGTTCNGACCANCATCCACAGGCGCCCGTCGTTGAGCTCTATCACCGTGGGCTCCACTGCTCCGTGGTTCCATCGTATGCCCTGATGGTAGCCGCCGCCCTTATGGTCAGGCACGGTTACGATGTTGGACATCTGCCATGTGAGTCCGTCATCATCACTCACATAGGTGTAGCTGCCTTTGGGATCGGTCCCTCCATGAGCGGCCACAACTATACGGGCGCCGTTGTTGATGAACACCGGTGGTTTGATCATGATCGATCCGAGATCCGACACTTTCGTGACCGTGCGGTCGCCGGTCTCTCCGCCCGAAGTCCGTATGCAATACACTCCGTAGCGCCCCATATTGAGCAGGCGTATGAACTCGCCGCTGACAGGCGAACGCAAATCGCCCATAGGCATCTCGCCGTTATAGTTGACGCGCTTCCACGTCATGCCGTTGTCGCGGCTCGACAGGTAGAAACTCCCGGGTTCGGCCTGTTCGCCGTAGTTGTAATGTCGGATCTCGCCGTCGGGCATCAGCGACAGACCGATATAGGCATCCGATGGCCCGGTGGCCACCACAACGGGGCTAAACACTGAGTCGAGGCTCTGAGGGAGATCGCGCGCGCCAGCCGCCGTCGCGCCCAAAGCCATCATTATACTTGCAAAGAGATAGTTCTTCATGGCTAAATGTTATTTCGCTACAAAATTACTCATCGTTGGATAAAAAACTTTCTCTCCGGAGCCGAAAATCTACCAGATTATTAAAATTTACCTCGATTTTGGAGCCTTTTTGTGATAATACGGGGCACAAAGGCGTAATTTTTGTGCATACATTTGCTTTTTTATGTCGAAAAACATAATTTTGCAATCTCTCTATCCTTTCCCCTACTTATTTCCAAAGGACCAATATGGTACATCAATTAAGGAGTGCTGCAAGTACGCAGGGTCGCCGCATGGCCGGTGCCCGCGCATTGTGGCGCGCCAATGGCATGAAAGATTCCCAGATGGGCAAGCCCATCATAGCTATCGTAAACTCGTTCACCCAATTTGTGCCCGGCCACACCCATCTCCACGAGATCGGACAGGAGGTCAAGGCCGAGATTGAGAAGGCCGGTTGCTTCGCCGCCGAATTCAACACCATAGCCATCGACGACGGCATAGCGATGGGCCACGACGGAATGCTGTATTCTCTCCCCTCACGCGAGCTCATCGCTGACTCGGTGGAGTATATGGTCAACGCCCACAAGGCCGACGCGATGATCTGCATCTCCAACTGCGACAAGGTCACTCCCGGAATGTTGATCGCAGCCATGCGCCTCAACATCCCCGCCATCTTTGTCAGTGGAGGACCGATGGAGGCCGGACGCCTCGGCAACCGCGCTCTCGACCTCATCGATGTGATGATTGACTCGGCCGACGAGTCTATCGACGACAAAGCCGTAGAGGCAATAGAGCGCGCCGGCTGCCCCACCTGCGGCTCATGCTCCGGCATGTTCACCGCCAACTCCATGAACTCGCTCAACGAGGCCATCGGTCTGGCACTTCCCGGCAACGGCACCATCCTCGCCACACACATCAACCGCCGCGAACTGTTCCGCAAGGCCGCCCGCCAGATTGTGGACAACACATGGGCATATTATCGCGACGGAGACGAGAGCGTCCTGCCCCGGTCCATCGCTACCCGCCAGGCCATGCTCAATGCCATGACTCTTGATATTGCCATGGGCGGATCGACCAATACTGTGCTCCACCTTCTGGCCATTGCCCACGAAGCCGACGTGAATTTCACGATGGACGACATCGACGCACTGAGCCGCAAGACCCCAGTGCTCTGCAAAGTAGCACCCAACTCACACTATCACATCCAGGATGTCAACCGCGCAGGAGGCATCCTCTCCATAATGAAGATTCTGGCCGACAACGGTCTTATCGACACCTCGGTGAACCGCGCCGACCGTCTGACCCTTGCCCGTGCCATCGACACGTATGCAATAGGCGGCAAGGACTACACCGATCAGGCCGACGAACTGTGGCGTTCGGCTCCCGGCGAGCGCCGGTCGATCGAGCTGGGCAGCCAGATGAGCTACTACAGCACCCTCGACACCGACCGCGCCGGAGGATGCATCCGCGACATGGAGCATGCCTACGTCAAGGATGGCGGCATAGCCGTGCTCAAAGGCAACATCGCGCTCGACGGTTGCGTGGTGAAGACTGCCGGTGTCGATCCATCGATCTTCCGCTTCCGCGGCCCTGCCAAGGTGTTCCGCTCTCAGGAGGAGGCTGTCGACGGCATCCTCGGCGGAAAAGTAGTTGCCGGCGACGTCGTGGTCATTGTCTATGAAGGCCCCAAGGGTGGCCCCGGTATGCAGGAGATGCTCTATCCCACCAGCTACATCAAGAGCCGCCATCTGGGCAAGGAATGTGCCCTCATCACCGACGGCCGCTTCTCNGGCGGCACATCGGGCCTCTCGATAGGCCANATCTCCCCCGAGGCTGCTTCGGGAGGCGCGATAGGCCTCGTGCGCGACGGCGACATCATCACCATCGACATACCCGCACGCACCATCAACGTTGAGCTCACCGACGGGGAGCTGGCCGCGCGCCGCGCCGACGAGGAGGCCCGCGGCGACGAAGCGTTCACTCCCGCCGGACGCGACCGCACCGTGAGCCGCGCCCTCAAGGCCTACGCGGCCACTGTAGCGTCGGCCGACAAAGGCGGTGTCCGCCTCTGATTNCCNNATCCTCTTTTCGATTCAATATCACTTTTTCTAAATCATATCACTCCTCAATTTTATGAGCGAGACCATCACAGGCGCAGAAGCAATTGTCCGCGCATTAATTCATGAAGGTGTTGACCGCGTCTTCGGCTATCCCGGCGGCGCCATCATCCCTCTCTACGACACGCTCTACGATTATACCGACAAAATCACTCATGTGCTCACACGCCATGAGCAGGGCGCCATTCACGCCGCACAGGGATATGCCAGGGCAAGCCATCGCACCGGCGTGGTCGTTGTNACGTCAGGCCCNGGGGCGGCAAATATCATCACGGGCCTCAGCGATGCCAATATCGACTCTACCCCGCTTGTCATCATCATCGGTCAGGTCACATCGTCGCTTCTCGGCAGTGATGCCTTCCAGGAGACCGACGTAGTGGGCATCACCCAGCCTATCTCGAAATGGAACCTCCAGATACGCCGGAGCGAGGACATTCCGGCGGCCATTGCCCGGGCATTCTACATTGCCAACACAGGCAGGCCGGGCCCCGTGGTGCTCGACATTGCCAAAGATGCGCAGACAGGCACACTGGAATGGGACCGCTATCGCCGCTGCAACTTCATCCGCTCATATATTCCGTATCCCGAAGTGAGCGACACGGAGCTCCATATCGCAGCCTCGCTCATCAATGCCTCCGAGCGCCCGCTGGTCATTTCGGGTCAGGGCGTTATGATTGCCGGTGCCGAGCAGGAGCTTGCGGCTCTGGCCGAAAAGGCCGACCTCCCCGTGGCCTCGACTCTGCTCGGTCTCTCCACCATGCCCTCAGATCATCCGCTCTACAAAGGCATGGTGGGAATGCACGGCAACATCGGGCCTAATTTCAACACCAACAAGGCCGACCTGATCATTGCCGTCGGGATGCGTTTCGACGACCGTGTGACCGGCGAAGTGTCGAAATACGCACCCAAGGCCAAGATACTGCATATCGACATCGACAAAGCCGAATTCGACAAGAACATCAAGACCTATGCCCGCGTGCATGGCGATGCCCGCGAGGTGCTCCACCGCCTCTACGGCCTTGTGCGTGAAGCAAAGCACACCGACTGGCTCCGCACATTTGATGTGGTAAACGAGGTGGAACGCCGCCGCGTGATCGAGAAAGAGATCCACCCCACCGATCCCGACAAGCGATGCCACATGGGCGAAGTGGCCCGGAAAGTGAGTCTTGCCGCCGGTATCGACCCTATCCTCGTCACCGATGTAGGGTTGAACCAGATGCTCTCGTCGCGCTACTTCCGTTACACCGCTCCGCGCTCCATTATTACATCAGGCGGCCTCGGCACCATGGGATTCGGCCTCCCGGCTGCCATAGGCGCCAAGATGGGCGCTCCCTCGCGCACGGTGTGTGTGTTTGCCGGCGACGGCGGCATACAGATGACCATCCAGGAGCTCGGCACCATAATGCAATATGGGGTCAATGTCAAGATCATCGTGCTCAACAACGATTATCTCGGCAATGTGCGCCAGTGGCAGAACCTCTTCTACGACAAACGCTACTCCCAGACTCCGATGGTCAACCCCGACTTCGTCATGATTGCCCGTGCCTACGGCATCGAAGGCGAGGATGTGGAGCGCAGGGCCGACCTCGACGGAGCCATCGAACGCATGATGGCAACCGACGGGCCCTATCTGCTCAACGTTATGGTGGATGAACAGGACATGGTATTTCCCATGACACCCAACGGATGCGCAGTGGATTATATCTTGCTCAGCAAAGATGAGGTTTACTCCCCCGACATGAACGAACCCTAACAGCAAGCCAGCAATGGACGACAAACTACTCTATACAATATCCATCTTCACGGAGAACCATGTAGGACTGCTCAACCAGCTCTCCATCATCTTCACCCGCCGGTGCCTCAACATCGAGAGCTGCTCGGCAAGCCGCTGCTCGCTCGAGGGTGTCCACAAAATCACTCTCACCTGCTTCTCCGACCGTCGCTCGCTCGAGAAAGCCATTGACCAGATCGAGAAGCGAATCGATGTGATCAAGGCCTATCTCTACACCGACGACGAGGTTGTGTATCAGGAAGTGGCGCTCTACAAAGTGTCTACCGCAAAGCTCCTTGAGGAGAACAATCTCGAGGAGATCATGCGCCGCCACAGCGCCCGCATCCTCGACATAACGGCCAACTATACCATCCTCGAGAAGACGGGCCACAGCGATGAGACCGAAGCCCTTTTCCTCGAACTCAAGCGCTACGATCTCAGCCAGTTTGTACGCTCGGGTCGCGTGGCCATCACAAAGAGCCCCGTCGAGCTGGTCGACGCCTATCTCCGCGACCGCGAAGAATGTCGCAAGCGGCTGACCCACGATCTTTTCTGACCCACTCCACCCTCTACGATAATGTCAGCTCCCACCCAACTCACCCGNAGCTATACCATCACAGCAGCCGGCTGCGATGCCGCCCGCCGGCTCCCGCCCGCAGCCCTCGTGGCCGACATCATCGACCTCGCCGTGGCCCATGCCGACCGTCTCGGCGTGGGATTCGCTGCCATGGANCCCNACGGCATCATGTGGGTGCTGGGGCGCCTGAGCATCGAGACATCGCCATGGCCGGCCATGTTTGATGAATTCGGGCTCACGACATGGGTCGAAGGGGTCAACCGTCTTTTCAGCGANCGCGATTTCGAGATAACGGTCAACGGCTCCACCGCCGGCTATGCCCGCACCGTGTGGAGCGCCATTGATCTCACATCCCGCCGCTCCGCTTCGCTTGCTCCGGTTATCGCCGGGCTCGGCGATGTTGCGGATCCCGCGCGCCCGTGCCCCATCGGACGGTCGGCCCGGCTTGGCGCCCCCGAGAATCCCGACGCCGTGAAGAGCTACACATTCGCGCTGTCGGNTCTCGACTTCAACCGCCACGTCACCACNACCCGNTATGTCGACNTGATGGTCGACACCATCCCCCTGGAGNTATATGACCGCAGCCGGATATCCCGGATCGACCTCGCATTCCACCGCGAGGCGCGCTACGGCGATCGGGTCGATATAATCTCCCGGATAGCCCCGTCGGCCGACGGAGCTACAGAAATCAGCGCNGCCCTCACTCTCCCCGACGATCCCGCAACGGTGTTCTGTGCTGCCCGCATTATCCTATCAGACAAATAAAAATCTCTTATCTCATATCCCATTATTATGGCTAAAATGAATTTTGGCGGAGTTGAAGAAAATGTCATCATCCGCGACGAATTTCCTCTCGAACATGCCCGCGAGGTGCTCAAAGACGAGACCATCGCCGTGATCGGCTATGGTGTCCAGGGCCCCGGCCAGAGCATGAACCTCCGCGACAACGGTTTCAATGTAATCGTGGGCCAGCGCCCCGGCAAGACCTACGACAAGGCTGTGGCCGACGGCTGGATGCCCGGAGAGACCCTCTTCCCCATCGAGGAGGCCTGCGAGCGCGCCACCATCATCATGTGCCTGCTCTCCGACGCCGCCGTGATGAGCGTATGGCCCAAGATCAAGAAATATCTCACTGCCGGCAAAGCCCTCTACTTCTCCCACGGCTTCGCCATCACCTGGAACGACCGCACCGGCGTTGTACCTCCCGCCGACATCGACGTGATCATGGTTGCCCCCAAGGGCTCGGGCACATCGCTCCGCACCATGTTCCTCGAAGGCCGCGGCCTCAACTCCTCCTACGCCATCTATCAGGACTACACCGGCCGCGCATTCGAGCGCACCATAGCCCTCGGCATCGGCATCGGCTCAGGCTACCTCTTCGAGACCACCTTCCAGCGCGAGGCCACCAGCGACCTCACCGGCGAGCGCGGCTCGCTCATGGGCGCCATCCAGGGCCTGCTGCTCGCTCAGTATGAAGTGCTCCGCGAGAACGGCCANACACCCTCCGAGGCNTTCAACGAAACCGTAGAAGAGCTCACACAGAGCCTCATGCCTCTCTTTGCCAAAAACGGCATGGACTGGATGTATGCCAACTGCTCCACAACCGCCCAGCGCGGCGCCCTCGACTGGATGGGCCCGTTCCATGATGCGATCAAGCCCGTGGTCGAGAAGCTCTATGCATCGGTCAAGTGCGGCAACGAGGCCCAGATCTCGATCGACTCCAACTCCAAGCCCGACTATCGCGAGAAACTCGAGCAGGAGCTCAAGGATCTCCGCGAGAGCGAGATGTGGCGCACTGCCGTGACCGTCCGCAATCTCCGCCCCGAAAACAACTGATCCCCTCCCCCAACCATAAAACGCCGAGGGTGTGCACGACTCCAATCCTGCACACCCNCGGTGTTTTTTCATCGCTCAGCAGTTTGGCAAATTCATTCTATTGAATAACAAGGCAGCTTATACCCAAACGATCCTCAATATTGGCTATGCTCTTAAAGCTAAGATTTTCAGTGCCCGAAAGCANTTTGCTTACATATTGTGGTGACACCCCGAGTTTGGAAGCGAGATCAGATCGCTTCATTCCATTATCCTGCATATAGCCAATAAGGGTTAGGGCAAGTTGACGCGACCATCGAAGCCAGCTTGCATTTTCTCTGCGCCAGTTTGATTCTTCAACAAAACGTGAAGGTGCTTCAGCCTCATGGGCCTCTAAAAATTGTATTGCCTTGCTCGCCATATTATCCTTCTTTTGTAAGTTCAACAAAACTGTCTTGATCGAAAACTCCTTTGGCTTTCAGGGGTGTATTTTGGTATAACCCTTACGAACTTCATATCTGATAAACATATTTCGTAAGTGCAAAGTTAATATAAAAGTACGGAAATTGCAACTTATAGGTTTAGCACTCGACATCCTGACCGGATGGTCCCTACCATTATAATTATAATCAGGAAGAGGTGCGCTACCGGTTGCGGGAAATGTGTTATATTTGTAGTGACTTTATCATTGCAAGACCGACAAGACCGAATATATGAGCAGCAAACCACTGGCCGAACGCATGAGGCCGCAATCTCTTGACGACTATGTAGGACAGCGTCACCTCGTTGGCGAGGGCGAGATCCTGCGGCGAATGATCGAAAGCGGCCGCGTGGCATCCTTCATTCTNTGGGGGCCTCCGGGTGTNGGCAAGACCACTTTGGCACGCATCATAGCCAACACCATCAAGGCGCCTTTCTANACTTTGAGTGCAGTGAGTGCGGGGGTTAAGGAGGTGCGCGACGTCATAGAGCGCTGCAAGGCCGACGCGCGCAGCATGTTCAGCGACGGCGCGCGACCCATACTTTTCATNGACGAAATCCACCGCTTCAGCAAGAGTCAGCAGGATAGCTTGTTAGGAGCCGTAGAGAGCGGTATCGTGACGTTGATAGGGGCCACGACCGAGAATCCGTCGTTCGAGGTGATCAGGCCACTCCTGAGCCGTGCGCAGGTCTATACACTGCAACCTCTCGGAGCCGATGATCTGCAGCTGCTGCTTGACCGGGCGCTCGCCACGGATCCGGTGCTGTCGCAGCGCAAGGTAAGGGTGGAATCGACCACGGCACTGTTCCGCTTTGCCGGCGGCGACGCTCGCAAGCTGCTCAATATCCTTGATCTGCTCGAACAGTCGACTCCCGAGGGAGAGGAGATGGTGATCGACGACCGTCTCGTGACCGAGCGGCTTCAGGAGAACCCGGCGGCCTACGACAAGGGGGGCGAAATGCACTATGACATTATCTCGGCTTTCATCAAGAGCATCCGGGGAAGCGATCCCGACGCGGCAATCTACTGGCTTGCAAGGATGGTCGAAGGGGGTGAGGATCCGGAGTTCATTGCCCGCCGACTGGTGATCCTTGCGGGTGAGGATATCGGTCTGGCCAATCCGCAGGCGCTCGTGGTGGCCAACGCTACGTTTGACATCCTGCGCAAGATAGGTTGGCCCGAGGGGCGTATTCCTCTGGCCGAGTGTGTGATATATCTCGCCACTTCGCCCAAAAGCAACTCGGCCTATCTGGCTATAGATGCCGCTATAGCGCGTGTCAAATCGGAAGGTAATCTGCCTGTGCCGCTGCATCTGCGCAACGCGCCCACAGCCCTCATGAAGAAGATGGGCTACGTACGCGATTACAAGTATGCACACGACTATCCGGGCCACTTCGTGAGGCAGCAGTTCCTGCCCGACGGGCTTCAGGGCGCTAAATTCTGGAATCCTGCCGACAACCCTTCGGAGGAACGGATGGCGCAACTCCATCGTGCGCGTTGGGGCGGATGATCAGTGGCTATTGTCCTTGCACTTGCCCACGGGAGCCTCGGTGAGACGGATGCGGACAATGGCCGTGCGGTCGAGGCTTCGCTCCACGGCTGCCTCGAAATGGTTCATGGCGCCGGGGAGAAAGCGCT
>WFLX010132412.1_pt1 | contig 15250 bp, 12 predicted proteins | sample 4967041 | NCBI WGS metagenome assembly WFLX01 (sample SAMN12857096, study PRJNA449069) | gut metagenome | isolation source: stool from male and female vole | host: Microtus ochrogaster | place: USA:Florida | collected 2017 | reverse complement strand
TTTATTCCGCCCTGATCATTTCTTCCGCCATATCAAGCATTTCCTCTGCGGAAAGCGGCAGGTCAAATCCAAACATTTGATACCTAACGCCGTCTTTGATCCAGACAACATTCATAGACTGCTTGATCTCTATTTCACTGCTTCCGTATGCATAGTTATAATTGGGCTTATCCATGTTGGCTTTATCCTCGTCAGTCAGCTCATAATCCACCGGAAGGAACTTATTGTTGACGGTGTAACACCGAAGCTCTATGCCGTCACATTCCCTTACGGCATCATAAATCAGCTCTTCGTTAAAACCCGCGTCATAAACGGCATCCTCTGCAAAGATACTGATCGAAGGAAGTCCCTCCTTCCCATATCTGAGCACCAGTTCCGAAAATTCGTATAATTTCTGGTCTTCTTCACCAATCGCCGCTGTATTATCTACGCCTACCTCCGCAAACGTATAACCATTTGCAAAGGTCTCCAATGCATTGACATTTAAACCGGCCTCTTTTGCACAACTGTCAACCGCCGAAAAATCTGTCTGATAAGCGGACGGAGCGCTGCTGCTCACATAATATTGCGCCATCTGTTCCGCCGCATAACAAACACCTCCTGTCAACAGACATACTCCCAAAGCCGCAACTGCCACTTTTTTAAAATTCCATTTCATAGATGTACTCCTNTCATTTTTGAAAANATTNTTCTCCTGTTNCAATATTACNTNAATCAATTTTTTCCTTCATGNNCGNGGAAGCTTCTATGNCNTCCGCATGGAATTTTAAAGCATTGGTTATTATNTTATCTGACTTTTTCATATTGATGTTACTCCCTTTCNTTCTCTGCCAAAATNCTGGTGTNCCATGACACCNGCTTCCTCTTGCTNCAATAAATGTTTCAGATTCTTCCTTGCGGNAAAAAGCCTTGATTTCACCGTGCCTGTACTGNNCCTGACGATCGAAGCGATCTCTTCGACGCTCAGCTCATCATAATAATACAGAACGATCACGACCCTTTGTTTTGCCGGCAGCGCATTGACTGCTGTCATGACCCTGTCAGCCTCTTCCCTTGTGATCAATTGTGCCAGCGGTGAACTCCATTCCGCAGAAGTATACTCCGCAGATCCGTGCTGCATAACGTCTTTTAATTCCCTCTGTTCCCTGATTTCTTCCGTATGTTCTTCCGGGAACTCCCGTTTTCGGCGTTTTGCCGTCCGATAAGAGAGTCGGATCAGAATCTGCATCAGCCACGCTTTATATCCACTGTGATTTTTTAGCTCGCCGATGTGAAGATAACTCGTTACAAATGCTTCCTGCACGACATCCTCCGCATCCGATCGGTTTCCTGTGATCAGATATGCATTTCTGATAGCCAGATCCTTATACCTGTGATACAGCTCGTCAAAGGCTTCCTTTTTGCCCTCCCTATTCTCCTTTAGCTGTATTACAAGTTTTTCATCCGTCATATTACTGTTTTGCTCCTTATAGTTCCTACCGCTTTTAGATGCATCTGTTTATAAGAGACATTAAAAAGAACTTTGGTTCATTATTTTAACAAATTTTTTATTAATTTAGAAATTTGCCATCAAATGCCTTTTAGTAAACCGTTTTGCGAAAACAAACGAAAAGGCAGTCTCCAACAAAGGATAACTGCCCATCTGCCATTTTTATCAATTTTCCAAAGCTCAACGTGCCATCTTTTCCTGTTTTACTTTTGCTGAATAAATTGCAGCCACAAACAACAATCCAAAACTTCCGTACAGGCACCCAAAATAAATTTTCGCAAGCGGTGTCGAGGTAGATACGCCCGCTATATTTGCAAACAGTCTGCCGTTGTTCGCCAAATACGCTTTGACCGTTGCTCCCTGAGGATATTGATATGTATTGTATACATTTTCTAGCTTATATGTTTCGCCGTTGTATTCTACCATAACTTCATAGGAAACAAGTTGCGCACCTCTATGATGCTTTGTTACCGCGCTTAAAACACGCACTTCAACTTCCTCGTATTCGATTTCCTGCGCGTCAATGGCAAACCGCATGACAACTGTGAAAATCAGGCATACCGCGAATATACACCATAAAAGAATGGCCTTCTTTTTCATACTCATGTCAGACAAGCACCCCCTAATCATGTCAAACAGTATGCTAATATCTCTTTTCTTTTTATTTCTAACTATTTTGATTATAACACACCGAAAATAAGACTTCAAATTACTTTACAAATTATTACTTTACTTTTCCGTCTTATGAAATTTAACCTTCTTTTGACATCACTTTCTTACACCATGATTTTGCTCCACAATGAGGGCATTTTAAATATCTCGTTGTAACAATATGCATCCCAAATGTATATGCCGCAAATGACGGAACAAATAATTCATTGCATTTTCCACATTTATAAAATCCAATCTTTCTCTCTCCCTCCATGGCAACTGCCACTCCTACCGCAAAAATAGCACATGCTATCGTAATCAAAACGACCTTTACAGGAAGTGTGATAACATCCGTATACATACAGACGATCAGGAGCAATGTAATAAAAGTCACTGTGGAAATAACGCCGATAATAATCGTTAATACAAACTTTGTCTTGTTTTCTTCTTTTTCCCTTATCATATTCACCATATTTTCCTCCGCTTTTTTTTGATAATCTTCCTCGGAAACCCGCTGTCCGGATAAAAGCTCATTCACCGTAATATCCAATTCATTACATAATGGTAAAAGCAATGATATTTCCGGAAATCCGTTTCCACATTCCCATTTTGAAATTGTCTTATCACTGATTCCCAATTTTTCGGAAAGCTGCCTTTGCGTATATCCTTTTCGTTTTCTTTCTTCTGCAATGAACTTCCCAATTAATAACAAGTCCATATGTGCCCCTCCTTTCTAAGAAAATTATCCAACATTTCTATTAATATTCACACCCACGAGACGTAGAATATGGTGATTTTATGCGGATTCTACCCTTCGTAGATAAGCAAAATCAAAATTCACATCAGGTATACATGCAGACAAGCAATAGTAATGTTATAACTGCCACCGCAGAAATAACACCAATCGTAATCGTAAACGCCAACTTTTTCTTTTTTTCTTCTTTTACAACAAAAGAACCTCGTTGTCCAGATAAGAGATCAATCACTGCAATGTCCAATTCATTGCATAATGGGAAAATCAATGATGCATCTGGAAATTCATTTCCACATTCCCATTCTGAAATTGTTTTTTCACTAATTCCTAATTTTTCGGAAAGCTGTTTTTGTGTATATCCTTTTCTTTTTCTTTCTTCTGCAATGAACTTTCCAATTAATACCAAATCCATTTGTAATCCCCTTTTTCAAGAAAATTATCAATTAATTTAAATCCCGCTTCTTAATTATAGCATGGTATTGCAAAAAATTAAGGATACTGCTAAAATTTTATCCTGTTAAAACTATAATATTTCTACCCCGGAAGGAATCGCAGAAAAAATGACGGAAGACAATAAAAAACGTAACCATATACTGGAATTTATCAAAAAAGAAACGATCCTGACCATTGCGCTTCTGCTGGCTGTGGTTTCCATGTTCATCGTCCCGCCAAGCGCAGCTTATGCGGATTATATTGATTGGAATACGATCCTTTTGTTGTTTAACCTGATGGCGGTGGTAGCCGGATTCCAAAAGCTCGGCGTCTTTTCCCTGATTGGAAGCTCCCTGCTGAAAAAGATCCATACGTCAAGACAGCTTGCGCTGATCCTTATCTTCCTGCCATTTTTCTTCAGCATGCTGATCACCAACGACGTTGCGCTGATCACTTTTGTCCCCTTTGCCCTGATCGTCCTGCGGCTTTCCGGAAAAGAATCAATCCTTCTTCCGATCGTCGTTCTGCAGACGCTTGCCGCCAATCTTGGCAGTATGCTTATGCCGATGGGGAATCCGCAGAATCTCTATCTCTATACACTTTCAGGGTTTTCTCTGACCGACTTTATCAAGCTGATGCTTCCGCTGTTTTTATTGGCGGCAGTCATTTTGCTGCTTGCTGTCTTTTTCATCAAAAATACACCGGTAGAGATCATTACGGCATCCTCTGACAAAGTAAAACCCGCAGTGCCCTCCCTGTTTTCCTACGGCATCCTGCTGATCCTCTGCCTCTTGTGCGTGCTGAAATATTTCCCGCCGATTTGGCTGACAGGCATCATCTGCCTTTATCTGGTGATCCGGGACCGCGGCATATTCCCGAAAATCGATTATTCGCTGCTGGCTACTTTTATCGGTTTCTTCATCTTTATCGGCAATATCTCACAGATCGAAAGCTTTCGTGCCGCGCTGCAGGGCATCATCACCTCCCATGAGATCCCCGTAGCGATCCTTTCCAGCCAGATCATCAGCAATGTCCCTGCCGCCTTACTGCTCTCCGGCTTTACCAATCGATATGCCGATCTGATCATCGGCGCCAACTTAGGCGGACTGGGCACACTGATCGCCTCCATGGCAAGCCTGATCTCCTATAAGCAGATCGCAAGGGAATATCCGGACAAACGGCTCCCCTATCTCGGTCTCTTCACAGCCGCCAACCTGATCATGCTTGGAATCTTATATGGCGCAGTATTACTCCTGCCGGCTGTTCTCCCCTGAGCTGATATATCACATCATTCCTGCCAGCGGATTTCTTTCAGTTCCATACATCTTCACGGGATTCAAGGGCACATGCGGCTCACCGTCTTGGCAGAAAAGATTTCAAGAGGATCAACAAATACAAAATTTAATTTCCCTTTCCTTTTGATAATTATCTCCATACTCAGATATCCAGAAGCCATTCAATAACATTTTTCTTTTTGATTCCGTTATAATCGGCATCTCCGAAAATTTCATCAAGCGTAAGCAGATATTTCGGATAATTATCCCCGACTTTTTTCAATGGTTTAAGCTCGCGTTTCAGTGTATCTTCATCAAGCGTTGTTGCGGACACCTGATAATATGAAATATCATTGCCGTTGACCGCTACAAAGTCAATTTCCTCATCATCGACTTGTCCAATATAAACGTCATATCCTCTTCGTTTCAACTCCAAAAAAACAATATTTTCAAGCACATGACCGATATCGCTTTCGCTACCTTTTACAAGACTGTTCCGCAGTCCGGCATCAACTGCATAATATTTGCAATTTGTTTTGAGGAACATTTTGCCTTTTAAATTATATCTTCGCGCCTCATATATGATCAGGCTGTCAGAGAGTCCGTGAATGTATTTATCAACGGTTTTCTGGTCTATGTTTTTTTTGTCGGACTTAAGAGTATTGGCAATCTTTGTTGCCGACACGGCATTTCCTATATTACGCAGTATAAACTTTGCCACATTTTCAAGTGATGTAACATCAGCAATCTTAAGCCTTGCAACGATATCTTTTAACAGTACGGAATGATAAATATCACGAAGATAATCTCTTGCTTCTTTTGGGGCGATCTGAAATCTGACAATATAGGGGAAGGAACCGCGCTCAACATACCTGTTGAACTTCTGAGTATTAGTCAACGCAGTATCATTGATGCCGACACAAAATTCCTTAAAGGAAAGCGGCAGCATCTTCAACTCAACATATCTTCCGGACAATACCGTTGCCAGCTCCCCCGACATAAAATAAGCATTGGAACCCGTGATATAGACATCACAGTTATCCCTGAGGAAAAGGCTGTCAACCGCCTTCTCAAAGTTTCTGACATACTGGATCTCATCAAGGAAAATATAATTTATCTGATTGGGAATCAGTATTTTCTTTATATGATCATATAGCTGTCTATAGTCAGTGAGATGTTCGTATTCCATATCTTCAAAATTAATGCTGATAATCTGATCATTCTGCACACCATCAGAAATAAGCCAATTCCTGTATATTTCAAACAGTGTTGACTTTCCACAGCGGCGTACTCCCGAAACAATCTTGATGATCTGCTTTTCTCTCCAATCTATAAGCCATTTCAGATATTCATTTCTTTCAATAAGAATACCCATTACAACAGCCTCCGCACCGTTTTGTATACATTATATTCCTAAAAAATAAATTATTAAGGAATTTTAGGATTATGTTCCTAAAATTCCCCGATATGGATTTCGCCGCCGTAGAACTGCTTATCTCTTTGTTTGTATCCAAATAACGCCAAATGATCTGCATCCTTCTCTTCTCCAATTTGGACATTAATTCGGACACTAATTCGGACATTTCCGTATTTATGTCATTTAAAACCTCATTTAAAGCCTCATTTGATGCTTTATTTCTATAAGTTTCTGGAATCTTTTTTCTTATATCTTCTAGCGCGATTACTACCAACTATCTCAATATGATCTGAAAGTTCTTGTAAAATAACTTTGGTACGGCTTTCTTTCAAATTCAACAATTCACAAAAATCCCTAATCCCATACTCTTTACCACTTTCCATAAATGATAGAATTTTATCATACTGCATTTGGGTTTTTTTTGTCACTTTTTTATCGCCGTTTTTTATCGCCGTTTTTTTATCGCCGCTTTTTATCGCCGTTTTTTTATCGCCGCTTTTTTCTGTCACTTTTTTTTCACTCCCATTTACAAACGACAGTTTTAAAATCGTCCTATCCGGTGCATATTCCTCTATTACTTCCGGCGCAACCCAGCCTTGATTCGCCCAAACAGAATAAATATCCGGCACCCCACTGCCCGCGCGCTCTCCGATGCCGATCATATTTAGCATCTTCATTAGCGCTTTATTTCTCGGATCAGATATGCCGCCTTTTAACATCTGCTTCTTCCCCGTGCGTATGCTTCCGGGATTTTCCATAATAATACTGTCAGCATCCTTCTTAATAACAATTCCACGCGGCAGATAAAAATCCGTGTTCACAAGGCAATTGGCAAGCGCCTCTCTGATTGCCTTATGCACAGGCGTGTCATCAATCCTCACTGCCCCCTCCAGTTTAAAAGGTATTTTAACATCCTTAACCAGCTTTCCATACACTCTGAAAAAGAAATCAAACAAATTGCCTGTCCAATCTCCGGAACCGGATTGCAGCCGATCTGTCCACCGGATCGATGGATCAAGCAATTCCCTAAAATCAAGAAAATACTCCGGATATTCGTATAAAATTTTATATTCATCTCCAAACATCAAAAGTCCTGCTGCAGTTGGATGTAATTTGCCATCAGCACTAAGAAATCTTGCTGCCCCGATCCGCTCTAAATAGTCCTCATCTTTCAGCTGCTCCCAGACATGCTCATTCCGATACGCCATATGGCGATTACGGTACGCATGTACCGTTTCCATATTAAGCACATCTATCTGCATATTTTCAAGGATTTTCATATCCATGGTGTCTTCCGTCTGATCCCGAAGCATAGCTTTCACTTCACTTGGGGTACAATGATAATCTCCCTCCCAGTTTCTTCGAAAGGTTCCTCCAAACAGATCATCATTGATATATACAGGTTTTTGCTCTCGTTTTGCTGCCGGAACATAGATAACCATTATTGTATCCTGCTTCATTTGATATGTCTGTACATCACTATCCGTCAAAAGATTGGCACTCACTTTTTGCCTGTTATTGATCATATTCCAAAAATCTCTGCGTAACTTATTCTCATCCTGTAATCCCGTTGTATACCAACTGCCGTCTTCGTTTTCTGCAACGCCAAGAATAATCACTCCGCCATAACAATTGGCATATGCAGAATAGGTGCTCCATAAAGAATCCGGCAAGCCGCCTTGGGCTTTCTTGACTTCCCATCTATTGTCTTCTTTATATTTATTAAATTGAGATAAATCAAACATCAGACACCTCCGAAACTATTCCTTTGTCTTGAGCTCATCCGACAGCTTATCTGCGCAGTCTAAATCCATACTCTTTCTTTAATCTCTCATAAATCTCAAAAGCTACCGGACAGATCTCTATCACATCTAATACACTCAAGAGACTTGACAGTCTCTCCGGCTGATCGGTATATGGATATTTTTTGCAGCTGTCAGGTTTGCAATCTCCCAATCGGCAATTCCCGTCTTCCTGTAAGAAATCACATGGCTTATGCTTTGTCTGATAGTTCATATCAAACTCTTCTTTTTCCAAATAATCTGCCACAAACTGCTCCGGTGTCATTCCCAAGTATTGCGCATCTTTGTCAATATCCTCTGCCGGGATGCTTCCCATATACATCTTGCAGCAATTTCTGCATTTACTGCAATCATAGCTGGCAAATAGTTCCTTATGTAATCGCAAAAACTGCCTGTCCAACTCGTCTTCATCCGCATGACATTTTAAATAGGTGCGAAATTTAAAATTTTCTTTTTCTTTTTTTCTAGCTTCCGCCCTTACTTTATCCGGTTGTACCATAATATTTACCTTCTCCTTATATTGTATAATCGCATTAGTTTCTATAATAGAAATAGTTCTATTTCACGATCACTAAACATCCCCGACTGCTTTAACAGCATTTTAAAACTAATTTCTTTTATAAATAGTACCATAAAAAATTTTCGATATTGGAGCTGTCTTTTCACATTAAAAATCAAACTCTATATTATTATATCAGAATGCTCCTTCTTTTTTATAAAAATAGAAGCAATATTATCACCTACAAGGTTATCTTTGGGAAACACATTTTTCTTTGGTTGATTAAATTCACGAATAACAGGATAATCCTTTTCCTCTATATTATAATCCTTGCTATAAACTTGTCGAACTTTATCCATAAAATTCTTATCCGCAATCTTAGTTATTTCTTTCACACATATTACTTTCTTATTATTAATATGTACATTTGATTTTAAATATTGTTCAACATTTATTATACCTATTTTGCTTCCGTATAAAGCAACAATTTCCACAATTGGATTATTTCTCTCAATAATTTTTTCTAACTTAATCTCCACACCCCTACAATGATATACTATATGTTGGTTTTTTACACCACCACAAGCGACCCTATCGTAATTTTCAAAATAAAACTGTAAATTACGAATGGTTGATGTCCCAGATTGAATTGTATCAAATAAAAATACAATTTTTTCAATCTTCTGCCCCATATAGGTATATCCCTCAAGATTTTCTTCTACCTCATCAAGATACGCATCATGGTTTCGAATTGCATCTTTTTTACAATACCCATTAATTATGGAAGTTATAACGCTATCAGACTCTTGCTTTTCCTTTGGTACTATAAGAACATTTCCTTTTAACACATCTAAATCTTTTATAAAATCATATTTTAACTGCTGATGTGCGTTAATAATGCCTATAAAGTTTTTCCACTTCTCATCCGTTAAAATCTTATTACATAAAATATGATGTATGATTCTCAACTTTGCAATATCATTAAAGTTAACTATGCAGTTTTCTATATCATTTAAGGCACTTTTTTGTAGCTTCATTGCATCTAAAACAAGCTGAATCTGGGCCTCTGTATGTAAAGCAAAATCTACTATATCATTCAGTTTTTTATTGTCATCTTCTATTTTATTAATAAGCTTAATATAACTGTCAATTTCATTTGAAGCAAAATATTTATTCTGATATTTTATTGCATAAAACCTTACTTGCTTCAAGTCATCTTCTTTTTCCAACGCAAGAAATTCAGACATAATTTCAATGCTATTTTTTTTGTCTTTATAAACCANATNACCTTCNAAGTCTTCGTCTTTTTCTAATAAAANTTTNTCTATATGATCTCNTATTGTTCCTCCNCACAGCTCTGGTAATTTATTTTCCAAGAATTGAATTGGCAATTTAACTGGAATCCAACTTATATCACAAATTCTTTTTTGTGCAATAGTCTTTCTTTTTTTGATATAAAGTACATCCTCAAAATATTCCTTCTGCAGTTTTAATACACTTTCATAAAAGTTAGTTGCATATTTTGCCCAAATAACAATTAAATTATCCTGATAATTCATGTCTACGTTAGTTAATTCATTTATTATTTTATCAATATGTACATTGCATATTTTCAGCAACTTACAAAAAGAACCTAAAATAACATAATCTAAATTATTTCCCATAATTTTTATTAAGCCGAATGGTTTCATTGCATAATCGGTTATATTAGTAATATTCGCAACTTGTTTTTCTCCATTTTCAAAAACTAACGTGCCATCCTTTTTTGTAAACGGATTAACTGCTCGAACATTTTCCCCTACCCTAATAAATGCCTTGTCAAAAAAGACATTAAATGATTCATTATTATATACTTCTCTTATTGCCGCTATTTGCAAATAAAAATTTCCACTCAACATTATATCTTTTAGGGACATAAATTTTGCCGTAGGATCATATGGATATTCATAAAAATATGCTATATCTCTTTGTTCAGAATTTTTCTCACTCTCTAATTTATTTCTTTCTTCTAGCTTTAATGATGAAAAATAAATTTTTTCAGGATGTCTTACATATATTGTTCCTTTTATCACATTACCTAAAATCAAAACACCATTATACTTAAAATTCTCTTTCCATGCATTTCCACCAATACGTAATGTTGATTGATCGGATAAATATTTTAAACACTGCAAATTGCATTCATCAATAATTTTTTCTAGCTTATTTTTCTCCAAAACATATGTTTCTGCATCAAAAATTTCCAAAGCAAGAAGAAAAGTATTTAATGTTATCTCATCTAACTTCTCAAAAATAAAGTCATTTCCTATTACAACAGCTAACAATTTCCCAATAGGAAAAACTTCAATCCCGCTATGCTCCAATTTAAAAATAATTTTCATTTCTTCCAGTTTACTGCATAAAACATTAAANTNCTCCTGCATTTCATTATCAATCNGGGCAANATCTNCTCCTGTCATTCCACNCATATTNTTTANTCTCTTTAAANACTTTATAATTATTATTTCAACAGAGGTTTCTTCTTTTCCACCCTCTAAGTCTTTTATATTATAATAACTTTCCCATATTAGTTCAGATACACATGAATCATTAATCATTTCTTCCGTACAATTACATATTATTGTGCAAAATAATATAGATACCAAATTACTATTTTCTGAAATTACATCAGTATTTAAATTCTTTAGAAAATCCAAAGACTCAGAAATAACTTTATCCTTATTTCCTGATAAATTTAAACATTGTATAAATTCCTGCATCTTATCCTGTATGCTATACATTCTCTTTCTCCCATCTCAACAGTGAGTTAATTGTAATTCTCTCTTCCTTATCAATACAATTTAAATCTATTTTTATTAAAAAGTTATTGCATATTTGTTCAAACAAATCTAAATCAATAATTTTTTTCTGAACAACGAAATATAACGAACTGATACAATTTTTAAAATTCAATGAATTAAGCNGAATATATCCAAAGCATCNCAACNCAACTGCTTCNGCTAAAAATCTACGNTTAGANAAAATAAATTGATAAAATCTTAAAAAAATACTTCCTCTACNATATATTGAAGCAAAAATTTCTTTTTTGTATCTGTGAAAATACTTGTAAATATAAAATTCATTTGTTTTTTTGCTGAATACGAAAGCAACATCTTCTATTTTGAATTTTTCAGATATACAACTTTCATAAATCTCACTTTTATCTTCTCCTGTCAACAAAGCATTAAAATCTGAATTCTGAAGCATATAATTAAACTTTTCTTTCCGTAAAATATCATTTCGATNTTTTTCTGATAACGACGCAATTTTCCCATATAATTTACTTTTTTCAACATTTATTTCCAACCCATTAACTACTAGCAAATTATATATTTCATTATACAGTTTATTCCCATCGACATTAGGATCAAAAAAAACAATAATATCATCCACATATCTGTATAGTATATAATGAGAACTTTCTATCTCATTTTTAGATAATTCCTTGAGAATTTGATCAAGAAACATTTCTGATACTATTCTTGCATACGCAGGCCCCTGTGGAACGCCTATCCTATTATTTGTCAGTTCCCTCATTAATTCTTCATTATACTTTATTAAAAATTCAAAAATTCTTTTATCTTTTATATTTAAATTATCTTTCATTATGTTATAAATAGTCAAAAAATTTATCCTATCATAAAACCTTTTAATATCTAATACCAAAACCCCCCAATCATCCAAATAAGGAATCTCTAAAAATACTTTTATTTTATCAATATAATTTCCCCAAGAGGTATACCAATTGTAAAATATCTCCTCTTCAGACAAAAATGCAATATTATAACTAAATGAATTAATTAAGCACGAATTATTATAAGCCAATATCATGGCTAAATGTGTTGTAATTATCCGGTCGTATGCACCTAATACAATAAGACTTCTCTTCTTCTCCTCGCTCTCCTCACGAATAAATCTATAATATTCTTTTCTGTCTAATGTTTTAATTTTCCCTTCCATGACTTGATTTACAATTTTATTCATTTGCACATAATCATATTCTGTCAATCTATTTAAAGCATTCCAAACAGAAATAACAATATTCTCATCATTAGTTAATAAATAATGTTTCTCCTTAACTGCCGTTTTTCGTATATCTTGCAGATTTATTTTTTCATTTGCCTGCTGATCCATTACCTCATATTCAATATCATTACCATATTTTTCATACATTCTTTTCATCAAATACTCTAAACCTGTTTGAGAAGGATTTATCTCTGATTCCATTTCTAAGCCATATATTTTATATAAATATGAGAAGGTTGCCGGATAGTACTTATTTTTCCATTTTAATATATTGTTTCCTGTTATCTCCTCATCATAAGCAGGACTACTTGAAAATAGCGTTTTTAAAAGTTCACCTTCCCTGTCTATCATTCCCAATGTGCCCAATAATACAAACCAATCTTTTTGAATAGGATTCCCTGCCCGCAACCGTTTGAAAATATTGCCAAAAGCCCTCGTTTCACTCAAAATTTGTTCGATATCCCAAACTTCACATGGAATATTTCCTATGATACAGATTTTTTTATATTTTATTTTAGTTGTCAAATCATCATTAATCTGTATCCCTAACTTTTCGGTAACTATATTAATATCATTTACTTGGTATTGATTTAATATTTTATATTGCTTCTCATAAAAATCTTCTCTATATATGCATTCAAAATCTGGAACTCCCGTAAATAAAAAAGATTGACTTCCATCTTTATGGCACGAAAGCGGGAACTTTACTTGTTTTCCAACCCTATTCCCCTTTGAAGAATCTGTTGCTGGAAAAATATCTAAACCAAATAATTCATCATTTAATTCAATCATATTGGATAAATAATTTACTATTTCAAAACCTACCGCTTTTGGAAAAACATTAGAAAACAATATCCAAACATGAATTCCTCTTCTGCCCGAAAATTCTGTTAAATAACTGATATTCATTGAATCTAAATATTTTAAAATTTTACTTTTAATCTCTGAATATAACAGACTAATTTGTGGATTTCTTTTATCTTTACAGTCAAAATCTAAACATATCCATTTTATTAATCCATTTTTAAATCCTTGTTGATAACATCCAGCAGCACCTTTTCTCTCTAGCATACCTTTAAGTAAAAGGTAATCATATGGGACATATTTAGTCACATATTGTCCGTTATCTTGCTGAATTGCAACTGCATAAGGATTAACAACAAATAACCCATATATTATCTTTGCCAAACGACTAAAAATATCTTCCACAACCTGTATCTCCATTCACGTATTATATATTAATGCAATTTTAACAGTTAACAGATATTAATCCCAGTATAACATTCGCCAATTAATTACACCATATTTTTCAGAAATGTTGATAAATACATCTCCTTTTAAGTATAGTTAATTAAAAAACACTGTACTAGGCTGAAACACCACCTATTACATATAAAGATTTATTGTATCCTAATTCATAGCTAGATTTCACCATTTATTACATCTTAATAATATTGGAATATAATCTTGTATGAAATAAATTTATTTTCCTTTAAAACATTTAATACTCTTATAAATCACTTCGCATACTTCTTAAAATTCTCCGCCTGTTCCAGCACTTCTTTATATACATCATCTATCGTAACTGGCGGATAACCATATTTATCAAGCAAAATAATTAAATCAACGTGCAGACCTGCTTTTATATCCTCTCTGGTAGACCAATCGGTATATTTTGCCTTATCTTCTACGACTAACCTAATTTCCTTTGATAACTCAATCATCTTGTCATCTGGATATTCAAACTCATGTTTCTTNGACACCGNNANCANAATATCATAAAANGCTTTTTCCTCATAATCAATACCNANNNTTTNNAATGANTNNCTTTCNGCNTTCAANTCATGNATTAAATCNGCAAGCTGATTNGCNACATCATCNAGNACTTCATTTGCAAAGGCNTCNTCTTTNCTTCGATTATTATAAGTTTCAACAACNGCNNTCATTCTATCNGCAAATTCAATACTTTTAATTTTGTTTACCTTTTTAAACTCCTCAATAGCATAAGACAATAATCTCTGCAAGGCTTTGATCTTTGTATTGGGCAAATTGATCTTCTCAATCCGCGCTATGTACTCATCACTGAAAATATCAATATTTATGTGTTTGCCCGTTTCAAATAATTCTTCAATACCATCAGACTGTATCGCTTCATCAAGCAATTTGCGAACCCTAGCATTCATCTGAGAAGTGTCCGGTGCATCTCCTTTTGTCAATTTAAACAGTACTGAACGCACCGCCTGATAAAAATGCACTTTTTCAATATCTGTATTAGTAAATTGTCCGCAGGAACTGCACAAATTAAATGCCTGTTTCATTTTCCTCACCGCTGCCATAAACCGACGTTCCAAGTCCTGCGTCAACTGAACATACTCTACTGCTCTATTCAGACAATTTAACTGTTCTACAGGGCTCCCTTCATAATAATCCTTTGCGTTAAAATTATGAAACATCTGATCCAACACTTCAAGCTGATCTAAAACAATCGTCACTGCCTGACTGACGTCATCCAATTCTTCTTTCTCAAAATTTGTATATTTGCAAAGCGCAATATTCATGTTCTTCTTGATGCCGATATAATCGACAATCAATCCTTTGTCCTTGCCCTCATAGACACGATTCACTCGGGAGATTGTCTGTATCAATGTATGCTGCTGAATCGGTTTATCAATATAAATCGTATCAAGACACGGCACATCAAATCCTGTCAGCCACATATCTACTACAATAGCTATTTTGAAATTGGATTTTACATTTTTAAACTGTCTATCCAGTTCTTTTCGGTCTTCTTTTGTCCCTAGCATCTCATAAAGATCTTTTTCATCATCCTTATTTCTTGTCATTACAAGACAGACTTTTTCTATGGG
>WFLX010149598.1_pt1 | contig 15252 bp, 14 predicted proteins | sample 4967041 | NCBI WGS metagenome assembly WFLX01 (sample SAMN12857096, study PRJNA449069) | gut metagenome | isolation source: stool from male and female vole | host: Microtus ochrogaster | place: USA:Florida | collected 2017 | reverse complement strand
AGGAGTTGACCTTGTTGTCCATGGAGTACATTGAGTTAGCGAAGGCCATTGACTGGGTTCCGACGCGGTAGGTTCCGTTGAGGCGGTAGCCGGTATCGGAGGAGTTACCGTTGGGGCCGTTCCATGCAACGTTCTTTGTGAAGTTGTAGCGGAAGGAGAGGCGGTGGTTGTCGGTGATGTTCCAGTCGAGGCGAGCGAGGACGCGGTTGTTGCTTTCGTCGCCGGGGAAGTTGGTGTAGGAACCGGGATCGTAGTTGTAGCGTGACATGAGGTAGTCGGAGACGCGCTGCATGTCGGCGGTGGTAGTGCGGCTGATCATACCGCCGGGGGTCTGACCGGGGGCGCAGGCGCTGTACTTGATTACTTCGCCGGGGTGACCTTCGTGTTCGTAGTTAACGAAGAAGAAGAGTTTGTTCTTGATGATGGGGCCACCGACAGTGAAACCGTAGATGGTCTTGGATGCGTCGGCGCGGGAGCCGAGGTCCTTGCCGTCGATGCGGTTACCGCGCAGGGTCTGGTTGTTGTAGTACACATAGGCAGAACCCTTGAAGGTGTTGGAGCCGGACTTGGTGATGGCGTTGATACCGCCGCCGATGAAGTTGGTCTGGCGAACGTCGAAGGGCGATACGACAACCTGCATTTCGTCGATAGCGTCGAGGGAGATGGGGTTACCGCCGCCGGGGAGGCTTGAGTTCAAGCCGAAGTTGTTGTTGAAGTTAGCACCGTCGACGGTGAAGTTGGTGCTACGGCCGTCGGCACCGGCGAAGCTCATGCCGTTGGAGTAGGGAGAGAGCTTGGTGATGTCGGAGATTGAGCGGTTGACCGTAGGCATAGCCTGAATCATGCCGGAGGAGATGTTGGTGGTTGCACCGGTGCGTGCCTGTACGAACTGGCTACCCTTGCCTGTAACGACAACTTCGTCCAGGGCGTTTGCGGCGTCTTCGAGGTAGATATCCAGCTGGGTGTTCTCACCGAGTTCGAGACGAATGTCGTCAAGGACGACCGACTGCTTACCTACATAGGAGTAGGTGATCAAGTACGGACCGCCTACGCGCATACCTTGAATGTCGTAGCGGCCATCCATGTTGGTCACTGCAGCATAGCGTGTACCTGAGGGCTGGTGAACGGCAACAACAGAGGCGCCGATCAGGGGCTCGCCGGCGGGTTCGGTAACCTGGCCCGAGAGCGAGGAGGTTGTGACCTGAGCGTTGACGCCTACAGCGGCGAGAAGCATCACAACCACCATCATGCCACGCAGCATCAATCCTTTAACTTTATTGAAACTGTACATAATGATTAGATTGGTTGATAATAAAATTATTTGGTTTTCGAATATTCGTAAAGTATATTACCGTCGGAGTCGAGCATGGTGAATGTCATCTGCTCTTTGTCGAAGGACATGGTCATGAAGCCGGAGCTGCCGTCGGCAAACACCACGTTCGAGCCGGGCTCGACGGGGTAGGCTTGGGAGCCGGAGGTGCATGTGACGTAGTCGGTGGAGTCGCCGGGGCGCTGAGTATGCTCAAAACAATGCACGTCGCCGGCCAGATAGATATCGGGACGGCGATCGGCAAGGATTCCTTCGAGGAAAGAGCTGACATCAGCGCGCTGGAGGGCGTTGTCGGGGCGGCTGGAATAGACGGGATGGTGAGCGGCGACCACAACCCAGTCGGCATCAGCGTCAGCCAGCGCCTGGCGGAGCCACGCCATCTGGGCGTCGTTGTCCTGCAGGGAGGCGTCGGGGTAGATTTCGGGCTGAGTGAGTGCCCGGCGGAGCAGCGGCGTGGTGTCGATGAAGATGAACTCGACGGTGGTGTCGCCACGCTTGAATTTCTTGGTGTAATAGCGTGCGGGGAGGTTCCAGCGGCGGCTCTTGTTCGTGTAGTCAATAAGGGCCTGCGTATTTCCCTGGTAATCGTGATTCCCAAGGGCGCAGTACCATAGATTATGCAAGGAGGGAGAGGTGTAGATGTCCTCAAAGTTGGAATTCCACCCGGGGTCGTCGGTGCTCTGCACTCCCCAGAAGTGGAATGTGTCTCCGAGGTTAATTATCGCATTTGGTCCGAGCTCGTAGGCTGCATCGCCTATGGCAGCTGCCACTTTCTTCTGGTCGGCGCCACCGAAGGCGCCTAAATCACTTACCACCAAGAACTTTGGACCGGCGGCCCATAATGTTGGTAATAATAATGTAAAAAATAGGCAGAATAACGACCGTAATGAAGCAGGTAACATACACTGAGTTCTCAAAAACGCTGCAAATTTACGAATTTTTGATTAAAAGAACTTCATCTATGTTAAGTTTTAACAATAATGTAATATTACAATATTGTCACAATANCTTATATNGCTGATTNTCAGTGTGTAACGTCGACACTTAAAATGTCGCGCCAGCGCTTGGTCCGCGGGCGTTTGACCACGAAATAGGCCCAGACCTGCTCGCCGTCGGGCATCGTGACCGGGAAGCGCCAAGCGGCCAGGGGGTAGGATGCCTCGCGGGTATCGCCCGAGGCGGCGGCCAACAGGCGATAGAACAGGTGCATGTTTCCGCGGGGAGGTGCTACGGAGACCATGATTGTACCGACGGACACAGAATCACGGGTCAAGAGCGTAGGCCAGACTCCGCGNANGTTGCTATTNCCNTGATANGCAGGAAGTTGGTCGAAGGTGCGNCCCTGCAGACTGTCGGGCAGCGCCAAGACCATAGTGCCGTGGAGTCCGTAATTATTAGCGAGATAAAACATGCCCTCGTAGCTTTCCCGGAAGGCATCGGGAATGCCGAAGAGGTACCAGGGCACGGCGTCGGAGCCGCCGGTGGAGCCGTAGACNACATTGCAGGGGCGACCTTGGGCGCGGTAGGCCTCGAGTTGGGCGTTATAACTGTCCCACTGCTTTCGGACGGCGCATTCGTAGCGGTTGAGCTCCGCGAACCACCAGGCCGAGCATACCACCATCGCCGCCAAAACGACAGCTGTCAAGCGCACGGGGAGACGGAAGAGTGAGCGGAACATCCACACATTAATTATAATAGAGAGCATGAGTGCCGGCCAGAATGTACGCTCGTACATCTGCAGAGCGAAGGGCATCGCCACCGCTACAGCCAGAGCCGCGGCCCAAGGGAGCATCGGGCGTCGCATGTCCGGCCGGCGCGCGGCTACCAACATCATGAGTATCAGTGCCGTAGCTACGGGCCATAGGTCAGTAAAGATGCCTGTGAGGAGTTCGGACATGTGGCCGACATTGCTGTTCCGGCCTTCGTGGGCCAGGATACGGTGGAGTGTTCCGAAAATGAGGTTCGCCAGAACTCCGAGTATAAGGGAAGCTATGAGCAGCATCCCGCGGCGTGGGTTCCGGCGCCCATTGACGGCCAGATCCACGCCAAGGAGCACAATCACGACGATGGCGAAACCCTCGTGCCACCAGCCCAGGACGAACATCAGGGCAATGTAAGCTGACAGGGCCAATGGACGCAACTTTTCGCGCCCGGGCCAAAGCAGAACCGCGGCGCACATCATGGCTCCACCCCAGATGTAATTCATCTGAAAGACAAGCGATTGCAGGCCGCTATACCAAGGCAGGACGAGCCAAATGCCGATGAGAGTGAGGGCTGAGGCGACGGGGGTCGGGCGGTTGCGAAGGCCGGTGAGCATGCACATGAGCAGCGTCATAAGGCCGAGCGCCAGGGCATTCAGGACGCGTTCGACGTCCTCGGGGAGAGGCGTGAGGAGGATGTGGAGGAAGTTGGCCAGGCGCCCGTTGTCGGTGGCGCGCACGTGGTCCATAGCCTCGAAGGCGTCGGCAAGACTTTCAACCGGACGGCCGTCGCAGCGGGTCAGCGACCCGTAGGTGTACTCGCGCGGCACCTTATTATACGTGTAGTCGTCCAGGCACAGCGGGGTGTTCCAACACCAGAGCGCGCCTCCGAGGATGCTGATTCCAATCAGAATCCACATCAACGTGCGGTTGAGTTGCGAAAGACGTACCGAAGCCATTACACCTTATATAATATAGCGCAAAGTTAGTAAATTAAAATGAAGGTCCAAAATTTTGCTATGTCCTGCTTTTTAAGTAACTTTGTGGCAAAATTGAAAATCTACGAAAAAACAATCACATGAAGACAAGACTCTGCATGCTTGTGGCTGCGGTTGCCCTGCTGGCCTCCTGCTNGAAAGGCACGGNNCCCGATACCNTCACCCAGCAGGCCANCACAGNCTGCTATACCTATTNCTACAATCCCGCCACNGGTGAANCNAAGGCAGGCNCGNCCACCGGCTACACAANCGAACTCAACTATACGAAGGCCACCTGCAGCATTGCCATCACCGGCCTGACGCTGCCCAACGGCACGGCCTATCCCGCCGTCACTCTGCCCGACATGCCCTTGAGCATAGGCGCAGGCGATGTTCTCTCCCTCAACGCGAACAGCGTGCAGAGCTCCATCTCCGGCTTCAGCACCTCCCCGCTGTTCACCTCGGTGAAATGCCGCCTGATACACCGCATCATCAACGACTCCTATGCACCGGCCTTCGTGATTTCCTACACCGTAGGAGGATATGATGTAACATCCTCTATACCTGAGGCTTACCTCTTTGGCTCCACAGTCAGCACCGGTCCCGACGGCATCCCCTTCTCCACGGAGGAGACACAGTACACCATCAAGGTAGCGTCTACTTTGGATAAGGCCACGATCTCCATGAGCGGCGCCCACTTCATCCAGCAGATGCCTGCTCTGGACATCGACCTGCCCGACGTTCCTATGACTTTCGACGGCATGACCTACCACCTGCAGGCCGCCGCCATCACACCGCAAATCAAAGGAGTGCCCAACGAAGGGTTCCCCATCACCAACTTTGAGGCTACAATCAACATTGCGGGCGAGTCGAACCTGAACTTCAGCTGCGACCCGCGCACCATCGACGGAGTTTTCCGCGTTGCGGCCTCCCTGAGCCCCGAAAAATAACCCTCCGAAGTTGCCCCGGCCTGCCCGGCAAAGCGGTGCGTACGTCCTGAAACGGCACCCTGAACTGTTAAGCGCAAGGGCAACTGACGGGAACGAAATAAAAAAATAGCAAAAGTTTTTGGCCATTTTTGGCATTTTTTAATATAAAAATCGTACCTTTGCACCAAAGAACACGGCATGCCCGGAGGGAATTCCCCTTCCGGCATGCTTAACCCTTTGATAACCATGGAGAACCCTCCAATCACGCTTGCAAAATAAAGTTTTTCACATATGATTACATCAGCCATATTTGGAATAGAGGACAACGGGCTTCTGGCAATCACGGCGTTGCTGACCGGTGTAGGTCTGGTCGCTCTGGCCCTCTGGATTGCCAAACTGATTTCCCCCAGTTCCTACAACCCCCAGAAGGGAGAAGCCTATGAATGCGGTATCCCGACGCGCGGCGAAAGTATGTCGCAATTCAAGGTCGGATACTACCTTTTTGCAATTCTGTTCCTCATGTTCGACGTCGAAACCGTGTTCCTGTTCCCTTGGGCCGTCAGGATGCGCGATCTCGGCGTCAATGGTTTGTTAAGCATCGCCGTATTCTTCGGCATATTGGTTCTGGGCCTGGTGTATGCCTGGAAGAAAGGAGCTCTTGAATGGAAGTAACAACCAAAAGCATGCCTTACGAGGCGTGGAAAGACAACGAATACATTGAATCGCTGGTAAAAGAGATTCAGGAGAGCGGCACCAACGTAGTTGTAGGCTCGCTGGACAAACTGATTAACTGGGGACGCTCGAACTCCATCTGGCCGCTGACCTTCGCCACCAGTTGCTGCGGCATCGAGTTCGTGTCGCTGGGCGCAGCCCGCTTCGACATGGCTCGCTTCGGCTGGGAAGTAGCCCGTTCAAGCCCCCGTCAGGCCGACTTCATGATGGTTGCCGGCACTATCGTACACCGCATGGTGCCCGTGTTCCGGCGCCTGTACGACCAGCTGGCCGAACCGAAGTATGTAATCGCCTGCGGCAGCTGCGCCATCTCCGGCGGGCCGTTCCGCAAGAGCTACCATGTTGCAAAAGGCATTGAGGATATAGTGCCGGTTGACGTTTTCGTTCCCGGCTGCCCTCCGCGTCCCGAAGCCATGATTTACGGCATCATGCAGCTCTCACGCAAAATGAAAGTAGAGAAATTCTTCGGCGGCGTCAACCGCAAGCAAAAGCAGGAGGATTTCCTCAAAGAACATCCCATCGAGGAGGCAAAATAAATTCACGACCCTAAAACCATGGCTTACAATATATCCAAGATTACCTCACTGCTGCCTGAGGCTACAATCGAAGAAGGCCGCTACCCCGTTGTGAACATACCCAACGAGAAGTGGCACGAGCTGGCCAAAGCGCTCCGGTTCGACCCGGAACTCCGCATGGACTACCTCATCACCATCGCCGGTATGGACTGGACCGAGAACCTCGGCTGCGTATACTACCTGATGTCCACCGAGTTCAACCAGATTGTGGGCGTGAAAGTCCTCGCGAAAGGCGACCGCTCCACCCCGCTGATTGACTCCGTGGCCGACCTCTGGCCCGTGGCCGTGACCTACGAGCGCGAGGTGTACGACTTCTTCGGCATCATCTTCCTGAATAACCCCGACATGCGCCGTCTGTTCCTGTCCATCGACTGGAAAGGGTACCCCTTCCGCAAGGACTACGACGCGAGCCCGGAAATCAACCCCGTCAGCACCGACAACGAACGCCAGAGCGACTTCACGGACACTTTCCACCTCGATAAGGACGGGAAACTGGTAAAAGAGGAAGTGCGCATCTTCCAGCCGGAAGACTTCGTGATCAACATCGGCCCGCAGCACCCCGCCACCCACGGTGTGCTCCGTTTCCGCACCTGTGTCGACGGCGAGATCATCAAGAAAATCGACGTCTACATGGGCTATATCCACCGCGGCGTTGAAAAACTCTGCGAGGACCTGACCTACGCCCAGACCCTGCACTATATGGACCGACTGGACTACTTCTCGGCCCACAACTACCACCACGCCCTGTGCATGCTCTACGAGAAGGCCGCCGGCATCGAAATCAGCCGCCGCGCACAGGTGATCCGCGTGATGATGGACGAGCTCTCGCGCATCGCTTCGCACTGCCTGTTCATCGGCACCTACTGCATGGACCTCGGTGCGACCACGATGTTGTTCTACACCCTGCGCGTGCGCGAGCAAATCCTCGACATCATGGAGAAAACCTGCGGAGCGCGCATGACCTTCAACTACGACTGCATCGGCGGCGTAATGCAGGACCTGGCGCCCGACTTCCAGGAGGATGTGAAGAAACTTCTGGCCGTTCTCCCCGCAAACATCAAGGAATACAACAAGATATTCACGGGCAACGTCATCGCCAAGAACCGCCTCGAAGGCGTGGGCGTACTGACCCGCGAGGACGCCATTGCCTACGGCATCACCGGCCCCTCCGGGCGTGCATCCGGCTGGGCATGCGACATGCGTAAGCTCCAGCCCTACTCCATCTACCCCGAGCTTCAGTTCGACGAAATCGTAGCCGAGGCAGGCGACTCGATGGCCCGCTTCAAGTGCCGTCTGGCCGAAATCGAGCAGTCGGCCCGCATCCTGGAGCAGCTGGTGGACAACATTCCCGAAGGCGAATACCTGGTGAAGGTTCCCAAGGTGCTGAAGCTGCCCGTGGGCTCCTGGTTCCAGATTACGGAAGGATGCCGCGGCGCATTCGGCCTGTACCTCGAAAGCGACGGCACCACCAAGCCCTACCGTCTGAAAATCGCGCCTCCCTGCCTGCCTCAGGCAGCTGCGGTGGACCACATGACCGAAGGCTACAAAATCGCCGACCTCATCACCATTGCCGGTTCGCTGGACTACATCGTCCCCGATATCGACCGTTAATCCATTCAGAAACAGTATTTTTCTACCATCATGCAAGATTTATCAGTCATTACCAACTGGATTCATGATCTCTTGGCATCATTCATGCCCGGCTGGCTTACAACCACAGTTGAATGTGTGCTTCTGGGTATCGGTCTGCTCCTGGTCTATGCAATTCTGGCTCTCTTCTATATTTACTACGAGCGAAAACTCTGCGCCGCCTTCCAGTGCCGCCTCGGCCCGGACCGTGTAGGTCCGTGGGGTTTGCTGCAGTCGTTCGCCGATATGTTCAAGATGCTCATCAAGGAAATTATCCATCTGAACCATATCGACCGCTTCCTGTTCGCTCTCGCGCCCTATCTGGTCATCATCGCCTCTATGCTGGCATTCGCAGTACTTCCCTGGGGTAACGGCCTTCAGATTCTCAACTTCAACATCGGCATCTTCTTCCTGATCGCCGTGTCGTCGATCGGCGTGCTGGGCATCCTGCTGGCCGGTTGGTCGTCCAACAACAAGTACACCCTGATCGGTTCGCTGCGTTCGGGCGCCCAGATGGTCAGCTACGAGCTCTCCATCGGCCTGTCGGTAATTACGATGGTGTGTCTTGCCGGGACGATGAACGTGAACGAAATCGTTATGGAGCAGTACGACCTGTGGTTCATCTTCAAGGGCCACATCTGCGCTCTGATTGCCTTCATAATCTATCTCATCGCCGGCACTGCCGAAACCAACCGCGGCCCGTTCGACCTCCCCGAGGCTGAATCGGAGCTCACCGCCGGCTACCACACCGAGTACTCGGGTATGCACTTCGGCTACTTCTACCTGGCAGAGTACCTGAACCTGTTCATTGTTTCGGGCGTGGCCGCCCTGCTGTTCTTCGGCGGCTGGATGCCTCTGCACTTCCCCGGCTGGGACACCTTCAACCACATCATGGACTACATTCCGTCCACCATCTGGTTCCTGGGCAAGGCATTCGTGCTCTCGTTCATCATCATCTGGTTCAAGTGGACCTTCCCCCGTCTGCGAATCGACCAGCTTCTCTCCCTGGAGTGGAAATACCTGCTCCCCATCAACTTAGTCAATCTGGTGCTGATGGTATGCATCATCATCTTTGGCTGGCACTTCTGATTATCTAATTCTCCAATATAAGCCCCATGAGCCAAAACATTGGTAAAATCGCGCAGGTCATCGGCCCGGTAGTCGACGTTGCCTTCGAAGGCGAAGGTAACATCATTCCGCCCATCTACACTGCGTTGAAAATCGACCGTCCCGACGGTAGCGAAACAATTCTGGAAGTCGAGCAGCACATCGGCGAAAACACTGTCCGCTGTGTGGCAATGGAGTCCACCGACGGCCTCCGTCGCGGTCTCGAGGTAGTTAACCTTGAGCGCCCCATCGCCGTTCCGACCGGCGACCAGATCAAAGGCCGCCTGCTGAACGTTATCGGCGAGGCCATCGACAAGCTTCCCGCCCTGGACCGGGAGAACCTCCGTTCCATCCATCAGCCCGCACCCGAATTCGAGGACCTCACCATCGGCACCGAGATTCTCTCCACCGGCATCAAGGTCATCGACCTTCTGGAGCCCTACAGCAAGGGTGGTAAAATCGGTCTGTTCGGTGGCGCCGGCGTAGGCAAGACGGTGCTCATCATGGAGCTCATCAACAACATCGCCAAGGGCCACGACGGNTTCTCGGTNTTNACCGGNGTNGGCGANCGTACCCGCGANGGTAACGACCTGCTNCGCGAAATGATCGANNNCGGCGTNATGNNNTACGGCGANAAGTTCAAGGAAGGNATGGAGAAGGGCGAGTGGAACCTTGAGGATGTCGACAAGGAAGAACTCAAGAACTCCCAGGCAACGCTGGTGTTCGGCCAGATGAACGAACCCCCGGGCGCACGTCTGCGTGTTGCGCTTTCGGGCCTGACGGTTGCAGAGCAGTTCCGCGACCAGGGTGCCGGCGGTAAGGACGTGCTTCTGTTCATCGACAACATCTTCCGTTTCACCCAGGCGGGTTCGGAAGTTTCGGCGCTCCTTGGCCGTATGCCCTCGGCAGTAGGTTACCAGCCTACCCTGGCGTCGGAAATGGGTGCCCTTCAGGAACGAATCACCTCCACCAAGAACGGCTCCATCACCTCAGTCCAGGCCATCTACGTGCCTGCGGACGACTTGACCGACCCCGCACCGGCAACGACGTTCTCCTTCCTGGATGCAACCACGGTGCTTTCGCGTAAAATTGCCGAGCTGGGTATCTACCCGGCCGTTGATCCCCTGGAATCCACCTCGCGTATCCTTGACCCGAACATCATCGGTGAGGAGCACTACAACACTGCTCAGGCTGTGAAGCAGCTGCTTCAGAAGTACAACGAGCTCCAGGACATCATCGCCATCCTCGGTGTGGACGAGCTCTCCGATGAAGACAAGCTCGTGGTGGCCCGCGCCCGCCGCGCCCAGCGCTTCCTCTCGCAGCCCTTCCATGTGGCGGAGCAGTTCACCGGCCTGCCCGGCGTGATGGTGCCTCTGAACGAAACCATCCGCGGCTTCAAGATGATTCTCTCCGGCGAAATGGATGAATACCCCGAACAGGCATTCCTCAATGTCGGCACCATCGACGAGGCTATTGAGAAAGGTAAGAAACTCCTCGCTGAAGTTAAATAGTCAAATTCGTATCGGTTTGAAGGATAAAAAGTTTATGGTTTAAGGTCTAAAGTTTAATGATTGGACAACTTGTTCCATTTATTGCAATTAGAACTATATATTACCATTAAACTTTAAACAATAAACTTTAAACACTTAACATTAAGCCCACATACGAAACTCATAATTAATAATAAAGATGACACTCAATATCATATCTGCGGTTGAAACGCTATTTTCGGGAGAAGTCACGTCGGTGACGCTTCCGGGAACGCTGGGCGAATTCACCGTACTGCGCAACCACGCAGCGTTGCTGTCGACGCTGAGCGCCGGCGTGATCCGTTACACCGACGAGTCAGGCCAAGAGAATGCAGCAGAGATTACCGGCGGCATCGCTGATATCGACCACAATGTCATCTCCGTTTGTGTCTATTGAATATGAACCGGCTAAAACACATCATACTATCCCTGCTCCTGCTGGTGATGCTTCCGGTGGCTGCAACAGCCGCTGAGCACGCCGAGGCCGACTCCACCGCAAAAGAGAGCCTCGACGCCAAGGAAATCATCTTCGAGCACCTGGGCGACGGATATGGTTGGGAGGTGCCTTTCGACCACCATCACCGCATTCCCCTGCCGGTTATCGTCATGGGCGACGGTGGCTTCCACATCTTCTCTTCCGCCCGAATCTCAGGGGGAAAGACCTACACCGTCGACGGCGTTGAGTACAGAATCGCCGGGCCGGAGAGTCCCCACAAGAACAAAGTGGTGGCTATAATCGACGGCAAGGAGTACCGCCCCTGGGACTTCTCCATCACCAANAACGTGGCCGCGCTCTGGATTTGCGTTCTGGTTGTTTCCGTGATGCTCATCGCCCTGGCCCGCTACCATAAGCGCAACCACTTCAAGGCCCCGCGCAAGTTCCTGGGTGCAATCGAAGGCCTGACGGACTTCATCTGGAGCGGCGCCGTAAAGCCCATCCNGGGTCCGAACGCACGCAAGTTCGCCCCCTACCNGCTGACGGTGTTCTGGTTCATCCTGGTTATGAACCTGCTGGGACTTGTGGTNATATTCCCCGGCGGAGCTAACCTTACGGGCAACATCGCCATTACGCTGGTTCTGGCCACACTCACATTCCTGGTGACCAACATCTTCGCCAACCGCCATTACTGGAAAGAGATTTTCTGGCCGGATGTGCCCCTGATGCTTAAGTTCCCCATACCGCTGATGCAGATCATCGAATTCTTCGGTATGTTCACCAAACNCGCCGCACTGACAGTCCGTCTGTTTGCCAACATGNTCTCGGGCCACATGATAGTGCTGGTGCTGACCATCCTCATCTTCATTTTCTCCGCCACGAGCCCTGTGGCCGGTGGAGCCACCACCGTTGTATCCGTCCTGTTCTCGCTGTTCATGATGCTGATTGACGTGCTGGTGTCGTTCATCCAGGCCTACGTGTTCACCATCCTGTCCACTCTCTTCATCGCCCTGGCGCAGGAGCACGGCCATGAGGGAGAAGAGAAAGTGGAGGACAAACTCAAGAAACTCGAACTTTGAAATAAATAAAACCAAATACCCAACTCTAAAAAACCACCATTATGTTAGGACTTTTAGCAGAACTCTCTCTGACCGCCTTCGGCGCAGCCATCGGTGCAGGCCTCACCGCAATCGGTGCAGCACTCGGTATCGGTAAAATCGGTGCATCCGCAATGGAAGCAATCGCCCGTCAGCCCGAAGCCTCCGGCGACATCCGAAGCAACATGATTGTGATCGCTGCCCTTATCGAAGGTGTGGCCTTCTTCGCCATCATCGTTTGTGTACTGGCTCTGTTCGTTTAATTCCTCAGCTTTCGATTGATGGAACTTTTCACGCCTGACTTTGGCTTGGTTTTCTGGATGTTCGTAGCCTTCGGCGTCCTCTTCCTGATTCTGTGGAAGTACGCCTGGCCGATCATCCTCAAAACCGTCGAAAGCCGTGCCGATCTCATCGACAAAGGTGTGGAGTATGCCCGCGATGCCAAGGAACAGCTTGACAAGGCCCAGCAGCAAGCCGACGAGTACCTCAACGAGGCCCGGCGCCAACAGGCCGACATGCTGCGCGAGGCCGACAAGATGAAGACGCAGATCATCGAACAGGCACGCACTGCCGCCCAGGCAGAGGCCCAGAAGGTGATGGACAGCGCCAAAATTCAGATCGCTCAGCAGCAGAAAGAAGCCGAGCAGCAGTTCCGCAACCAGGTGAGCGAATTCGCCCTGGACATTGCAGGAAAAATCGTCCACTCCAACATGCAGCAGGACAAGGCTCAGCAAAAACTGGTCGACACCTTGCTGGATGAGATAGAAAGCAAGTAAAAGATATGGACAAAGGACTCATTCCACGCAGATACGCAAAGGCCCTCATGGAGGTTGCCGCCCAACGCAAGGACGACCTGGAGCTCTACAAGATCATGCAGACGCTCGCAGCCGCTTTCGAGAATACCAAGGGACTGCAGCAGACGCTCGCCAACCCCTTCGTGGACTCCAAGGACAAAATCGACCTCCTCACCAAAGCCGTTTACGGCGACAGCACCGACAAGCCCGACGCAACCTACTCGGACTTCCTCAAGCTGCTGGCGCAAAACGGCCGAATCGACCTCGCACGGGATATTGCCCTGGCCTACATCAACATCTACCGCCAGGAGCACAATATCTTCCGCGTGGATATAGTCAGCGCCGCTCCGCTGGACCAATCCGAAAAGACCCGCCTGGAGAATGTGATCAAAAACCACATCGGCGAGGGCACTTTCGAATTCAACTTCAGCACCGACCCGGCTCTTATCGGCGGATTCACCGTCACGGTCAACTCCGAACGGCTCGACGCCTCGGTGGCATCACAGCTGAAGCTCCTGCGCCTCAAGCTCGTGAAATGACACCGCCCACTCCTCTCCCCTTCCCATCACGCATTATGCGAAAATTTTTTCAATTACAACAGCAAGCTTATCGTAAACAATGATAAACCCCAGCGAGATTTCCCAAGTATTAAAGCAACAGCTTGAGAACGTAAACTCCAAGGTCACCTTCGAGGAAGTAGGCACCGTGCTCGAAGTGGGCGACGGCGTAGCGCACGTTTACGGACTCGACAACGTCGGCGCCAACGAACTTGTGGAGTTTGAGAACGGAGCCAAAGGCGTGGCCCTCAACCTTGAGGAAAGCAACGTCGGTGTGATTCTGCTCAACGATGCCGACAAAGTAACCGAGAACATGACCGTGAAACGCACGGGCGAGATTGCCTCTATTCCCGTGGGCGAAGGCTTGCTGGGACGTGTAATCAATATTCTTGGCGAACCTATCGACGGGCGCGGCCCCATCAGCGGCGACCTCATCCGCCTGCCCCTGGAGCGCAAGGCCCCCGGCGTAATCTACCGCCAGCCGGTGAACCAGCCCCTCCAGACCGGCCTGAAGGCCATCGACGCCATGGTGCCCATAGGCCGCGGCCAGCGCGAGCTCATCATCGGCGACCGCCAGATCGGTAAAACTGCAATCGCCATCGACACCATCATCAACCAGCGCAAAGGCTACGAAGAGGGCAAGCCCGTGTACTGCATCTACGTTGCCATCGGCCAGAAGGCATCGTCCATCGCCGCAACGGTAGAAACCCTTCGCCAGCACGGTGCCCTGGACTACACCGTTGTAGTCGCCGCCACCGCTTCCGAATCGGCCGCCATGCGCTACTTCGCTCCCTTCTCCGGCGTGGCCATCGGCGAGTACTTCCGCGACACCGGCCGCGACGCACTCATCGTCTATGATGACCTGTCCAAGCAGGCTGTGGCCTACCGCGAAGTGTCGCTTATCCTCAAGCGTCCTTCCGGCCGCGAGGCATACCCCGGCGATATCTTCTACCTCCACTCGCGCCTGCTCGAACGTGCAGCCAAAATCATTGACAACCAGGAAGTGGCAACCAACATGAACGACCTGCCCGCCGTGCTCAAACCCATGGTAAAGGGCGGTGGCTCGTTGACAGCTCTTCCTATCATCGAAACTCAGGCCGGCGACGTTTCGGCATACATCCCCACCAACGTAATCTCCATCACCGACGGCCAGATTTTCCTCGAAACGGCCCTGTTCAACCGCGGTATCCGCCCGGCCATCAACGTGGGTATCTCCGTTTCCCGTGTAGGCGGTAATGCCCAGGTTAAGGCTATGAAGAAGGTTGCCGGTACGCTCAAGATTGACCAGGCACAGTTCCGCGAGCTCGAATCGTTCACCAAATTCGGCGGCGATATCGACCCCGTAACCGCACGCGTCATCGACAAGGGCCGCAAGAACGAACGCCTCCTCATCCAGCCCCAGTACCACCCCATGCCTGTTGAAGAAGAAATCGCAATCATCTTCTGCGGCGTGAACGGCCTGCTGGAGAACGTGCCTCTGGACAAGGTAGCCGAATTCGAAAAACAACTCTTACAATATCTCCACGCCAAGAATCAGGAAGATGTGCTGGACGTACTGCGCTCCGGCAAGCTCACCGACGACGTGGCAACCAAACTCACCGCTGCAGCAAAAGACGTAGCCGCACGTTTCTAACCGCTTATGGCAACCCTAAGAGAACTCAAAGGCAGAATCGGCTCCGTAGCTTCCTCCGAGAAGATTACCGGCGCAATGAAGATGATATCGTCGGCGAAGATGCACAAGGCCGAGGGTATCCTCCGCCGCCTGTCGCCCTTCCGCGACTGCGTCAGCACCATCATCTCGGCCCTGCTCTCCTCCGACGCCGAATTCTCCTCCCCGCTGACCGAGCCGCGCCAGCAGGT
>WFLX010072644.1_pt1 | contig 15256 bp, 6 predicted proteins | sample 4967041 | NCBI WGS metagenome assembly WFLX01 (sample SAMN12857096, study PRJNA449069) | gut metagenome | isolation source: stool from male and female vole | host: Microtus ochrogaster | place: USA:Florida | collected 2017 | reverse complement strand
AAGCTACGCAGCGTTTGCTCTGAGTGTTTTGGGCTCTCAGAGCAGCCGCAAAACCGGTTGAGATGTAAAATATACCTCTTTGCGTCAGCCTGGGAGTGGCGGTCTCCCGACCGGCACAGAAAAGACGTAGCAACCTTTGTAAGGGGTCGGCCGGGAGACCAACCCTCCTAAGCTCCGCAGCGTTAGCCCGGGAGAAGAGAATGGCTCACGTGAGAAGCGGTGATGGGCTATTTCACATTTATTGAGGTAGATTTATCGGACACTTAGAAATGGGCTGAGTGCCCGGAGGTACGGTGCTGTCGGAGCCTCCGGCGTGGCGGCGGAGCTGCGAGCCTGAGATCTGTATGGGTAGAGGATGCGGGAATCCCCACCCGAGTCTCCTTTTAAAAGCGTTATCGAGAAGAGTCAGCCAGGAATCCACCCCTCTCAGGCCTCATTGCGTCAGCGTGGGAGTGGCGGTCTCCCGACCGCCACAAAAGAGATGTAGCAACCTTTATAAGGAGCCGGCCTGGAGACCGGCACTCCTAAGCTACGCAGCGTTGGTCGCCTTGGCTGTGAAATTGCTATTCGGGAAGGTGCTTGAGGATTTCGAGCGGGGTGCTGACGATGTGGTTGGCGAAGTGCTCGCGGAGCTCGCTCTCGGGGCGGAATCCCCAGATGACGCCGATGGAGGTTACACCGGCACGGTAGGCCGTCTCCATGTCAACGCCCGAATCGCCTATATAGATGACTTGATTCTTAGCCGTAGGACATTTTCCTAAAATTTCAAAGACAATCGATGGGTCGGGCTTTACGGGCACGCCCTCTTTCTGCCCTTCGATAGCAACCCATTCGACCGTTGGGAAGAAATCGCGAATCAGACGGCTGACGGCGGCCTGATATTTATTCGAGGCAACGGCCACATCGACCTTACGGCGGCGAAGCTCGGCAAGCAACTCCGGTATGCCGGCATAGGGCTTGGTGCGGTCGGTCATGTGCTCTCCGTAATATTCCCTGAAGTGGTCGCGCATGCGGTCAACGTTTTCGGGCGTGCGCACGTCCTCAGGCATAGCGCGCTGCAACAGTCGGGTCACGCCATTGCCTACCATATAGACGTAGGATTCGGGCGAGTGAGTGGGATATCCTTCCTCCTTCAGAGCATAATTGGTAGCGTCTGCAAGGTCGGCGATAGTGTTGAGCAGAGTGCCGTCAAGGTCAAAGATTGCAAGCATGATAATGGGGATTAATGGTTGATGAATCAGAACGGATAGCCAACCGAGAAATGNAANGTCGCGTCGCGNCCCCAGCGGGGNTGGAGCAGTGGCCAAGGCTCCTGATTGCGGGCCGGATTGTGAGCTTTCATGCCGAGGTCGAAACGCAGCAGAAAATATGAGAAGTCCATGCGCAGACCCACACCGTAGGCCAGCGCAATCTGACGCCAGAATGTGTCGAAGTGGAACATGCCTCCGGGCTGGTTCTCGTAGTTGTGAATGGTCCAGATATTACCGGCGTCGACAAACATCGCACCCTCGAACACCCAAAAAAGGCGCGCGCGGTATTCAGCCGAAAGGTCAAGCCTGATGTCGCCGCACTGGTTGATGAAGTCGGTCACCGAATTGCGGGAGTCAAACGAGCCGGGACCGAGCGTGCGCACGCCCCAACCTCTGACNCCATTGGCGCCTCCGGCATAGAAACGCTTCTCAAACGGCAGTACTCGCGAGTTGCCGTAAGGCACACCGATNCCCATNCCCACGTGAAACGCCAGAGCATGACGCTCATTGAGATTGCGCGTATAGGCATAGTCAAACTCGGCTTTGGCATATTGCGAATACTGGATACCGAACAGACGGTAGACGCCGTCGCGACGATGCTGATGCGAGAGCGACGAAATGGCATAGAGCAGGTTGCCGGCTGTCTCGACCGACGAGCGGAGCGTGTAGACCGACGGCTGAAGCGCGTAGCGGTTGGTCTGCGTGCCGGCGATTATCTTGTTGGTGCGGTAGTAGGTATAGCCGATGCGGACAATGAAATGGTCCTCGTAGCTGTAGCGCAGCAGAGGGTTCGATGGCGCTATCTGATTGATAAAATCAATGGTCGATTCGGGCAGGTAGACGTANTTGATGTCAATCAGGTCGAGATTGCGGCGGGTGCGGTTGCCCGGTGATGCCCACTTATATTTCCACGCCGCTCCGGCTATGATGCGGGTGTATTCCGGACGCTCCTGATAGTTAAACGACACCGCCACTTCGGTCGAAGCATTGATGCGGCGCGTGAAGTCCTGCGAGAGGAAAGGGAACATNAATTTCGGGAACGTCAGGCCTACCTCCGAAGCATATTCGGTATAGCGGTCGTTTATCAGACCGTTGAGATTGCCCGAAAGGCTCTCATAGTTCATGCGGAATTTGGTGGTGAGCAGATTGCTTCGCCGGGCCAGATTGCGGTGACGGTACGAAAGTCCGACACCGAAGCCGAGATCACCCTCCGAGTTTGTTCCTTCGAGGTCGAGCGTCACGCTCTGCTTCTTATTTCTGGTCAGGAAAATATAGGCGTCGAGCTGACGGGGGCCGGTAACGGCAGAATCCGTCGTGTCCGACGGAGCTGCGGGCACCATTTCGATATTGATTGTGCGGATAATACCCAGACGCGCCAGCGACTCGTATGTCCGGTCGACAGCCGAAGTGCTGTANAGCTCCCCGGGTCGAATGAAACACTTTTCAGCCAACACCGACGGAGCGATATAATGGTCGCTTGAGCCATATATCACTTCTATATCGCGGTAATCGACCGTGTCTGATGCGGTGGCCGCCAGGCGCTCGGCAGCATCAGCGGCATTGAGAGCGCCATCGGTCACAAACACCACGCGGCTTATCTCGTAGCGCGAATGTTTCAGCGAATCCTCGGGCAGCGGCATATCGTCCCGAGTCTCGGAAGCCGTCGGAGCCAGCGGGGTCCGGGCTGCGGTGGCGCGCGGCGGAGTGATAGACATTATAAGGTCGACATCGAGCGAATTTTCGGCCGTGTCGGCGATAAAGGTGATGTATTCCTTGGCAAATCCATAATATCCGCTCTCGCGGAGATGCTGCGCCACCGAAGCGCGGAAGGCGTCAAGTGCATCGCGGTCAAACGGCGCCCCCTGCGGCACGGCGGCTACCAGCGAGTCGGGGTTGATTACGGCTGTTATGGCCGTGTCGGCCACGTCGATTTCAAACGAGCGTATGCGATGGCGCGCGCCGGGCACCACGCGATAGGACACGTCCATCTTTTTTCGCTCCGGACGGGCCACGGTGTCGACTTCCACCTCCGCCCCCATATAGCCGGCGTTAATCATGGCTTGACGCAGCTGGCGGCGTGAGACCTCGGTGAGTTCCTCGTCGTAGATTACCGGAGGTTGTCCGAGATGGCGCAACCAGCGGTTATACCACTTCGAGGTATCGCTGCCCGAAAGGTTATAGGTCGAAAGCTGAAGTTTGAAAAAACCGAGCACCTTGTGGTTCGGCATCTGACGCACGTAGTTGACCAGACGAGCGCGGTCAACCCCGGCCGAATCGTCGACCTCCACACTGACGCGGTCCAGAAGCAGACTGCCGTCGGGCACATGGCGCGTAGTGCTGCACGCCCACAGCACAAGCCCTGTCAGGGCCGCGCCAAGCAGACGTAACGGATTCAGATTGTAGCGTGGGCGAAAACTCATTGACGAAGTAAAAAAACGGCCGCGCGGGCTGCACGGCCGCGGCTGACAATGCAAAGTTACGCCACGGCGCCCAATCATGAAAGCAAAAAGCGAAAAAAGGAGCCGGCGGGAGCGCCGACATGTGGATTATGTTATTTTCAGTTGTTTTTTATTTCTATTATAGATGAGGAGTGGTTGCCCAATTGAGATATTTTGCTAATTTTGCACATCTTTTTCCGCACGGACGCGCCGTGGAGCGCCCCCGATGCCCTACAATACCGGAGAGTTTACTCCCAAACCAACCAGAGATGATTCGCAGCTTTATTTACCATACGATACTTCTTACCCTTATGGCGTTTGCAGTCGCGGGCGGCACGGCCGCGGCAGCACGGCGCGCCAACAGTCACACCCCTCCCCGCCTGACACCGATGCCCGACAATGCCAAGGGCTACCGGCTGTCGCTCGACGGAACGTGGTGGATTAATCCCGATGCCGACGCATCTTTTACCGGATTGGAGAACACCAAAGACTGGCCCACGCTTCAGGTGCCCGGCGAATGGGTGATGCAGGGCATCGACGTCAGACCGGGTGACAAAGCCGGCTACGTGCGACGCATCCAGATACCGGCCTCGTGGGGCAACCGCCGCGTAAAGCTACGCTGCAACGGTGTCTACAGTCTTGCCGAGATTCTGATTAACGGCAAGCCCGCCGGCAGTCATCTCGGCGGCTTCACTCCCTTTGAGACCGACATCACCGACCATCTCAACTTCGGCACCACCAACACCATCGCACTTAAGGTCACAAGCGAGACTCTGGCCGACTCGGTGGCAAGCGGCTCAGCCTATGCCGTGCATCCGCTCGGAGGCATCACCCGCAGCATTAGCCTCGTTGCTCTTCCTCCTGTGAATATAGCCATGCTGCACACTTCGACATTTTTCACCGATTCGACCTACAGCGACGCCCGACTGCGAGTAGAAGTGACCGTTGCCAACGAGACGTCGCGATGGATCGATAATCTGAGCTTACGCTTCACGTTGAGAGACTCCGTGGGCAATCCCGTTGAGCTCGCCAACCCGATTATCAACATCGGCGGCGTGGCGCGCAACGATGAGCGCACGCTCGAAACAGTGTTCGACATAAAATCCCCCCGGAAATGGGACCCAGAGCATCCGTATCTCTACACCCTGACATGCGAGCTCGATGAAAACGGCCGCACCTTGACCGCCGCAAGCCGCCGCATGGGATTCCGTCAGATTGAGGTCAGCGGCAACCGCCTGCTCGTCAACGGAGTCCCGGTGAAACTCCGCGGTGTTTGCCGCCACGAGACAAGCCCCGACCGAGGGCGCTCGCTTTCAGGCGATGACTGGCGACGCGACGTCGAAATATTCCGCCGCGGCAACGTCAACTATATCCGCACATCGCACTATCCGCCCGATGAGGCTCTGCTCGACGCTGCCGACGAACTCGGCATGTTCGTCGAGGTGGAAGCACCGTTCTGCTGGTCGCACCAGACCACCGTCCCCGCCTCACGCCACAGCGAAATCTACGTAGGGCAGCATCTGGAAATGCTCAACGCTTTCCGTTCTCATCCGTCGGTCATCCTGTGGTCGCTCGGCAACGAATCGGTCAACTTCCCCGACTATAAGGAAGCGGCCGAAGCAATCAAGGAAATCGACCCCACACGTCCGCGCAACTTCAGTCAATGGGGCCCCGATGCCGACGAAGGCACCCTTGAAATCACCAACCACCACTATCCCGGACCGTCAGGCCCCGATACCTACCGCAACTATCCTCGGCCCGTAGTGTTCGACGAATACTGCCACCTCAACGCCTACAACCGCCTTGAGCTTTCGGCCGACCCGGGCCTGCGCGATATTTGGGGCGAGCTGCTCGACCGCATGTGGACCAATATGTACCATAGCACGGGAGTGGCCGGAGGTGCCATCTGGGTCGGCATCGACGACACTTTCTTCCTACCCGACGGACGCACCGTAGGCTATGGCACATGGGGCACGATTGACGGCTGGCGCCGTGAGAAGCCCGAATACTGGGGAATGAAAAAAGCNTACAGCCCTGTGAAAATATGGATGCGCGACAAAGGTCTTNTCGACGGTCGCACACTGCGNCTCCACGTNGANAACCGCCATCTGTTCACCAATCTCAACGAGTGCGTCATACGCTGGGAGACCGGCAAAGTGTGCGGCGAAGTGCGCCCCGANCTCCCCGCCCGCGCCGANGGCACGATTGAGATAACGCTCCCGGCCGAAGCCCGCGACGCCTCGGCGATAGAGTTGAGCGTGATAGGCGCTCGCGGATTCGAGATTGACCGCTACCGGTTCCATCTGTCCGATGACACCGACCACGATTTTTCGCGGCGGCGACGGCGCGAAAAACTCAGTATGAAAACCGATGCCGGCGGCAACGTCACCGTCAAATCGGGCGACCGCACGTTCACCATCGACGGCTCGACCGGAAGCATTTCGGCCATGCGTGCCCATCATGAGATACTGACCGCCGGGCCTGAGCTGATGATTCTGCCGCTCAACGGCGAGGGCGAAGGCGTGCAGATGACCGGGCGCGACCAGACCTTCACACCCTACACTCCGGTGTGCGAGGGCTGGACAGCCTCTACAGTCACCGCCGACCAGACCAAAGAAGAAATAACCGTCACCGTCGCCGGAACCTACCGTGAGGCGGAAGGCTCATTCACCTACCGCTTCACTACTGACGGAGCGCTGACCGTCGACTATGATTTCATCCTCACCGACAGCATTTCGCCCCGACAGACCGGAATTGTNTTTACCTCACCGTCGGTGTTCAGCAACGTGACGTGGTCGCGCGACGGCTATTGGAACGAATATCCTTCCGACCATATAGGAGCGCTTGAAGGCACTGCCACCGCATTCTCCGACACTATCCCCACCGTGGGAATAGCCGGTCCCTCCCGCCGCCCGACATGGACCTGGAGCGCCGACCAGACAGCCAACGGCTCCAACATGTTCCGCTCCACAAAGCGCAACATCCGTCACGCCCAACTGTCGACCGACGGTGGCGAAGCCCTCATTAACATCGAAAGCGACGGCACGCAACATTTCCGCCCGTGGATTGACGGCCAGTCAACACGGTTTCTCATAGCCGACTACACCAATGGCGGCCACGACACCTATCTGGTGTCGCATGCTGCCACCGACTACCGACCTCTCCGGCCGGGCGACCACGTCAAAGGTCGGGTACGTCTCTCATTCCGATAAGTTACGTGTTTGTCACCCACGAATCTGAACAATATCCATTCCGGCGGCGTTAAAATCTTAAATCATGTTAATAGACTAAAACGCTATGGTATCACAGGTAAGTCCCTCATCAACCAAAGTACCGAAATCCGAACACTACATAATGGGCACGATGAACGCCATTGTCCTCGTGCTTTCAGTAATGCTGATTATATGGATTTCAATCGACACCTTCCAGCGAATTGATTTTCTGAACAGCCACGCCTACATGACGTTTCAGTTCTGGGTGTGTATAGTATTCGTAATTGACTTTTTCGTAGGGCTGCAGTACAGTCACGACAAATGGAGCTTCTTCCGGCGGCGCTTCATCTTCCTGCTGCTATCGATTCCCTATCTCAACATTCTCAACCAGATGGACATCCAGCTATCGCACGATGCCCTCTACTTCGTGCGGTTTATCCCNCTGGCGCGCNGCNCGCTGNCANTNTNTANCGTCNTCAGNTNTCTGTCAANNAATGCCGNGACGAGTCTCTTCATGTCCTATCTGACGATAATGCTAATGGTATGCTACTTCTGCTCCCTCATCTTCTACCAGCGCGAGGCCGGTGTCAATCCACAGGTCAACAGCTACTGGACGGCACTCTGGTGGTCGGCCATGAACCTTTCGACCGTAGGCTGCGACATTTCGCCAGTGACGGTTGCCGGTAAAATCGTAGCCGTGGTGCTCCCTATCTCAGGCATGATAATCTTCCCGCTCTTCACCGTCTATCTCACCGACTATGTGACCCGTGCGCTCAAGAAAAACAAGAACGCCGACACCAACAGTTAAGCCAATATTGGCTAACTTTGCGACAGAATCACGTTTTTTCTGTCGCAATGAAAAAAGCCATACTTCTGTCAGCGACGCTGCTGATCGCATCGGCCGTCGCAGCGTTCGAGGGCCCAACCATGGGCTGGAGCTCCTGGAACACATACCGAATCAATATTTCCGACTCACTCATAATGCGTCAGGCCGATGCTCTGGTAGAGCTCGGCCTTGACTCTTTAGGCTACCGCCATATCAATATCGACGATGGATTCTTCGGCGGACGCGACAGTCGGACAGGGCGCCTGCTCTTCCACCCCTCGCGCTTCCCGCGCGGACTGAAACCGGTCACCGACCATATTCACAGCCTCGGCCTGAAGGCCGGAATATACAGCGATGCCGGAGCCAACACCTGCGGCAACTTCTGGGACAACGACACGATAGCCCGCGGCGTGGGACTTTACGGCCACGACCGGGAGGACTGTCTCCTGTATTTCTCAGAACTCGGATTTGACTTCATAAAGGTGGATTTCTGCGGAGGCGATCCGCGACAGAACACCGACAGCCTCGAACTTCGACCTGAACAGCGCTACCGCGCCATCCGCGCCGCCATCGAGGCAGCAGGACGCCCCGACGTCAGACTCAACGTGTGCCGCTGGGATTTTCCGGGCACGTGGGCGGCCGACGTCGCATCGTCGTGGCGCATATCCCACGACATTTCGCCCTCGTGGGCCTCGGTAAAGGACATCATCGAGCAGAACCTCTATCTGTCTGCCTACGGCGGTGCAGGCCACTACAACGACATGGACATGCTCGAACTGGGCCGCGGACTGACCGATGACGAGGAGCGCACCCATTTCGGCTTGTGGTGCATCATGGCGTCGCCACTGCTGATAGGCTGCGACCTGACCGCACTCCCGGCCCCTACCCTCGCGCTGCTCAGCAACCGCAGCCTTATAGAGCTCAATCAGGACCCGCTCGGACTGCAGGCCTACGTGGCTAAACGTGACGCCGGCTGTTATCTTCTGGTCAAGGACATCGAGCAGCGCAATTCGACCTCGCGCGCAATAGCCGTCTACAATCCCACAGATTCCATGCAGCAGATGACCTTTTCGTTTACCGATGTAGACCTCGCCACCCCTGTCAAGGCCACGAATCTGTTTGATTCCGGTGTCAGAATCCTGACAGGCGACACTATGACCGTCACCCTACGGCCGCACGCCACCGAGATCTTCCGTCTCGACGCAGCCCGACGCCTTGTCCGCTCACGCCACGAAGCCGAGACAGCCTTCCTGACCGCCTATCAGGAACTAATCAACCCGCTGGCAGTCCGAACGGCCTTCTACGAAAGTGATCCGTCGTGCAGCGGAGGCATGAAGGTGACCAATGCAGGCTACACGGCCGGGAACGATATCGTGTTTCGTGACATATACCTACCCGCAACCGCCACGGCGACGCTCACAATTCGCTATCACGCATCGCGCGAAAGCAAAATCAACGTCGAAATCAATGGGGCGCCATCGGCAACACTTTCAGTCGAGCCATCGGCCGGATTCACCGACNCTGCCATTNCNNCGCCGCTCCGTAGCGGCGACAACACCGTGCGTCTTTACTGCGACGGCACCCCCCTGCCCGACATCGACTACATTGACATCCAGGTGCGATAGAACGCGACTATCTGATTCATCGGTATTTTATCGAGATTATCGTAGAGGTCGCAGTGGGTTGCGTCGGCCACAATCAGGAGCTCCTTATTGTCGCCGTGGAGCATCTTGAACGNATCCTCGCCGAAGTAGCGCGAATGAGCGTTCTCGCCATGCACAATCATNACGGCATTCTCGAGTTCGCCGGCATATTCAANGAACTTGAAGTTCAAGAACGGAAGCGTCGACGTTGCGTTCCAGCCATCGGTCGAGTTGCCCGAACGGGGGTGAAATCCGCGCGGAGTCTTATAGTAAGCGTAATAATCTTTGACGAATTGCGGGGCATCGTCGGGCAGCGGGTCGACCACACCGCCGGCGCGCTGATAGGAGCCGTTGCGGTAATCGGCCGTGCGCTGAGAAGCCAGTGCCGCACGAACAGCATTGCGCTTCTCGGCCGAGTTNTCGGCATCGAAATAGCCGTTGGCATTGACACGTGTCATGTCATACATCGTCGAGGCCACGGTCGCTTTGATGCGCGGGTCATTGATAGCCGCCTGAATCGCTATTCCTCCCCATCCGCATANNCCCAGAATACCGATACGGTCGGCNTCGACTTCGGGCTGCACGGACAGGAAGTCCACTGCCGCCGAGAAATCCTCCACATTAATATCCGGCGAAGCCATACGACGGGGCTGACCGCCGCTCTCGCCTGTAAACGAGGGGTCAAAAGCAATGGTGAGAAAACCGCGCTCGGCGAGCTGCTGGGCATAGAGCCCGCTTGACTGCTCCTTGACTGCTCCGAAAGGCCCGCTGACGGCTATGGCCGGAAGCCGGCCGGAGGCNTCNNNGGGTGTGTACATATCGGCCACGAGGGTTATACCGTAGCGGTTGACAAACGTCACCTTGCGGTGATTGACCTTATCGCTTTTAGGAAACACCTTGTCCCATTCCAGAGTGAGAGGGAGCTGCTCGGCGGGAGCGAGCGATGTGTTTGTGTTGGGATTCTGCATAGTCTGTAAGTTTATTGTCTGTGAATTAGCTGTGAGCAACCCGGCGGCAGCCAGAATTGCAGTATATATATTCCTTTTGTTCATATCTTTATCTTATAGTTGGTGAACGCGACAAAGATAATAGTCCAGACGGGTAAAACACTAACCATAATTACGGTAAAAATGACCCTGATTTTGGATTTAAGAAAGCGGCNTGACCNGNCGACTGCCGCCGCTGACGGGACATNGTCAGCCCGAACGCCACNAAANCATAGCAAACTGTAACAGTTTAAGGACGTTGGACGCGATTTTTTTACGGATTTCACATTTTTTTATTACTTTTACATGCAAAACACTAAGACACCACTAATACACTATGAATATTGAGGTTTCGGTTGACTACTTACCGGTCATCAACTTTTCCATGCAGCAGAACCACGTCCCAGTAATTCGCGCTATAACCGTGAGGAACCAGAGCGACGAAGAGCTGACCAATCTAAGCATAGCGATAGAGTTTGACCCCNTTTTCGCTGAACCCACAACGCTTCACATCGACCATCTGGGACCCGATGCCGACACCGTCGTCGAGCCGGTAGCCATACAGCTGTCTACCTCCTATCTGTCGNCGCTCACCGAGCGTGTGCGCGGCTCGATAAAGATCACTGTCACCGCCGGAGAGACAACGCTTTTTACGGATGTCTACGATATTGCGCTACTGGCTTTCGACCAGTGGGGTGGACTTGCGGTGCTTCCTGAGATGCTTGCGGCGTTTGTCACGCCCAATCAGCCGGAAATAGCCCCTATAATCAAGCGCGCATCTGAAATACTTGAGGGCTGGACCGACTCGCCTACGCTCGACGAATACCAGACCCGCGACCCCAATCAAGTCAAGAAACAGATGGCCGCCGTCTACGAGGCCATAGCCGAACGCCGGATTGCCTACTGCTCGGTGCCGGCGAGTTTCGAGGAAAGCGGGCAGCGCGTGCGGCTCTACGCCGACGTGCTTGCCAACGGGTTGGGCAACTGCCTGGAAATGACACTGCTCTATGCCGGCTGCCTTGAAGCCATAGGTATTCACCCGCTGATTATAGTGATGAAAGGCCATGCTTTTGTCGGAGGATGGTTGATTCCCGACTCATTTTCCGACAGCGTCAGCGACGATGTATCGCTGCTGACCAAGCGCACNGCCGACGGCATCAATGAAATCATCGCTCTTGAGGCCACCTGCATGAACGCCGGGAAAAACGTGCCGTTCGACGCAGCCGTAGCCGTAGCCAACGACCGTCTTCGCCGCACCGACGATTTCCTGCTGGTCATCGACGTGCTCCGCGCCCGCAACGGCCGCATACGCCCGCTCCCGCAGCGAGTGGTGCGCGACGGCGTGGTCGAAATAAAGGAAGAGCCGGAGATCGAGCGCCGCAACGATGCACCCGAAATGCTGTCGGCAACNGAAATCGTGACCACCGTTGACCATATAAGCGTTGGCAAGCAGACCATCTGGGAGCGCAAACTGCTCGACCTGACACTGCGCAACAGCCTGCTCAACATGCGAATCACCAGAAATATCCTTCAGCTGATTTCGGTAAATATCAGCGAGCTGGAAGACGTGCTGGCCGAAGGCGCCGAATTTCAGATACTCGGCAAGCCGACCGACTGGGACAACCCGCTGATGAATGCCGGTATCTACCAGACGCTCAACGGATCCGACCCGNTNTTTGACCTTGTGGAGAGCGAGTTCCGGCAAAAGCGTCTGCGCTCCTATCTGACCGATGACGCGCTTCATATTGCGCTGACTCATCTCTACCGCTCATCGCGTCTGGCGCTTGAAGAAAACGGTGCCAACACGCTCTATCTCGCTCTGGGTCTGCTCAAATGGTATGAAACGCCGGCGAGCACCCNCCCCCGCTTTGCCCCGATCATATTGCTGCCGATAGAGATTATAAGAAAATCGGCATCCAAAGGATATATAATCCGCAGCCGCGACGAGGAAACGATGCTCAACATCACCCTCCAGGAAATGCTGCGCCAGTATTTCGGCATCAGCATAGGAGGTCTCGACCCGCTCCCGCGCGACGAAAGCGGAGTCGACGTCCGAAGGGTTTTCAACATTATCCGCCGTGTAATCATGAGCCAGAGCGGATGGGACGTCGAGGAGCAGGCCTTTATCGGCAACTTCTCATTCAGCAAGTTTATAATGTGGAACGACATCCACAACAATTCCGACAAACTGAGCCGCAACAAAATCGTGGCCAGCCTCATGTCGGGAAAGATGGAGTGGACGCCCCCAGCCACGCCCGACGAAACGCCGGAGCTCGACGAGGCCTATCCCGCAGGCGACATCGCCCTGCCTATAGCCGCCGACTCCTCGCAGCTCGAAGCTATCTGCGCGGCCGTCAACGACCGCAGTTTCATACTTCACGGCCCACCCGGAACCGGCAAATCGCAGACCATCACCAATATCATTGCCAACGCGCTATACAATGGCAAAAAAGTGCTTTTCGTGGCCGAAAAGATGGCGGCGCTACAGGTGGTTCAGCGACGCCTTGAAGCCATAGGACTCTCTCCGTTCTGCCTCGAACTTCACTCCAACAAGACAAAGAAATCAAGCATACTCGAGCAGCTTAAGCGCACGACCGAGATTGTGCGCCGACGGTCAAACGCGTCGTTCCGCATAAAAGCCGACGAAATCAATGCGCTCCGCCGCGAGCTCAACGGGACGGTGCGTGCGTTGCACCGTAAGCGGGCTGTCGGGCTGTCGCTCTACGACTTCTTCGCCGAATATGCTTCCGCCGACTACGACGGACCGCTCGCAACCATAGCCCGCACAACGCTGGAAGCCGCGACGCCCGCATCGAAAATCGAAGCCGAAGCAGCCGTCTCGGAGTTTCAGACACTATGCAATATCTGCGGGGCTGCCGACACTCACCCGCTGGCTGGAATTGGGCTCACAACCTACTCGGCCTCCATCCGCAATGAGGCTGCCGACAATCTGACGGCGCTGTCAGACAGACTCACCGAACTGCAAAAATCACTGGCGGAAATGTCGGAATTTCTGCACACGGATTTCAGCGATGTTTCGTTCAAGCAGATTGAGGCTCTCAAAGAGATGGCCCGGATTCTGCTCGACGCCGAGAGTCTGCCGGTCGGATTTCTCGAACTCGCCAATCAGTCCGAACAGATTGCCCGCATCGAGGAAGAGACAAAAATAGGACTTGAGCGCGACCGTTTGCGCGACATAATACTCGCCGACTTCAATCGCCCGATACTGACGGCCGACGTCGACTCATGGCACTCGCAGTGGCAGGAAAGCCAATCGAAATGGTGGCTGCCGCGCGTACTGAGCCAGAACAAAATCAAGAAACAGATTAAAGTGTTGTCGAAAGAGAAGAAAAGCTTCTCTCCCGAAGAAATCGCGGGACTTTTCACGATGCTTGAAATCTACCACACCCACCAGAACCGTGTGGAAACTTTCTGCCGCGATTTCTCGACCACGGCCGGAGTGACGTGGAATCCCGACACTCTCGACTGGAATCGTCTCAGCGAAGGCGTCCGCACGGCAACGGAACTCTACCGTAGGCTTGTGACCGTAGCCGGTCACAGCGGCACTCTCAAAAAAATCCGCAGGCACATATGCGAGTCAATCGATGAGGGATTGCCGACGTTCCGCGAATATGAGGGCGAAAAACTCCGCACCTACATCGACCGGGCCACTGCGGTNGAAGAGAGCTGCCGCACGGTCAGCGANCTCCTNCANACCACTGNCCTTGACNCTACGGACCGCAACGCCATCGGCCATATCCGGCCCATCGTCGACCGCTGGAACGCGAATCTCGACAAACTCCATGATTGGGTGGCCTACAACATCCAGCGCGAAAAAATCGTCGGTCTTGGACTTGAGGCGATTCTAAGCCTGATTGAATCGGGCAGCGTGACGTCTGACCGTGTCGAGACCTATTACGGCAAGAGCTTCGCCAAGTCGTATGCAGAGTTTATATTGGACCAGGAGCCGTCGCTGAGCACCTTCCACGGNATGGTGTTTGAGAATAAAATCGAACGATTCAGGGCGCTGAGCCGTGAGTTTGAGCAGCTCACACGCGAGGAATTGTTTGCCCGTCTGGCCTCCACTCTGCCGGCGCTACAGAAAGAGGCGTCGCAGAACTCGGAAGTGGGTATACTCCAGCGCAACATCAGCAACGGCGGCCGCGGCACTTCGATTAGAAAACTGTTTGACCAGATTCCCGACCTGATTACGCGTATGTGTCCCTGCATGCTGATGAGCCCTATTTCGGTGGCTCAGTATCTCGATGCGGGCGCCGCGCCGTTTGACCTCGTGATATTCGACGAAGCGTCGCAGATGCCCACAAGCGAGGCTGTCGGAGCCATCGCCCGCGGCCACAACGTGATAGTGGTAGGCGACCCAAAGCAGATGCCTCCCACAAACTTCTTCTCAATCAACACCTACGACGAAGACAACTCCGGCATAGAAGACCTCGAAAGCATCCTCGATGACTGTCTGGCCCTCTCGCTCCCCTCGAAATATCTGCTCTGGCACTACCGCAGCAAGCACGAAAGCCTTATAGCATTCAGCAACGCAAAATACTACGAGAACAAGCTGCTTACCTTCCCCTCGCCCGACGATCTGACCACAAAAGTCGGCTGGGTCTACGTCGAAGGCATCTACGACCGAGGACGAACCCGCCAGAACCGTGCCGAGGCCGAAGCCATCATCGAAGAAATAAGGCAGCGACTTTCCGACCCGGAAGCGTCAAAGCTAAGCATCGGTGTGGTGACATTCAACACCAATCAGCAATCGCTCATCGAGGACCTGCTAAACGATATGTTCCGCCAGCATCCCGAGCTCGAAGCCGTGGCTCTCGAACGCGAGGAGCCGATTTTCATCAAGAATCTGGAGAATGTGCAGGGCGACGAACGCGACGTGA
>WFLX010298121.1_pt1 | contig 15260 bp, 14 predicted proteins | sample 4967041 | NCBI WGS metagenome assembly WFLX01 (sample SAMN12857096, study PRJNA449069) | gut metagenome | isolation source: stool from male and female vole | host: Microtus ochrogaster | place: USA:Florida | collected 2017 | reverse complement strand
GACGCGTTAAGTCTGCCGTAACGGATGTTATCCATAACCGTTCCCGTGAAAAGATGGGTATCCTGCAATACTACGCCGAGAGACTTTCTTAAATCGTCCTTATTTATTGATTTAATATCAAGTCCGTCGTAAGTAATTTCACCCGATTGTATGTCGTAAAAACGGTTTATAAGATTGGTTATCGTAGTTTTTCCGGCGCCGGTAGAACCGACAAAAGCAATTTTCTGTCCCGGTTTTGCATAAAGAGTTATATTCTTTAAAATTACTTTTTCATCGGTATAGCCGAAAACGACATCGTTAAACCGTATATTGCCTTTAAGAGGAACATATTCAAAGCTGCCGTCGGGCAAAGGCTTTTTCCACGCCCACTTGCCCTGTTCGTACTCGTCCCTAGTCAGCGTTATTTCGCCGCCGTCGTCCTCGGGCTGAACGTCTACCATTTCGAATATGCGTTCCGCGCCAGCAAGCGCCATAACAATCGCATTAAACTGCTGCGAAACCTGCATTACGGGGTTATTGAACTGCCTGGTGTACGCAAGGAAGGAAACGAGCATACCGGCGCATGCCGCTATTCCGCCGCCTTCAATAGCTGTGTACCCTGACAAAAGCCCGATTTCGGTCCCCGTAACCGTGAGTACAAATCCAACCACCGCAACTAAAACGTATTGCAGATAGCCGAGGTTGTTGTTCACCGGTCCCAAAACAAATGCGAAAGTATTTGCGTTTCTACCGGCAATATTGAGTTCGTCGTTTACGACTTTGAACTGCTCGCGAGCCTTCTGCTCATGGCAGAATACCTTTATTACCTTTTGCCCTTCTGTCATTTCCTCAACGTAACCGTTGAGCGCGCCGAGAGCCTTCTGCTGTTTTAAGAAATTTTTAGCGGATTTTTGTCCTATGTTCTTTATGATAAATATCATAAGCGCAAGAACGATTAAAACAAGCAGCGTAAGCGTAAAACTATAATACACCATAAACGCGAATACGAATATAAATGTAAGCCCTGCTGAAATCATTTGGGGAATAGTCTGCGAGAGAAGCTGGCGCATAGTGTCTATATCGTTGGTATACAGGCTCATTAAATCGCCGTGGGTGTGCGTATCGAAATATTTCAAAGGAAGCTTCTGCATTTTTGCGAACATTTCGTCTCGCATCTTTTTCAGCGTTCCCTGCGCGATAAGCATCATAATATAGTTGTACGCGAATGACGACAGCACGCCAACAATGTAGATACCGCCCATTATGATTACATTCATCCATATAACATTTGCATCTATTGCGGGATGATCTTCGGTTACGATTAGTTCCTTAACGATAACCGCAAGGCGCGACGACGCTACCACATTAGCCGCAGAAGAAAGCAGTACGAAAATAACGACGAACGCCATTGCAAGCTTATAGCGCGAAAAAGCGTATGAAAGCAAGCGTTTTAAAGTTTTTATAGGATTTTTAGCGCCTTTGCCGCCAGCAGGAACGCCTTTGCCGCCCATACCTCTCATTGGACTACTCATCATCGTCACCTCCCTTCATCTGGGACTCGTAAACTTCCCTGTATATTTCGTTCGATTTTAAAAGCTCGTTGTGGGTACCGAGTCCTACTATTTTGCCCTCGTCAAGAACGATAATTTTATCGGAGTCCTGAACGGAAGCTATGCGCTGGGCAATAATGATTTTAGTGGTTTGAGGCGCGTACTTTTTGAGCGATTCTCTTATAAGCGAGTCGGTCTTGGTGTCAACCGCGGAAGTCGAGTCGTCAAAGATTATGACATGCGGCTTCTTTAAAAGCGCGCGCGCAATACACAGTCTTTGCTTCTGTCCGCCCGAAACATTTACGCCGCCCTGACCCAAATCGTAGTCAAATCCGCCGGGCAGAGCATCGATAAACTCTTCGGCGCACGCCTGACGCGCGGCAAAACGCAACTCTTCCTCGGTCGCGTTTTCATCGCCCCAGCGAAGGTTTTCAGCAACCGAGCCGGAGAATAAAACGTTTTTCTGCAAAACCATTGCAACCTTATTGCGGAGAGTATCCATATTGTAGTTCCTCACGTCTACGCCGCCTACTTTAACCGTTCCGCCGGTAGTATCGTAAAGTCTGGGAATAAGCGACACGAGCGAAGTTTTACCCGAACCGGTCGCGCCTATTATGCCGACCGTTTCTCCGGCGTTGATATGCAAGTTTATATCCTGCAATACGCAGACTTCCGACTTTTGCGAATACGCAAAGCTTACATTTTCAAAATCAACGGAACCGTCTTCAACTTCGAACACGGGATTTTCGGGCTTGGGCAAAGTCGTCTTTTCGTTAAGGACTTCGCAAATTCTGTCCATACTGCCCTTTGAAAGCGAAATATAGTTTAAGCACATTGCGACCATTATTACGCCCTGCATAATCTGCATTGCGTAAGAAATAAGCGCCTGTATATCGTCCGGCTTTACGTTGCCTGCTATGTTACCCATAACCATATTCGAGCCGACGGTGAGTATCACAATTATTGTGGCGAACATTGCAAACATAACGCAGGGCATCATTATGGTCAGTATTCTTTCCGCTTTAACGGAGAAATTATAAACGTCCTGCGTCGCTGCGCTCATCTTCTGAATTTCACGCTCTTCGCGAACGTAAGATTTAACTACCCTTATCGCAGTTAAATCTTCCTGCACAACGGAGTTGAGTTTGTCGTACTTTTTGAACATAGTTCTGAAATAAGGCATAACTTTGAGCATACAGACGGCTACTATGATTGCCAGGAACACCGCCGCGCCGACGAAAATTCCCGCCATAGACGGCTCTATTACGCAAGTCATTACTATTGCGGATATGAAAAGTACGGGCGCTCGCACTAACATTCTTATGCTCATCTGGTAAGCCATCTGAACGTTTGTTACGTCTGTAGTTATTCTCGTTATAAGGCTTGAAGTCGAAAAGTTGTCGATATTCGCAAACGAGTAAGTCTGCAAATTGTTATACATATCTTCCCTTAAATTGTGCGCAAATCCGCTTGACGCAGTAGCCGCGAGCCGCGCGCCTATAACTCCGCATAAAAGAGCAAACAACGCGCACGCAACCATTGCTATCGAACAGATAATTATTATTTTAATGTCTACCTGATACGCGCTGTCTTCCGAAAGCAGACGGAGTTCGCGGATTATAAAAGTCGTAAGCCAAGGAATCAAAATTTCCATAGCGGCTTCTCCCACCATAAATACGGGACAAAGAATCGAAGCCTTTTTGTATTCCCTTACGCTTTTAAGTAAAGTTTTAATCATATACTCTCCTTTAATCGCTTTTGCTCACCGAATCTATTATTTTAGTCAGAAGTCTGTCAAATTCCTCCTGCTCGTCTTTATCAAGGGCAGACTGAATTGCGCCGTCGCACTTTTCCATTAGCTGTTTGTCTTTAAGGCAGATATTGTTTCCCTTTTCTGTCAGCTCAATGTATCTCGCTCTGCCGTCCCCTTCAGATACGGTGCGCGTAATAAAGCCTTTACTTTCAAGATTGGAAATAAGCGTTGATACGGAAGACGCGCGCAAATTAATGAACTTTTCCACGTCCTTTTGCATAACCTTTTCGCCCTTCATTGAGCTTTTGCGGATGAACACCATTGCGTGCATCTGTACGGGACTTACGCCGTACTTCGCAAACAACTGAATATTCTCCCTGTACATCTGGCGGTGCAAAAAACACATTTTGCCGTAGAGTCTTTTGTTTTCCAAAATAATATCTCCGAAAAAATATTTCGACTTCTAACTATTTTAACGTATTTATTATATGCGTTGGAAAAAATAATGTCAACCGTATATTATGATTTTTATGTGAAATAATTTATCTCATTGCCCGTAATGAATTGAATTATTCGGATATTGCATATTGAAATTTTATGGTGTATAATATTTTCAAATCAGGCTTATCACATTCCGAGGTAAACAATGACCAAAGAAAATTTTAAACGAATTATAACTACGTGTATTACCTGCCTTTGCGTAGGCGTTTTTGCCGTTACCGGTTGTAACATACACGGCGGAAACGGCAACGAACCAGACAGAGGTTCGGAAGATGACGATAACGGTTTGATCGGCGGCAATCCGGAAAATGATACTGATATAGTCAAACCCGAATCACAGAGCGATTACTTAAAAACATATATTTCTGCCGGTTACGTAAAAAACAAAAAATTTTATAACTATATTACCGAAATGCCTGACTATGACAATTCTTCCGGAATTGTTACCAACGCCCTGTTCGCTTCACCTAACGGTACGGGCAACGGAACCTCCAAATCCGATGCAACCGACATTCAGTCGGCGCTCGACACCGCGAAAGCCGGTCAAACGGTCTACCTCACCGGCGGAACGTACGAGCTTGACGAAAGCGTATGGATTGAAAATTCGGGAAATGAAAACGGCTATATTACAGTGCGAAATTATTCCGAAGAAAAACCTATCATTACCGCAAGCGCGGCGGCAGTTGCAAAGAACAAAGAATTCCCCGTGTTCGCCCTTAACGAAAACGTCGGTTATATTGTGTTCGAAGGGCTTGAAATATGCAACGTCAAAACGGATACCGCTATCGGAATTGCCGCTTACGACGGCGGTCAGCATGATATAATAATTCGCAATAACAAGTTCCAAAATCTTGAAACCAATAAACCGAACGACGATAATTGCGGCGCCAACGCCATACTCCTCTTCGGCGAAAAAAAGACACCTATAAACAACTGGTTGATTTACGGTAACGAGTGTTACGACAACGTTTTAGGCTGGTGCGAAGCAATTTCGGTTGCCGCCAACTGTGAGTGCATTTACGTAATAAACAATAGCGTACACGATAATACGAATATCGGCATAGACTTTACAGGTAATTTCGGTTACTGCAAGGACAAATCGCTTGATCAGCCGCGCTTTTGCATTGCGGCAGGCAATGTCGTTAAAAACTGTATTTCGGATTATGCCGAGTGCGCCGGGCTTTACGTTGACGGAGCGCGCGACGCGCTTTTGGTAAACAATTATATTGAAGGCTGTCAGTACGGCATAGAAGTCGGTTCGGAAGAAAAAAGCGTCGGCTATACCGTAAAAAATATAAGCGCCTATAACAATATTATCGTAAATAATACGAACTGCGGAATACGGGTCGGCGGTTACGACAAAAAAAGTTCGGGTATAGTCGAAAACTGCATAATCGCAAACAATACGCTTGTAAACAACAATACCAAAGGAAGCGAAGCCGAGTTCGTTCTTGCTATGCTGGACGGACTGATTATTGCAAACAATCTGGTAAAATCTGATCACGGCAAGATGATTTATATCGATTTGACCGGCGCCGAAACGAAAAATATAAAGGTTAAAAACAACTGCTTTATAGCAAGCGGCAATATCGAATTTGAATATCTGGGGACTACCTACTCTTCAATCGAAAATTTTAATTCGGCATTAAGTTTTAACAATATAACCGGTCAGGTATTGCTAACGTCGACATACGGAGTGCAATTAGGCGTTTCCGTGGACGCAGGCGAAAATTCATACATCAAAGTCGGTTATGATTTTAACTTCAATAACAGGATCATTGGCGACAAGGTAGATATAGGTGCAACGGAAAAGAGTTAAACAAGCATAACCTTTCGGTTGTCCCTACCACCATGCTCTCGAATAACCGCTTATAATCGTATATATTGCAATGAATTAAAAAAAAGCGAAAGCAAAATGCTTCCGCTTTTTTTTAGTGATTCTTTCGTTGTGTATATTGAATTATTTTCTTTTCCACGGACGGTTTTTATCAAGCCAACCGCGCTCTTGCCAATACTTGCAGTCAAGTCCGCCAATCCCATTTTTTTGCACTTTCTTTTGTATAAAGCGACAAAACTTGAATTTAATTTTTGTTATAAGTTTTGTATGTGCAGGCTTTGAATAATTGATTTTTGCGAATTTACGAGCAAGTTTATTTATATTTTTTATAAGACTTTTACGCTTCTTTTCAGAAAGCTTATCCCATATGATGTCACCCATAAGCGCAGCGCTGAATACGCCTATTTTTGATATGCCCCACCAAGATAAGCTATTCTTTATATCTAATGCAGTTGAATTTGCACCTGCGCCAAGACACTGTGTAATAATTACGGCGCGCTTCCCGAACATTTCGAGGGCAGGTCTATGCGGCATCCAGCGATATCCGAAATGGTCAAGTAACGCCTTCATTGCCCCAGTAGCATGCATAACATAAGCTGGAGAAGTCATAACGATTAAATCAGCTTCTAAAATCGATTTTTCAACAGCATTTATGTATGAATAATCTTTACAAGTATTTTCACCTTTCGTAAAACAACTTGCGCAGCCTACCCAGAAAGAAGGGCAATCTTTCGGCAGATAGTATTCCGTTATCTCGGCAACAGATTTAAACGGCTCTATAAACATCTCTTTTAATTTATAAGTTACGCCGCGCTTTTCCGTGCCGTTTATTACCGTTATTTTCATCTCTTTGCCTCAAAAACATTTTAGCTTTTTTCTTTATTATACTGATTAAAACTAAAAAGAGCAAATAAAAAACCCAAATCGCTTTCCACTAACTTAATAGTGATTCGNTTTAGGCTTTTAATGGTNACCCGCATTCNGTCTTANTCGNATANTNTTANAATGGAATATCANTATCGNCATNAAATGGAGATTTTATCTCTTCTTCTTCCCAAATAATAAAAGATTTTAATTTTTCTTTATTTCTAATATCTTTTAGTACATTGTTTTCATCAAACAACTCTTCTGATAGTTTTAGAGTTTGCCGCATAGAAATTGTTATTCGTGTATAAACTCTTATCAAATCAGGTAACTCTTGCTCAATTGTGAACCCTAATAATTGCATAAATTCATCAATAGTATCAATGTCATTTAAATACAAATATGATTTTGATAAGCCTAAGTGNTTTCTTATAATTTGNAAAGGCACTTTGTTAACCAAAANAGNACAGTTAAATTTATCTACAAATTGGTNTTGTTGTTCAACAAAATTGTCTNACATNNTCTTCATTCTATCCGCAGTTTCTTGCAAATCGTACATAGTTGTACCATTAGTTAATGTAGCTTCTTTAGTTAATAATCGTTGAAACATACCTGCAAATTGTGATTTTAAATTTTCAATAATATCACTTGTATCATCAAAAGCAGTTATTGGATTGTTTTTAACAGTTTGTTTTAATTCAGCTATAAATTCGTGAATTTTAATATTATCAGCGAACGCAGGAATGAAATTGTTATCTTTATTTTTTAGATATGTTGCGTTTTCCACATAAACATCTTTCATAATAAAGATAAAAATCTTCTTTCTATCTTTCATTGCTGCTTTTAGTTCATTCATTGTAATAGAATAATCATTACCTATTGACTGTGAGCCGAAATGATTTCCTATAATACAAACTAAAATATCACAGTTAGAAATCTCATTATAACAATCATTTTCTAATGGTTCGTTTTGAGTATATGCCACGCCCGCCCTTTCGTGCATAACAGGCTCATAACCTAAACCTTTAATAAATTCTGCTAAATTACTTCTTTCCTGCTTTAAATCATAGTATGTTGAACTGATAAAAACCTTAGGTACAGCCATTTTCTTCCTCCGTATAATTAAAAGTATGTTTTATATTATATAAACAAAAAAATATTAAATAAAACACTTCTTTGAATTAGATTGTCTTAATAATTATATCAAACAACTTGCATATTTCCGTAAAAAGAAATATAATATTTCTAATAAGCGAAATTGAGGTGGTCTTTATATGGATTATGCAACAGCAAAAGAAACAGCTGAACAATGGAACGTAACAGAACGCCAAATATACAATTATTGTAATGATGGAAAAATTGAAGGGGCCGTCAAACGTGGAAGTGTTTGGTTTATTCCAATTGACGCCCATAAACCTATTGACGCCAGATATAAAAAAGACGATATTGAAGTAAGTAATACTGTAAAATGCGGTGACTGCTTACAACTCATTGAAGAAATTGAAAATGACACAGTAGACCTAATAGTTACATCACCGCCTTATTGGGCAAAACGAATTTATAATGGTTCCGGCGAATTAGGTTCAGAGGCTACACCCGAACTATATGTTTCCACACTCGTTTCTTACTTTGAAAAATTTAAATCAAAATTAAAGAAAGACGGTAATTTGTTTGTTGATATTGGTGATACGTTCTTGGGTTCAGGCGCAGGGGCTTGGAGTAAATATTTAGATGATGACGGCAATGTAACTGAATATCAAAAGGAACGCAAAGAAAAGTATTTTACTACAAAACCATTACAGCCCAAAATTCCACAAAATGGGAAANTATATCAAAATAAACAATTGCTTTTAATTCCTGCAAGATTTGCNATTGCNATGCAAGAAANTGGTTGGATATTACNTGACGATATTATTTGGCATAAACCCAATAGGATACCAGCAAGTGTTACTGATAGATTTAATAACACATACGAGCACGTTTATCACTTTGTAAAAAGCAAATCATATTACTTTGACTTAAATGCTGTTAAAGTGCTTGGTGCAAACGGTAAAATGAAAAACCCGGGAGATGTATGGTCCATTAACACCCAGCCATTAGACGGAAATCATACAGCTTCTTTCCCTGAAAAATTGATTGAGCAAATTGTTATGGCGGCTTCGCCTAAAAATGGAGTAGTTTACGACCCTTTTATGGGTACAGGTACAACTTGGGTAGTATGCGAAAAATTGAAGCGCAATTTCATTGGCNANGNNNTGCTTNACAATGAATTTGTTCAATATGCTTATTCTCGTTTTATCAACACAATTAGGAAATAATAATGAGCAACTTTATTGAAATAAACCATTCAAAAATGTGTGACTGTTCAAGCAAATTTTTATCTTGTTTGCCACCGAGAGAATGGATGAAATGTCAAATTGGTGTATGGGAATTTAAATATGAGCAACGTGACGTGCGTGATAAAAATTTGCACCCCGCTACGTTTCCGATTTCTCTACCGAGAAAAATTATTGAGCTGTTTACGNATAAAGGCGANCTTGTACTTGACCCTTTCGTTGGCTNAGGTACAACATTAGTTGCGGCGCAGNACTGTNACCGNAATGCAATAGGCTTTGACTTAAACGAAAAGTATATTGAGTTAGCAAAATCACGTATAGTAGATAATTCAGTTGCAAAAGCCATAGCAATTTGTGATGATGCTAGAAATATAGCGAATTATATTGAACCGAAATCAGTTAAATTGATAGTCACCTCACCGCCTTATGCAAATATATTAAATCATCAACGCACAAACAAAAGTCGTAGAGGTGATGAAAGACATAATGAACAATATGGGAAAATAGAACAATATAGCCAAGACCCGAGGGACCTTGGCATTTTGGAAGCACCTATTTTTGAAAAAGCAATAACCGAAGTGTTTTTTAATTTAAAACCCGCATTGAGTGACAATTCAAATGTTTTAATAAATATTACTGACGCTTGGATAGATAAAAAGCGAGTTCCTTTACATATAAATGTATTTAATGCTATGCAAGCGGCAGGTTATAGCCTAAAAAATACTATTATTTGGGACAGACGTAATATCGTCAATAGAATTGGTATCTTTGGTTGGCCCACTAACTATATAACAATGGGAACAACCTTTGAATATATTCTAAATTTTGTTAAAGACTAAACTTCGATATGTATGTCATATAAATCAATTTTTCTTGACGGCCTTATCCTAATTTTAGTACCGTGATTATGTCCTGTACGAGCGTCAAAATCTACATAGATTGAGCCGTCTTCAACTAACCTCAAAAAGCGTTCTAACGTGGGTTGCATATAGGCTTCAAAATTCCTATATTTAAAATATTCAACGCCATCAACTGTTTTTCTATCAACATTGACATAAAGAAGATTTGCAATTTTTGTATCTAATATTTTTTGAATACTCTCAAAACTCCAATAAGGGCGTATTGCAAAATTATCAAGGCCAACGCCTTTTTCTAATGCTTCTTTCCAAGCATTATGCCGTTCACTAATTTTTGTGTAATCAAAATCTATATATAATTGTTTCTTGTTATAATCAAGTGACACTTTTAAACCTCTGTCACTATATTCGGTAAAATGTAGAGTGGCACGAAAACTTCTTTCTGAATTAGGATATTTTAAACCTGCTTCTTGATGTTTCCAACCATATTTAGGCAACAATATGGAAGGGACAATTTTTGCGCTTCTCGGTTCAGGTTCAGTATGAAATAATGTTAAAAGTGAATTTGAAGTAGAACGATGACTTTTGATTTCCCATTCCCCCATATCCGGCAACTGATAATTATTTTCCGCAATTTCTAATAAATCTTCTAACGTGTTACCAACGCCGCCGTCATTGCCGGCTCTATGGCTTGGTATCCAATCCATTTGCTCAATTTCTAAAAACCTTTTCTTAAATATTTCAAATGTATTGTTCATTTGTGTTATCCCCTAAAACGTAAAAAATTCTGCAAGTGTAACATTTAAAGCGTTAGCTAATTTTTCTATATTAACAATAGAAATGTTACGCTTTCCGCACTCAACGCTTGTAATATAGGTTCTGTCAAGTTGTGCGGTATCGGCTAATTCTTCTTGACTTATACCGATTTTATTGCGTAGCTCTTTTACACGTTTTCCTACTGCTTGTTTTATATCCATTTATATACCTCACTATAAAAAATATTATACTATTATGTGACTTTTCTAACAACGGACTTTAAGTCACATTTATTACTAAAAACTTAAATGGCACTGTGGCGGGTGCTTGATATAATGATATAACAAGCACCCGCCACAAAATAGAAAAAACCGATAAAAAAGTAAGATAAAAACGCCGCAGGGACGGCGTTCGCCGCTAAACCGCTTGGCGATTCGCCGTTCCCCTTGCGGCGGCTTAATTTTTAATCTTATGCTTTTTTAGCATAGGGTTATTTTTTTATTTTGCAAGGCTTTTGCCCTTGACCGAAAACGCCGTTTATGCCCGAAAATGTGGGGTAATGTGGGTTTTCTGCTCGGTAAATGTGTGGTTTGGGTAGGGTAAATGTCCTANTATNTGGTGAAATTTTAGTTTANAATTTGNCTGTAATCCGAANTAATGCGAAGTTTGTCTTTGGTTATCCGTGTTTTAAGTGAAGTAAACACTGTGGAATACGAAGATAAAACAAGCCTAAAATGAAACCGCAAACGAAATTAAGGAGGTAAAAAAGTGCTGAAAGCAGAAATAAAAGTTAATAGCATTGGTAAACNAGATTNAACAGCATTGCCCNAAACNGAGCNCCGTATTTTCTTTGAAACGCTTTTGGCACATATCAAAGAATTATGCGCAGAAGAAGATAATAAACAGACAAAGCAAGACTAAAAATAAGGAGGAATTTATGCCATACAGAGAAGCCAAAGTATATTTTGACGGAAGTCATTACATAGCAATACCGCCCGAAAACTTTCCGAGCGGTAAGCGAAAACGGCGCAAGCCTAAACCTACAAAACCGCAACCCAAGACGGAAGAAACCACACCCACTACACCGAAAGAGAAATTTGAAACGGCGTATTCAGAGAGCCAACAGCTACCGAAGCGAGAACGAAAAAAGTATATTGCTGAGAAACTGAAAGACGAATTTAAGACCGCTGAGCAATTAAAAGAATTTGTATCGCAGAATATCGAACGTAAGAAAATCAATGCTATTAAACGTGAAATACGCTTATGGCGGAAGATTTACACGCAGGGCGAATGGCATTACTTTGTTACGTTCACTTATGACGATAAAAAGCTAACTGAAAAGCAATTCAAAAAGAAGTTGCGGAACGCACTCAAACACGCCGTAAACCGTAACGGTTGGAAGTATATCGGCGTTTGGGAACGAAGCCCCGAAAAGCAACGCCTACACTTTCACGGCATTTTCTATATACCGCAAATGATAGGCAAAATTACGGAAGTCAAAGATTACAGCACGAAAAGCCACCGTATGCAGACAACATATCAGAATGACCATTTTTTAAAAGAGTTCGGGCGCAACGATTTTGAGAAAATTGAAATTCCAAAGGACATAACGCAGTCCGTTAGATACCTACTCAAATACATAGAGAAGTCAGGCGAGAAACTTGTTTACGGCGGTAAACTACCCACCTACTTCAAGAGCGATATTTTGGACGAAGATATAGCTTGCGGTTACGGCGTGGACGATAAAAAGCTACTACTGTTTGATAGTTTTCGTTGTATAGACGAGGGCGAAATTTTGGGAAAGGTCTGCCCTGAAATTATTAAGAAAATGCCCAAGTGCAACTGATTTTGTCTATCGACCGGCGGAGCTTAAACGGAAACGCACTCTGTTGCAAGGGTAAAATGCACTACTGCGTAGCCCTTGCAGCAAAGAGAACACCGCCAAAGAACACGCTTGATTTTTGCGTTCCCGTTTGTTCGCCCCTTGTCGAAAGACAAAATAAAAAATCTATTTTAAAAGGAGTTTAAAAAACTATGAAAACAGCAGTTATCTATGCAAGATACTCTTGCGACAAACAAACAGAGCAGTCTATCGAGGGACAGTTGAGAGTTTGTCAGGAATACGCCAAAAGAAACGATATTCTCATACTTAACACCTATATAGACCAAGCAATGTCAGGAACGAATGACAACCGTCCCGACTTTCAGAAAATGATTAAGGACAGCGCACGCAAAGAATGGGATTATGTGCTTGTATATAAGTTAGACCGTTTCAGCCGTAATAAGTTTGAAGCCACTATTCACAAAAAGACATTGCGTGATAACGGTGTTAAAGTGTTGTCAGCTATGGAAAACATACCCGACACACCCGAAGGAATTATTCTTGAAAGTTTGCTTGAAGGTATGAACCAATACTATTCCGCAGAGCTTTCACAAAAGGTTAAACGTGGTATGCGAGAAACACGGTTAAAAGGCTACTTTCAAGGCGGTAACGTGCTTTACGGTTACAAGGTTGACGGACGAAAGTTAGTCAAAGACGAAATACCTTCGGAAGTTGTAAAACGCATATTCGAGGAATTTTCAAAAGGCATTTGCGTAAGAGAAATAATTGAAAGACTTACAACGCAAGGCATTTACAAAAACGGCAAGAAGTTTCCAATGAACACCGTCTATAATATTCTGCGTTGCGAACGGTACACGGGCGTTTATACGAAAGGCGAAGAAGTCATTGACAATATGTACCCTGCGATTATATCGAGAGATTTATTTGATAAGGTGCAAGCAATTTTGAAAACCTATCAACACGGCAAAAACAGCATTGAGGTTACATATCTGTTACGCAACAAATTGAAATGCGGATATTGCGGACAGTCCATTATAGGCGAGTGCGGAACGGCAAAAAGCGGACAAAGAAAGTATTATTACAAATGTCGTGGGCGCAAAATGAAATTAAACGATTGTCATAAATCGGCAATAGCAAAAGATGACCTTGAACACTTGATAATAGATACCGTAATAACAGAGCTTAAAAACCCAAAAGCACTTGATAACGCAGTCAAATATTTATTTGAATTGCAAAACCGTTGCGACAACGAAAACAAGCTATTAAACGCCTATCTTAAAGAGCAAAAGGANAATGAAAAGTCAATAAANAATATCGTTGCCAATATGGAACGTGGCATTATNNCAAAAGCGACAAGNAAGCGTTTAGCCGAACTTGAAGCACGGCAGGAAGAACTTGAACGGCTTATACTCATAGAGCAAAGNAAGCAAACCGTTAAGATAACCGAAGCAAGAATACGGNCATTNTATGAGCAAGCATTAAAGTATGAACCGCAAATGCTTATAAACTACATAGTAAAAGAAATCGTNATGTANGACGANAGAATAGACATNATCTATAATCACCCTTTANCATTTAGCCCTGACTATGAAAACGGTCAGGGCTTTATCTTTTATATGAAGAATGTCAGACTTGATAAACGGTTAATTCTGATACACTTCATAGTAAGATAACAGCTACGGCAATTTATTCCACAGTGCTATTGACTGAAACTTTTCTTGCGGTGTGTAGTAAGGCAAGTAAGGGCGAAACACAGCAACCCACCTAAACGCTTTTAGGTGGGTTTTGGTTTGCCTTTGGCGTTCGAGCCTAACAAACCGCAATTTCAGTCAATAGCCTTTTGCGGCATAAAGTTGCCGTTTTACTATCTTTTAAGAGAAATAGTTATAATTCCATTTGCTGCTAATGTGTTCAAAATTATTTGTCCCAATTCATTTTGCATATTAAATGGCAAGCTTTGAAATGCTTTGTTTGCCTCTTCAATATGATTGAAAATATCCATAATTTCGCCATCATATTTACTATGACTTTTAACATATTCAATAAAAGTATTTTTAAGTGGGGAACTGAAATCCTTTTGCATTATAGAAACCTCCTTATGAGTATAAAAAATCAGTCTAACCGAATACTTTGTGAAATATTCGAATTAGACTGAGATTGGTGACCCTGCCGGGAATCGAACCCGGGATTGAGCCTTGAGAGGGCTCCGTCTTAACCGCTTGACCACAAGGCCTTATGGCAAATGTGATTATATCACTTAACCGGCGGCTTTGCAAGCAAAAACAACCGTATTAGACAAAAATGCCCTCGAAAATTTTTAAACTACTTGGTTCGTTTTTTAGTTTTATGCGGTTTTGCCTTTTTATACTCCGTGCACTCTACGTCATAACCGAAATCGCACATAACAGCATCGCCCGTCGGCTGTTTGGTAAGAGCGCAAACCTCGCACATTTTGTCCCAGTTAAATTCGCAATAAGGACATCCTTTTTTACCCATAAAAATTATCCTCCGAAAATATTGTGTACAATTTTCGGATTTTTTAAATTAACAAATTATAATTTGCTCCTCCACTCTATTTAAAAAAAATTAAAAGCTCCCAGATAAAACGGGAGCTTTTCTTCGTATCAGTTTTTCTTAATTAGTCCCAGTTACCAAGGAAATTAAGAGTTACATAGGGTGCCTGAACGTAGGTGGTATCGTCTTCCTCCTCGTCATAAATAAGCGTCCATCTGTTTTCAACGTCAAGACCTGCGCCTTCAGTATAGTTCCTTGCAAGAATTACCGCAAATCTACTTAAAGCAATTACTTCAAAGTTCGTGTTAAACTCTTCCATAACCGCATAGCAATTTTTTACGTTAGAAGTATAGCCGACTGCAAGACTAGTACTGCTACCTATGATACCCGAACAATTTTTCAGCGACGCTTCAACCTGCGCATTGTTGAAGTAAATCTTACCTACGCTTACACAGTTGGATACATTCATC
>WFLX010032197.1_pt1 | contig 15267 bp, 16 predicted proteins | sample 4967041 | NCBI WGS metagenome assembly WFLX01 (sample SAMN12857096, study PRJNA449069) | gut metagenome | isolation source: stool from male and female vole | host: Microtus ochrogaster | place: USA:Florida | collected 2017 | reverse complement strand
GTTCTCGGTTCTTCAAAAGATGAAAATTACTGCTACATCCCCAAAGATTTCGTAATTCCTTCGGATGTTGATTATTTCCACTATACATCTAACAATACAATCTACGGCACAGAAGTCAGAAAAGATTATGACAGCCCCGTCCCGGTAGTTTGCGATATGTCTTCAGATATTTTCTCCCGTGTCTTTGAACCGCCAAAATATGGACTGGTTTATGCCGGTGCGCAAAAACAGCTTGCTCCCTCAGGAGTGACTTTGGTAAGAGGTAAAGAATCTCTACTCGGTAATGTCAACCGCGAGATACCGACCATGCTTGATCATCGCACTCATATAAAGAAAGNCNNAATGTTCNACNCTNCNCCCGTGTTGNCTATCTATTCAGCTCTTCAANCTNTCAAATACTANANNTCNNAGGGTGGCGTAAAAGCTCTTCAGGAACATGATGAAATTAAAGCCAAGATGCTTTATGAAGAGATTGACCGNAACAAATTATTCANAGGCACTGTGGCAGAGGAAGANCGCTCAATAATGANCGTCTGCTTCGTTATGAATCCCGANTATNNCGAATTGGAGNAAGATTTCTTTGACTATGCTACATCAAAGGGTATTGTCGGCATCAAGGGTCACCGCTCAGTTGGCGGTTTCCGTGCTTCTCTTTACAATATGCTTCCGAAGGAGAGTGTTCAGGTTCTCATAGACACTATGAAAGAATTTGAGGCAAAGCATTAAAATTAACTGCAATTTTTTAAGATTATAAACTATGAAAATACTTGTTTTCACTGAAAAGCCCTTTGCAGAAAATGCGGTCAAGGCGATAGCCAATACCGTCAATGCTTCAGGCAACGAATTGGAACTCGTGGAAAGAGGTACCCGAAACGACCTTCTTGAAGCTGTTAAGGACGCTGAAGGTTTAATCGTCAGAAGTGATGTGATAGATGCAGAAGTCATCAATCATGCTCCGAAATTGAAAGTTATCGTCAGGGCAGGTGCCGGCTATGATAATATCGACCTTGCTGCGGCTACTGAAAAGGGAATTTGCGTTATGAACACTCCCGGTCAGAACTCAAACGCCGTGGCGGAGCTCGTATTCGGAATGATAGTGATGATGTGCCGAAATCAATATAACGGCACTTCGGGGAGTGAATTGAAAGGAAAATCTCTCGGCATCTATGCTTTTGGACAAGTAGGCAGAAATGTTGCCCGCATTGCCAAAGGCTTTGATATGAAAATTGAGGCATTGGATAAATTTGTACCTGACGCAGTTATGGAAGCAGAAGGTGTAAAGCCCGTGCATGATGTGAAAGAGCTTTTCTCACAAAACGATTTCGTATCACTTCATATACCCGCTACAGCAGAAACTAAGAATTCTATAGGATATGACCTCGTGAAGTTGATGCCGAAAAACGGTGTGCTTATTAACACAGCCCGTAAAGAGGTTATTGACGAAGCAGGACTCATGAAAGCGCTTGAAGAACGCCCCGACTTGAGGTATGTATCGGATATTCGCCCCGCAACTGCAGAAGAGTTCGAGAAGAAATTTGCTGCAAGAGTATTCTTCACCCCGAAGAAAATGGGTGCGCAAACAGCGGAGGCAAACTTCAATGCAGGTGTTGCAGCAGCTGAACAGGTAATCGCTTATCTAAAAGACGGCTGGAACAAATATCAAGTGAATAAATAAAGCATTTTGTTTAATGATTTGATATTGAAATCACCACACAGGAAATAAAAGTTTCTCTCAATAAGAGCTGCTTTTAAATTATTATCAACCTCTTTGGATTTTGCTCCAAAGGGGTTGATTTATAATAATTTCCCCGTTTTGAGGGTGTTGATAGGGCTATTTTGGAATGTTTTGAATAAAAGGAAAGTCCCTAAAAGCGGAGAGGGCTTTTAGGGACTTGACCATTAGTATTAACCAAACTTTTAAAAATGAGAGTTCGATTCGGGGATTATTTCACTAAAATCCTGGCTGCTACGCCGTCAACAGTAACAATGTATGTCTGTTCAGAAGCAACTGCAATGCGCACCCTGTCGTTACCATCTGTAACTTTTGTGGAGTTTATATGTAGACCAGAAATACAATACACGTTGATAACGTTGTCGGGAGTTACGCCCTCAACTACAATATGCTGACTATCACTGTAGATGCGGATTTTGCTATCCTTGACAGTCCACACTTCTGTGATTTCTGAATAATCAGCCCAGAGTCCATCATATTTAAGGTTTGCGCGGATGTCTGCATCTTCGTTGAGCGGTTCGGTCTCATATACTCCGTTCTTCTCAGAAAGAACTTTATCACCGTGCATTACAGACTCTACTTTCCAGTCTTTATTAGGTTTGACAGTAAACGAATACTTCTCACCTTTGACAGCCTTATGGGATGCCGAGTGAAGGTCGTTGATGGTGAGGCTCACATTTACGGTTTGAGTTGCTGCAGCAGCGTCCTTTCCGATAACATTAAGAACGATTTGGTCATTGACGATGTCATTATTAAGAGTATTCACAAGAAGACCCTTTGGCATTGTGAACGTTAACGTCTGACCTTTGCGCACACCAAAAGGCAAGCCTGTTTCTTTGGAAACGAGGTCTATCATTACGAAAGTCTTACCGTTTCTGTTGGAGACAATTACAGGATATTCAACAGGCTGTATCTTGATGGTATAATCGTCTACCACTGACACGCCATCCTTTTTAATGGTTGTAACATCATCACTAAGTTGATAAGTTCCCTTGAACGTCCATACTATATTATACAAGGAACTTACTTCTGCTTTATCTTCCACATTACATGACAACAACTCTACTTTAGCCGGAGTGGCACCAGAGAAGAGGTAAACCATTTCATTATTCCTTATATAGTTTGCTTCACTCTGATTAATTTCCGTAGAACCAGCATATATATCGGGATAGGCGGTAAAATATCCTTGCGGAATTACGAACTTATACTTTTTGCCTTCATACAGAAGAGAATTGAGTGAACAGTTAGCCGTCATATAGCCATCTTCCATTGACCCTGACACAGAAAAGGAATATGTTTTAAGCAGTTTGTCGCCATCAGATGAAATTTCATATAGCGTACAGATATTCTTATCAGGCAAATTAGGATTTGTATGGAGATTGTATTTTGTGTTATCTACAAAATAAAATAAATCTTTGAGTTGAAGAGATATTTTATCTATTGACTCACACTCCATATTTTCTGAATAATTTGTCCTTTCTGAGTTGCCAACCATCTGAATAGTGGCATCTTTAAACTCCAAAGGTGCGTATCCGGCTACTTCAATTGAAGGAGTCGTGAAGGAAATTTCGGCGTCTTCACCTACACATTCTTTCAATATATTACCGTTATTGTCAAATACAATAACAGTGTTTCCTGGCTTCGTGAAACTATACTTTGTTGAAGGGTTAAATCGGAAAGATGATAAATCCCATTTCAACCCTCTGTTATTTGCTACAAAAGTGAAGTTGGTGTCAAAATTAGTAGTTTCCTCTGACCCATCTTCAGCAAGGAAGCCGTATCGAGATCCTGTTATATTCTTAGAGTTTAGATTTGCGCCCTCAGGTATATCATAAATAAAAGTTACGGAAGTTGGGATTCCTTTTGAGTTTAAATCAACTTTTGATGACAATAATGGAACTGGATATATGCAACTTCCGATAACATCAACCTTATATTCAAAATTACCGATAGTAACGTCATCTATAATTGTGAGAGCATTTTCCGGAAGAATAATGGAATATGTATGCCCATTATATAACGCAATTTCACCAAAATCAGCGTTAAGGACCCTATCATCATCAGATGATATTGTTAAATTACCAGTTCTGGCAATTACACCCTCACCTTCTTTTATTACTACTTCTGAATCGGGATTAATTGAAAATGGAGAAGATAGATTAAAGTCAATAGTTTTTATATTGCTTAAAATATCTCCATGCTTAATACTTGAATTTGAACATATCAATTGTGGTTTTTCAGATCCCGCTCCCTTAAATTTTAAAATAATGGGCGATGTTGTATAGTCTGATTTTGTAGAGGCAGCCCTTGTTGTTTTACCTTTTACATACAAATAAAATATATTTGTAATCTTAACAGTATATTCCTGATTTGCTATTATCGGAATAGATGAATCAAAATTTACGCTAATTTTATTGCCATTTACTACAAATCCCTCAGACTTCCCGTGAAAGTTCGCAGTCATTGTTTTGGCAAGAACAATTCCAGTTTCATCATCCCCTTTATACAATGTTGCACACATTTCTTGTCCTCCAGCGTAACCTAAACCCACCTCAGCATCGGGTTTATCGGATGCTGCTAATACCAGGGCCTCAGAAATATCAAATTCAAGAGTGAAGTCAAAAGAACTTATGCTACTGTCTGATTCCGGAATACTCTTTTCAAATTGTATTGGGAATCCATAAGATATAAAAAAGGCGGTCAACATTACTGCGGTAAGAATAGCACGCAGTGAGCCACCGAGGACACTGGCAATTCTATTACTCTCTCTCACGCCTGCAGGATTGGAATTGCTTACCTCCTGACAGGTCGCGGCACATTCCGTTCGGTTAGGAATCGTGCATAACCGGATTCGTTCCGGTTCTCGTTTCTGTAAAATCATACATTAAGATTTTTGATTAGTATTAGGTTTTATGAACTCGTTTACTTCTGTAGCATGTATCAGTCTGAAATGGTGCAATTCAACAATTGATACAGGCACAAACAGAAAATGCCGTCCCGGATTTGAGACAGCATTCATTTTTATAATTAGCTAATTTGTATCTTGTTGACTATTAATCCATTATACCCCCCCCCCTCCTCAAAACTTGCGCATTGATGGTTCTATATGCCACAACGTCAGCGACATAGCGCTCCCGGACCGCTTTAGCGTTCAGCACGCCGGATTGACGGCAGCAAGTTGTTTCAGTGAAATGACAGTTCATGAATTGGTTTTCTTAGAATTTTACACACTATTCGGTATGCTTCAACTACAAAGTTAATCTAATTTTAAAGATTTGCAAAAAAAAATTAACAATATTTTTATTAAAACAATCAATTGTTATTATTTATTTTACTAATTTATAATATATTAAGTGCTAAACTTATTTAAATCCTATAACATATTTTTTGATATTCTTATCTATTCACAGCTATTGATAATCGGAGTTTATCACTTTTAATTTNTGCAACTATCNATTAANNTTTTTCGNTAANNATGATAAATTNNATTNTATGACTTGCAAATGTTATACAAATGTATTATATTTACTCCACAATTCAATCTGTTGTTCTGTTGAACAGGATTCTATTTTGTTTCAATTTCTTAATTAATATATAAGATATGATGAATAGAGCACCTTCAATACGTAAACAAACTTCATTTCGTTTGAATGCGGATTTGCTTTCGCGTCTTCAGGAGGAAGCCAAAAGACATAACAGAAGCCTGAATAATCTTGTAGAAAGCATCTTAATGGCTCTTGTGGCGGACAAACCCAATGAGATTACCCTATGTGCCATGAATGAAGCTAAGACTTCAGACAATCTCGAAACACTTGATTTAGCTAACTNCCGTAATTTTATCNAGTCCCTATGAAAAGTTTGAAACTCACTTTCANTACANNTGAGTTGNNAAAAAATNTATGCATNATATCAATGTAAGAGNTNANTTAGAGTNTATTTAGAGTTTATTTAGAGTTTATTCTGAATTGTTTGGTTAAGGAGTCAAACGACAAAAAAGATTGAGATGACAAAGAAGAATAACAGGCAGGAGACCTTATATAATGCAGCATTCAAGTTGTTTCTGCTTCATCAGTTCAAGGGCGTATCGCTGAAACAGATTGAGGACGAAGCAGGAATGACCCGAGGCGCTACCTTTTATTATGCTAAAAACAAGACGGATTTATACAGAAAGGTTGTGAAACACTACTGGATAGACCGTCAGAACATCACCAAGAAAATGGATGTGAAGCCTGAATCATTAAAGGATTTCATCTTAAACTATACAGCATCAGTCAGCAGAACGATGAACACGCTTCACGATTTGCTGAGCGGATGCACGGTGCAACAGGCGAGTCAGGCGTACCTGTCATTTCTGATGCAGTTAAGGGAGACGGTGCCTGACTTGCACGATGAATACCTTTCGAACCGCACCAATGAACTGCTGATATGGAATGATGTCTTGAAATTAGCGAAAGAGGCAGGTGAGATTTCGGAAGATATTGACACATACGCATTCGCGCAGACTTTCCTGTATGTATTTTACGGACAGACATTCTGGGAAGCACTTGACAACGGGCTGAATGTAGACTTACTCAGAAGAAACTATCTAAAGATATATGAGGCGATAAGGAGGAAATGAAGAATCCGGTCTAAATATTTAGGAATCTGATATTAATTGATTATCTTTATGTTTGAAATTTTGAAGATATGAAATCTAAAGTGAAGCTAAGTTATTATTCTTTGATTTTATCAATAATAATACTCGTCGTCTTCGTATTAGCCCTTATTTTCACCCGAGGCAACGACGGCTTTTATGTCATTCTATGTATTTGCGCATTTCTTCTGGTGCCTGCATTATTGTATGCCCCTATATCGGTTAGTGTAAATCCGGAGCAATTAATGGTTCATAGTCCGTTGCAAAAACATGTTATTACTGTTCGAAATATCGCATCAATAGAACTGTTCCAACCGACAATGGGTGCCATCAGAGTATTTGGTTCCGGTGGATTTATGGGCTATTGGGGAATCTTCAGGGAAGGTGATGTCGGCAGATATATGGCATATTACGGTAAAGCTTCCGATTGCTTTCTGATAAGAATGAAAAACGGTGATAAATATGTCATCGGTTGTAATAATCCTTCCATAATCGTAGAATATTTAAAACAAAATTCGATAAAATAAAACAGATGGTTCTTGTCTTCCATTGCGAAAAAGGATAAATTATGAAATTACTTAATAAAGGTCTCCCATGGGGGGTATTATTCGATTTGGACGGTGTCTTGGTAGACAGTGAAAGAGAATATACCCGCATCTGGAATAAGATAAACAGTGAATTTCCAACTAACATAGATAATTTTGCGGAAAAAATAAAGGGTACGACGCNTAATAACATCTTGTCTNCCTATTATCCTGNCCCNGAAGTCNGAAAAAGAGTTGAAANACGACTTTATGAAGAGGAGGCACTGATGGTTTATGAGTATTGCCAAGGTGCGGAGGAATTATTAAAGGATTTAAAGAAGAATAATATCCCCGTAGCACTTTTCANGAGCTCGAATAAAATAAAGATGGCTCANCTTTNTAAGANTCTTCCGGAAATCAGAAATTATTTCGATTTTATANTCACNGGCGAAATGGTGGAGCACTCAAAGCCTGACCCGGAAGGATATGTTTTAGCAGCGGAGAAATTAGGATTGGATTCAAAAAACTGTCTTGTGGTTGAAGACTCCCTTCAAGGCGTAAAAGCCGGCAAGGCAACGGGAGGGAAAGTATTGGGAGTTGCGGGGACATTGCCTGCAGAAGTGATTTCAGGGTTTTCCGATCGTGTCGTAAACAGTTTGAAAGGAGTTTCAACAAAAGAATTAAAAGAAATGTTCTAATAAATAAAGGGCATTTTGAAAAGAGAGTAAATGAACGGAAATATACCATTGGCTGAAAGGATGCGCCCGACAACGTTGGAGCATTATATAGGTCAGAAGCATCTTGTCGGACCCGCCGGAATAATCAGAAATATGATAGAAAGCGGAAGGGTTAACTCCTTTATTCTGTGGGGACCTCCCGGCGTTGGTAAAACCACATTGGCAAAAATCATCGCAAATAGTGTTGAAGCTGATTTTTATACTTTAAGTGCCGTGACATCAGGTGTTAAAGATGTCAGGGAAGTAATTGATAAATGTGAGAAAGCGAGCAAGAGTGTATTCTCGAAAGCACGTCCGATATTATTTAGCGATGAAATTCATCTTATCAACAAATCTCAGCAGGTTTCTTTATTAGGAGCTGTGGAAAAAGGTCTGTTGACTCTGATTGGAGCTACCACCGAAAATCCATCTTTTGAAGTAATCAGACCATTGCTGTCGCGTGCTCAGGTTTATACTCTGAAACCTCTTGAGGATACCGAACTTGAAGAATTGCTTGATTATACGTTAGCGAACGATGTGATTCTCAAAGAAAGGAAGGTGCGGGTGGATGAAAAAACAGCTCTGTTTCGTTTCGCCGGAGGTGATGCCCGTAAGTTGCTGAATATATTGGATCTGATTGAGCAATCCACTCCTTCCGGAGAGACTGTAATTATCAACGACGAGATTGTTACAGACAGATTGCAAAAAAATATAGCTGCCTACGACCGTAATGGAGAATTGCACTATGATATAATTTCAGCATTCATTAAGTCCATAAGAGGAAGTGACCCCGATGCAGCTGTATATTGGCTCGCCCGCATGGTGGCAGGTGGAGAAGACCCGGCTTTTATCGCCCGCAGAATGGTTATTTTGGCTGCGGAAGATATAGGATTAGCCAACCCGAATGCATTGTTGTTGGCAAATGCCACATTTGATGCCTTACAAAAAATAGGATGGCCCGAAGGGAGAATAATTCTTTCTGAATGTGCGGTCTATCTCGCCACGTCTCCCAAAAGTAATTCAACATATATGGCAATCGCCAATGCATTGAGTGAAGTAGAAAAATCGGGTAATTTACCCGTGCCTCTGCATTTAAGAAATGCGCCCACTAAATTGATGAAGGATTTGGGTTATCACGAAGGATATAAATATGCTCACGATTATGCCGGGAATTATGTAAAACAGGATTATCTGCCGACAGAAATTAAGGATAGGAAGTTCTGGACTCCCGGCAAAAATCCGGCTGAAGAGAAAATCTTCAGAAGGATGGAGGAATTAAAGAAATAATGATTCAAAGATGATAGAAGAAATTTCGCTTAGAGTTACTCCAAAAGTGGCGAGTAATCAGAATGAAATTCTAAAAGAGGTTGCAACAAAAACAGGAATACCATCCGGAAGAATTAATGATGTCCGCATCATTAAAAAATCAATTGACGCAAGGAAAAAAGATATATTCGTAAATCTGACTGTCAGATTTGCCACCGATGATGATAAATCAGCATTACCACCGTTGCAAACCATCGAATTTAAAAGAGTCACTCGGGAAAGTTCGAAAGTCATTATTGTGGGAGCCGGACCGGCAGGTCTTTTTGCTGCATTGAGATGTCTGGAATTCGGTCTATGTCCCATAGTCCTCGAGAGAGGTAAGGATGTAGACAGCCGCAGAATTGACATTACCAATCTCAACAGAACAGGCGTTGTGGATTCAGATTCAAATTATTGTTTTGGCGAAGGAGGAGCCGGAACATTCTCCGACGGCAAATTATTCACAAGAAGCAAGAAAAGGGGGGATAATGAAGCTGTGATGCAACTGTTGGTGCAATTCGGAGCATCCCCGACAATTCTGGCTGATTCTCATCCCCATATTGGAAGCGACAGGCTTCCTCATATTATCAAGGCAATCAGAGAAAAAATAATAGAATGTGGTGGAGAAGTGAAATTCCGGACGAAAGTTGAGAAATTAATCATCCACACAGACAATGAGGGAAACAGACATGTCCAAGGGGTTGTAGATGCCGGAGGTGACAAATATTTCGGTAAGGTAATACTGGCAACCGGTCATTCCGCCCGCGACACCGTTAAATCTCTTTATGAACAGGGAGTTGAAATGGAACCCAAAGGATTTGCCATGGGCGTGAGACTTGAACATCCCGTCGGGATAATTGATAGAATTCAATATCATAACGCGGAGGGGAAAGGGAAATATTTACCAACGGCTGAATATAACTTTGTAACTCAAATTAATAATCGCGGAGTTTACAGTTTCTGCATGTGTCCCGGGGGAGTGGTTGTCCCTGCAATGTCCGCTCCCGGAGAAGGGGTAGTGAATGGTATGTCATCTTCAGCGCGCAATGGCAAATGGAGCAACTCGGGAATGGTGGTGGAGATTCGTCCGGGAGACTTTCCTGAATATAAAGAAAAGGGGGTATTTGAGCTTATGGAGCTTCAACATGATTTGGAAGAAAAATTCTACATGGCTTCCGGAGAGACTTTGAGAGTTCCGGCACAAAGGATGATTGATTTTGTAAATCAAAAAGATTCAGAGACCTTGCCAAAATCCTCATACGCGCCCGGATTGATTCCGGCAAGAGTCGATAAATTATTACCTGAATTCATTTCCGGAAGATTAAGAGAGGGTTTTGCTGAATTCGGACGAAAATCAAAAGGGTTTCTCACTAATGATGCAATTGTTTTGGGATTGGAGAGCAGAACTTCCTCCCCGATTAGAATACCTCGGGATAAAGTGACATTAAGCCATTCCATCCAAGGCCTTTATCCCGCAGGAGAAGGAGCCGGATATGCAGGAGGAATTATTTCTGCAGCAATCGACGGAAGAAGGTGTGTTGATGCAATTGCAAATACCGAAATAAATCACTAAATTTGTAATTTAGACTTTCTAATCGAATTCATGAGTGTAATCTTAAATATAGAGACAAGTTCGACTATTTGCTCCGTGGCTGTCGGAATTGACGGAAACATTGATTTTCATGTTGAATCAGACCGACCGATGGAGCATTCGAGTCTTTTGGGAGTATATGTGGAAAAAGCATTGGAAGATATTACCCGTAAAGGCTTGAAGTTGGATGCTGTGGCTGTGAGCATCGGTCCCGGTAGTTATACAGGTTTAAGAATCGGGTTGTCGCTTGCAAAAGGACTCTGTTTTGCAAAAGACCTGCCCCTGATAGGCTTGTCTACTTTGGAAATTATGGCTGTTAAAGCCATGTTTGCTTTGCCCGACAGTGAGGGGGATGAAATAATCGTTCCGATGATAGATGCCCGAAGAATGGAAGTTTATACTGCCGCTTACAATCTGAGATTGGAAGCTGTGATACATCCAAAACCTGAAATACTTAACGAGGAATCTTTATCAGAATTATCGAATCAAAGAAAGGTGATATTGATTGGCAACGGAATTGATAAAGCAAAAGGTGTTTTAAAACTCCCTGATTCTGAATTTCTTTCCAATAAGATGCCGACGGCTATGGATATGACGGCATTAGCCGAAAAATATTACAACACGGGAAATTTCATGGATGTGGCTTATAGCGTACCCGAATATTTAAAAGATTATCAAACTTCCACACCCAAAAACAAGGTAAGGATATAATATAGAAATTATGAACGAACCCGAAGAAATAATTGCAAAAAGTAAATTCAAATTTTTGCCATACAACACCGGCATGACCCAACTTCTTTTGCCTGAATATGGGAGAAATATTCAAAACATGGTTGATTATTGCGTGGAAATTCCCGATAGGGAGGAGAGGACCGCATGCGCCTACGGCATTGTTAAGGTCATGAAATCTCTTTTTCCCAATAATGTGGGAGAAAAAGGGAATATGAAGAAATTCTGGGATCATCTGAATATAATGGCACGATTTGAATTGGATATTGATTTTCCGTGTGATGTAATTACGGCTGAGAATGTCAATCCGAAACCCGAATCAATTCCTTATGGCAGGAGTCCGATAAAATTCCGCCATTACGGCAGAAACCTTGAAAGCATTATCAAAATTATTGCGGAAATGGAGGAAGGGGAAGAAAGAGAGAGATTAATCTCAATGATTGCCCACCAGATGAAAAAACTAATGCTTGCCCATAATCCGGAAGGTGTTGATAATGCAAAGATTCTGAAAGACTTGGCAGATTATTCAGGTGGGAAAATCAGTCTGGACCCGACAACATATTTACTTCATGATTTTCAGGATATTACTCCGGTAAAATCAAAAAAAGGAAGAAGAAAGAAAAAAAATTAAGATAATGAGTACTTTCATTGTAGAAGGAGGACATAAATTAAGTGGACGAATCCGTCCTCAGGGTGCCAAAAATGAAGCTCTTGAAGTGATATGCGCAACTCTTTTAACCCCTGATGAAGTTACAATAAGCAATATACCTGATATTTTGGATGTTCGCAACCTCATTTCGTTGCTTTCCGATTTAGGTGTCAAAACTGAATATCTTGACCGACATTCATGTAAATTCAAAGCAGATAATGTCAACTTGGATTATCTGGATTCTGAAGATTTCCGGAAAAGAGCATCATCCTTGCGCGGGTCGGTGATGATTGTAGGTCCTCTGCTTGCACGCTTCGGTAAAGCTGTGCTTCCCAAACCGGGAGGAGACAAAATAGGCAGACGCAGATTGGACACCCATTTTGTCGGAATGATGAATCTGGGTGCCACATTTGAATATGATTCTGAAAAGAGATTATATAAAATTACAGCTCCCGGCGGGCTTAAAGGCAGATACCTTCTTTTAGATGAAGCCTCAGTGACGGGCACCGCCAATCTCATTATGTCTTCTGTATTGGCGGAAGGTATCACGACCATTTATAATGCTGCTTGCGAACCATACATTCAGCAATTATGCAGACTTCTGGTGAAGATGGGTGCCGATATTCAGGGAATCGGTTCAAATCTTCTTACCATTACCGGAGTGGAACAATTGAGCGGTGGAATACATGAATGTCTCCCCGATATGATTGAAATCGGTTCTTTTATAGGTATGGCTGCAATGACCGGAAGTGATATAATTCTTGAAGATGTAGGATTAAAGGATTTAGGCATTATGCCCGATATGTTCCGGAGGCTCGGCGTCTCAATCGAAGAGATTGGAGACAATCTAAGAATTAATCAGCAGGAAATTTATGAAATAGATACTTTTATTGACGGAAGCATCATGACCTTCTCCGATGCACCATGGCCCGGATTGTCACCGGATTTGCTGAGCATCTTTTTAGTTGTGGCGACTCAGGCTAAAGGGAGTGTGTTGATACATCAAAAGATGTTTGAATCCCGATTGTTTTTCGTTGATAAATTAATTGACATGGGAGCACGCATTATTCTTTGTGACCCTCACAGAGCTGCAGTGATCGGAAGCGGCAAATTCCAGTCGATGCACGGAACAGCAATGGTGTCGCCCGATATCCGAGCCGGCATAGCCTTGCTGATTGCAGCGCTGGGTTCAAAAGGCATCAGTAAAATTCAGAATATAAATCAAATTGACAGGGGCTATGAGAATATTGAGGAAAGACTGACGCAATTGGGAGCTCATATAAAAAGAGTAGAAGATTAAATAAACCCGAAGTTTTATGATTGAAGAAGAAAAACTCATCGAAGCAGGTGAAATCTATAAGCCACACGCGCTGAAAGGGGAATTGAATGCATATAGCGATTATGACAAGGATTTATTCAATCAAGGTTATCCTGTCATAATTCCTATGGATGGCATTTACATCCCTTTTTATCTGATGAGCGTTAGAAATAAAGGGAAGCATACTTATCTTTTTATGTTTGATGGTATTGATACTCTTGAAAAAGCTTATAAACTCTCGAATACTCATTTCTTTATGCTAAAGAAGGATGTGGCTGAGTTCCTGCAGATTGATGAAGATGAACTTGAATGGGATGAGGATTTTACCGATTATTTATTAATAGATGAGAAATATGGCAACATCGGCAGAATAACCGGTATTGACACCACTACCGACAATTTCCTTTTAATTGTGCAGCCTGAGGGTGATGAGAAGAAAGAACCTTTGTTGGTCCCGTTTGTTGAAGAGTTTATAAGGAGTGAAACTCAATATGAGGAAGAGAAGATAAAAGAGACCGGTTATAAAGGGGAAGTCTTAATGGAACTTCCGGAAGGAGTTTTGAATATTAATGATGCGGCTGATGATGAAGAAGAATCAGACGATTAAAATTTAAAGTATTATGAATTTTGATGAAGATAAAGCGATTGAATTTATTCGCAATTTCGTAGGTGAAGATGTAAGTGCAAGTTATAGTGATGATGAGATTCTCTATATTATCGATATAATCTGGGATTATTATGAGAGGAAAGGGTATCTGACTGTCAATTCAAGCGCAACTAACGAAGAACTGCTTGACGATGATGATCTGATTAATTATGTCAGGAAAGAACTGAAGAATGACCAAACGATATTGATGGATCCTAAGGATGTGGATCTGATTGTTAAAGCCGAACTCGAATATGAAGAATCGCTTGAAGCATAAATATAAAAAATACTTAGGGTTGATAATGTTATTCCTGATAACATTATCTTTCCCGTGTAACGCCCGCCCGGAGAAAAAGCAGAACCTCGATGACCTGAGTTTTGCAGAAATATTGAATTCCGTAGATTTAGGCAAACAGGCTGAATTGATTCAGAAATTTCAGGATAAGGAGGCAAAGAATGTATTGCTCAAAAATAAATTGTTTACCGATCCTTCCGGCGGATGTTCGATAGATGCTATAAGAAATCATGAAATTCTTGTAGTTACAATCCCTGCGCGTCAACTTTTCGGACCTAATGCCACGGAATTATTAAATCAGGCAGACAAATATCTGGAGCCCTTCAAGAGATATTTGAAGGAGCCGGATATGTATAGGGTTGTGATGGTGATGCACACCGACAATACCGGTTCGGAACAATATCGGGAAACATTGACAATCGAGCGTGCGGAAGCAATAGCGGATTGGTTTGAAGAATCCGGTGTAGATACTCAGTATCTTTTTCCATTTGCAATGAGTGATGATATTCCACTTGTGCCCAACGATTCATTTGAAAACAGAGACCGAAACAGAAGACTTGAAGTTTATCTCGTTCCGGGAGAAGCAATGCTTGATAAAGCTAAAAAAGGAAGAATAGCATTATAATCTGAAATGAATAACATTATTCCAAAGACTCCATATTATCTTGTTGATGAGAGCCGGCTAAGACGCAATATGAAGAAATTGAAAAAACTTCAAGATGAATCCGGCATCAAAATAATCATGGCTTTTAAGGCAAATGCCTTATGGAAGACATTTCCAATAATTAAGGAATATTTTTCATCGTCCACAGCCTCTTCCATTAATGAAATGAAACTCTCTTTGGATTATCTCGGTAATGATGTGCATGCATATTGCCCGGTTTATACTGAGGAGACTTTTCCTGAATTTTTGAATGGTTGTTCACACATTACCTTTAACAGTGTAGAGCAATTCAATAAATTTTATCCTCAAATCAAGGAATATAATGAACTTCATGCTTCTGAAGGGAAGCGAATATCAGCCGGATTGAGAGTTAATCCGAGATGCAGTGTTATTGAAACCGACATCTATAATCCTTGCCTTCCCGGGAGCAGGTTCGGCGTTGAAGCTGAAGATTTAAAAGAACTT
>WFLX010113980.1_pt1 | contig 15269 bp, 12 predicted proteins | sample 4967041 | NCBI WGS metagenome assembly WFLX01 (sample SAMN12857096, study PRJNA449069) | gut metagenome | isolation source: stool from male and female vole | host: Microtus ochrogaster | place: USA:Florida | collected 2017 | reverse complement strand
CGATGGCGCGGCTGGAGACGCTCTCGCGGCAGATAACGACGGCGACCATGCAGGACAAGGCGGTCTCCACGCTCAGGGCAGCGGACAGCGCGCGCGACGAGGCGATACGGACGCTCGGCGCGATCCTTGCCGCCTACGCCGTGTTCCCGATCGCAGGGAAGAAAGAACGCGCCGCGCCGCTCAAGGCGGTGTACGACAAGTACGCGAAGGCGGGCATCACGGCGGCCAACTACACGAGCGAGTCGTCCCTCACCGAAAGCCTGCTGGAGGACTTTGCGGCGGAAGGCCTTGCGGACAGCATCGGGGCGCTGGAGGGCGTGGCGGAATCGCTCGCGCAGATCCGCGAGCGGCAGGACGCGTTCACGGCGGCGCGCGATGCCTACGTGGCGGCGAGCGCGGGCAAGGGGGCGACCGCCTCAAGCTTCAACAAGCCGATCGTGTCGCTCATCAACGAGCGGCTCATCCCCTACCTTGACGCGATGGTGCTTGCGGAGAACGCGGGGTGCATGGCGTTCGCGCGGAACGTGGAGGCGGAAATCGGGCGCATGAATGAGACGGTGGCAAAGCGCATTCGCAAGCGCGCGGACGCGTAGCCGCGGCGGTCAGTCCTTGACCACGAAGAGCGAGTGCTGCTGGTACTTGGGAATGAACCGCTTGCGCGCGCCGTGGGCAAACTGCACGGTTATCAGGTACTCGCCGCCGTCGCCCAGGCCGCCGGCAATGATCACGCCGTCGCCGTAGTCGTCATGGCGCACGGTCGCCCCCGGACAGAATTTCCTTGCGATNGGGTCNTCGCCAAAGTCGGGGTGGGAAAGCCCGTTCGCGCCGAAGTCGCCGCCGTGCAGGGCAGNCGCGTCTTCGTCCTCGTCCTGCCGGAANCCGTAGGGGCGGTGCCCGATGACCTTGAGGTTCTCCTGCCCCATTTCCAGCAGGAACGGACTTGCCTGCATGTACTCCGTCCGCGCGTACATACGGCGCATGGCGCAGCTCGTCAGGTACAGCTCGTCTTTGGCGCGGGTTACGCCCACGTAGCACAGGCGGCGCTCCTCTTCCAGCTCTTCGCCCAGTTTCTCCGCGCGGGGGAACAGCCCGCGCTCCATGCCCGTCATAATGACGCGGGGGAATTCCAGCCCTTTGGTGTTGTGCAGGGTGATGAGCGTCACGCTGTCGCTCGTCTCGGCGGATTCGCTTGCGAGCGTGCGGTCAAGCTCGATGGCATCCAAAAATTCCAGCAGCCCGGCGGTCGTGCACGGATAAAGCGACGCGCTGTTGGCAAGCTCCTGCATGTTCGCCACTTTCTGCGTGCCCGCCACCTCGTCCTTGCTTTCGTGATAGTCGAGCAGCCCCGATTTTTCCGCGGCAAGCTCCACGAGCGCGGAGAGTTTGTCGGTCNCTTCCAGCGGCGCGGCNGNCGCGGCAAGTTTTTCGGCGCACGCGTCCAGNACNGCCACGAACTGCGCCAGCCCCTCGCGCGCCTTTTTGCCCAGATCCGGCGCAAGGCGGCGGCTCGTCTCCCGCAGGTTGTATGCGTCCGCTTCCGCGCCGTCCGCCAGCGACTCGCGCGCCGCCTGCACGATTTTGTCCTGCGTCGTCTCGCCTACGCCGCGCGCGGGCTTGTTCACCACGCGGCGGAACGCGATCTCGTCGCGCGGGTTCGCGATGAGCGCGAGCAGGGCGAGGATGTCCTTTATCTCCTCGCGCTCGTAGAATTTGAGCGAGCCGACCACGGTGTACGGTATCTTGCGGTGCAGGAACTCGCTCTCAAAGCCCAGCGACTGCGCGTTCGTGCGGTAGAGGATTGCCCAGTCCATATACGGCACGCCTTTTTCGTGCGTCAGCTCGATGAGGTCGGCGCAAAACTGCGTCTCCTCGTCCTGATTCGGCAGGAACGCAAGCACGGGCGTTTTTCCCGCGCCGCGCTCCGCAATGAGCGTCTTTCCCAGGCGGCCGCTGTTATGCCGNACCACGTTGTCCGCAACCCGCAGGATTTCCGCCCTGGAACGGTAGTTGCGCTCCAGGCGGACCACCGTCGTCCCCGGAAATTCTTTCTGGAAATTGAGGATGTTCTTGATTTCCGCGCCACGGAATTTGTAAATCGACTGGTCGTCGTCGCCCACCACGCACACATACGTGCCGCTGCCTTCCTGCACGCCGCTGAGCATTTGCAACAGGCGGAACTGCGCCACGTTCGTGTCCTGATATTCGTCCACCATGATGATCCTGAACCGCTGATGCACCTGGCGGCGGAGCCGTTCGTCCTGCTGAAGCACGAGCAGGGGCANCAGAATCAGGTCGCCAAAGTCGGCGTTGCCCGTCTCGCGCAGGCGTTTCTGGTACAGGGCATACACCGCCGGNAACTGCGGGTCGGTGTCGATGTCGGCAAGCGCGGGATTGTCGGGGAGCAGGCAGTAGTCTTTTGCGAGCGCGATTTTGTGCGCGAACCGGTTCGCCTGCTGTTTGGTCAGCCCCGGAACGGCCTTNCCNACGAGCGTCGCCATGTCGTCGTCGTCGTACACGGTGAAATTGGGGGCGAGCGCGGCTTCCTCGGCGTGAAGCCGCAGAAACCACGCCCCGAACGAATGGAACGTGCGGATATGNGCCTTTTCGGCGCGCGGCTCAAGCTGCACGGCCCGCTCCTGCATTTCTTTNGCGGCTTTTTTNGTAAACGTGACGGCAAGGATAGCGCGCGGGTCAACCTGCCGCTCGCCAATCAGATACGCGATTTTGGTGGTAATCACGCGGGTCTTTCCGCTTCCCGCGCCTGCCAGAATCAGCAGCGCGCCGCCTTCATGCACCACCGCCGCATGCTGCTCCGGGTTCAGCACCGAAAGATACGATGCCGCCCGTTCGGAAACCGATTCCGCGTCCGATTGCGGGGCATACGTCTTGCGCAGTGCCGCAAGAATATCGTCGTCGTCAGTCGCCATAGGCTGTCCCCTACTCGCGCGTCAAATTTTCCGCAAACAAAAGCGTCGGCGCGGCAATCGTCGCGTTCAGCGGGCTGTCGGCAACAAAATCGCCGTTCAGATCGATGTCGCCGCTCGAAACGACGCGAACGCGGACGAGGCGGCCGCTATGCACGGCAGCCATCGCCGTCTTGTCGCTGCGGTCGTACCGGATGACCACGCTGCCGTCAACCTCCGGTGCCTGAAACCAGGCGCGGCCAATGGCAAGCCCTTCGTCGTCGTGTCCGGCAGACGGCGCAAGCACTTCTTCCACGAGCACGTCGTATTCTTTGCCCGTGCGCCGCGCAAGCTGTTTCCGNGTCAGCTCCGCCTGTATGCCGGCGAGCGCGTCCGCACGGGCGCGGGCAGTTTTTTTGGGAACGGTCGGCTTGAACGTGGCGGCGGGCGTTCCGTCTTCTTTGCTGTAGGGAAAACAGCCGCTCCAGTCCGCTTCTATGGCGCGCAAAAAATCCTGCGTGCGCTGCGCCGCCTCGTCCGTCTCGCCGGGAAAGCCCGTCAGGAACGTCGTCCGAATTGCCACGTCGGGGAAATATGCCCGAATCTGCGCGACGAGGTTTTTGTATGCCGCCGCCGTGCCGACGCGGTTCATCGCACGAATCGTCACGTCGTCGCCGCTCTGGAACGGGATGTCAAAATACGGAAGCAAGCGGTCGTCCTGCTTGATGACCGGCAGAATGTCTGGATTAAAATGATCGGGATGGATATACAACAGGCGAACGCGGAACGTGCCTTTCATGGCGGAAATATGTTTGAGCAACGTACACAAACCGCTTTCGCGTGGCGTGGACACTGCATCGTCCGGCACATCTGCCGCGCCCGGCGTTCCCTGCGGCAAAAACGTGCGCCCCTGACCGAACGCGNTGTCGTCCGCNCCCGTGCCGTATGCCGCCAAATCCTGCCCGATCAGGTTGATTTCGTATACGCCCTTTGCGACGAGCGANGCAATTTCCGCCACGATGTCGGCGGCAGGGCGGCTGCGCAAATGCCCGCGGATAATCGGAATCGCGCAGAACGAACAGCGGTTGTTGCAGCCTTCGGTGATTTTCACGTATGCCGCGCCCGCAAACGACAGCAACAAATCGCGGTCGCCACCGCACACGCCGCGCTGTGCGGGAACAAGCACCGTGCGATTGCCTGCCATGAGCGATTCGACCANGTTGTCCAGCTGCGTGATGTCGCCGTTGCCAAAAATGCCGTCCGCCTCAGGAAGCNGTTCTGCCAGCTCGGCGGCGTAGCGTTCGGCAAGGCAGCCCGTCAGCAGGATTTTCGCATTCGGGTAGCGTTCGCGCGCGGCAAGCACGGCGTTCAGGCTTTCGGTCTTTGCGCTTTCAATAAATCCGCACGAATTGACGATAATCAAGTCCGCCTTGTCCGCAGAAAACACTGGCGCATAGCCTTTTTTGCGGAGCAGGGAAATCATCAGTTCCCCGTCCACCTGATTTTTTGCGCACCCGTGCTGATCGATGAAAAATGTCCGTTGTTCCTGCGCCATGGCGACACCGTTCAGTCNAGCGGTATGATGACCACTTTGTATTTGCCGTCCGTGTCTTTTATCCACCGAATGTCTTCCGCAATGACTTCGCCCGCCTTTGACACNCCCAAATCATACGTCTTGCCGTCGGCGATAATCTGCATTTTTGCCAANTTGCCGTTGGATGCCCACACGCGCATCATGTTGCTCGCGGTCACGTTCACGACATCGCCGCTCGCAAAATAATCCTCAACCGTATCCTTGCGGTCGGGGCGGAAACGGAACACACAGCCCGCGCGGAACGTAACGTTGAGCGTAAACGGATACGGGCGGTTGTCCTCAAACACGACGGTCCGGTTCTGATTCTGCGGCAACGACTCGGCGTTCAGAATATCGTCTTCTTTGGTCGCCGCGACCACCGTTCCCGAATCGTCCTTGAGCATAATGCGCACTTCCGCGCCGCGCTCGGTCTCATTCGCGGAAACGTCCGACACGTACACAATCATTTCCGGCACGGCATCGCCGTCCACGTCGATTTCAAGCTCTTCCGACAAATCGATGTACTGAATGCCGATAGGCGTCTCGATCCCCAGCGTACCTTCGGATGCCTTTGCCACGGTCAGAATGACGTTTCCGCCCACCGTTCCCAGGACAAGCTGATCGCCTTTGTACAGACGCTGCGCAAGCGGACGGTCGCCCAACTCATATTTTGCGTTCTCCGCCTGATTCCGCAGCGCAAGCTCGCGTTCGGGGTCGTTCATATAACGGCGATAGAAGAAAATCGAAAGGAACACCGCTGCGCCAACCAGCACGATAATGCCGATGACGACCGTCGGAATAATCCAGCGCGGACGCTGCTTGGCAAGCAGGCCTTCGGGAATGGGAGACTCCTGCAAAGTCTTCGCGCGGTACAGGTTGTTCAGTTTTTCTTTGTCCAAGCCGAGGTATTCGGCATAATTGCGCAAAAAGCCGACCAAATACGCCTCACCCGGAAACATATCCGTCGCCTCTTCCTCCAATGCCTCTAGATACCGGCGGGCAATCGTCGTATCCCGCGAAATCGTCTCAAAATCAAGCCCTTTCGCAAGGCGAGCCTCTTTTAGCAGTGCGCCGTAACTTTCCATGTCTGCCTACTCCGAAAAGAGAAAATTGTTGTAATAGTTCGCGGACGACGGCGGGTCATAGATAAAACGCTGGTCGGAAATCCCCGAATTGATGACATAGTTCGTAAAATTAAAACTGAACGTCTCACCCTGCGGCGTAACCGCTTCTATCCTGCGGATAAGTTTTGAGTCGGGCAGAATTGCCACCCGGATAAACCGAAACGCCTCGCTCGTATTGCGGCGGCTCAGCACCAGTTTGACCACCATCTCATCGCTGCCCTCGTCCAGCGGAACGGCTTCCTGCCCGACTTCGTATGCCACGGCGTAATAACGGCTCATCAGCGAAAGCCCCTGCGGAGTCGCAAGATTTGCGCCGCCCGTCGCAGACGATTTTTCCACCACCTGCTGCAAGACGGCATCAGAGCCAGGCAGATAAATGGTGAGCGTGTCGCCGTTGTACGTAATCACCTGGTTTTCGGGATTTGAAAAATCAATGCGGAGCAAATCGGGACGTTTGAAAGAAATCTTTCCTTCCATATTCTGCCGCCCCGCCTTGATGTCGGCGGTCGCCTCGTAATCCTGGATTTTGCCGTACTCTGCGGAGACCGTCTGAAAAAATGCGGCGGCAGTCAGAATAGACTGCGCGTTTGCCAACGCAAGAGAAAAAAAAGCAAGCGCGCACACGGCGCATCGTTTCTTCATTATAAAACCCTCAAAGTGTCCTTGTATGATAATTTATCTTGCACGAATATGCAACGGCATATCGTTTTATGCACCGTCCGCGCCCTGCGCATTGCCCGACGTTCCGCCATCTTTTTCGGCAACAGATTTTTCCGCCGTCTCCTGCGGGAATCCTGCGTCGGCAAGTATCTGATAGAATTCCTTGCCTTCCAATGTCTCAATTTCGATGAGCCGCGTGGAGATGCGATCGAGCAATTCCTTTTTGTCCGTGAGCATTCCGAACACGGCGGCATAACGCTCACTGATGACACGCGCGATTTCCTCGTCAATAAACCGCTGTGATTCTTCGCTGTACTCACGGATAAGGTTCGGCTCGCCGCCACGGTTTCCGAGCACGCCCCGGCCAAGCGTCATATTCTTGAATTTTTCGCTCATGCCGTAATCGGTAATCATGCTCTTTACGATGTCCGTGGCACGCGCGATGTCATTTGACGCACCGGTGGAAATATCGCCCAGCATCACTTCTTCCGCCGCCCGGCCGCCCATCAGGCTGTCCACTTCGCTCATCATGTCCTTGCGCGTCTGAAAATGCTTTTCTTCTTCCTCGCGGAACTGCGTAAACCCGCCCACGCCGTGCGAACGCGGCACGACGGTGATTTTGTTGACCGGCGTATGACCGGGCGTAAACGCGGCGACAAGCGCGTGTCCCGTCTCATGCACCGCGACGAGCCGCATTTCTTTTTCGTTTTCTTTGCGCGTCTTTTTCTTCAGACCGATACTCACTTTGTCAATCGCCTCGTTGAAATCGAACATGCTCACTTTGGCACGACCGTTCCGCACCGCAAGCAGCGCCGCCTCGTTCACCACGTTCGCCAGATCCGCGCCCGCAAAGCCCGTCGTGCCATGCGCAAGCGAATTGAAGTCCACGTCATCGCCCAGCTTGACGTTCTTCGCGTGAATCCTCAGGATTTCCTCGCGGCCTTTCACGTCGGGACGCTCAACGGGCACCTGGCGGTCAAAACGACCGGGGCGCAACAGCGCGGGGTCAAGAACGTCCGCGCGGTTCGTCGCCGCAAGGATAATCAGCCCTTTTTCGTTGTCAAACCCGTCCATTTCCACGAGCAGCTGGTTCAGCGTCTGCTCGCGCTCGTCGTTGCTCGAAAGGTTGTTCACGCGGCTCTTGCCGATCGCGTCGATCTCATCAATAAAAATAATGCACGGGGCTTTTTCGCGCGCCTGCTTGAACAAATCGCGCACGCGGCTTGCGCCTACGCCCACAAAAACTTCCACAAAATCCGAGCCGCTGATCCTGAAAAACGGAACGCCCGCCTCGCCCGCAACCGCGCGCGCAAGCAACGTCTTTCCCGTTCCCGGCGGCCCGACGAGCAGCACGCCCTTGGGAATTTTTCCGCCGATGTCGGTGTATTTTTTCGGCTGCTTCAAAAAGTCCACGACCTCGACCAGCTCTTCTTTCGCCTCGTCCACGCCGGCAACGTCGGCAAAACGCGTCTTTACCTTGCCTTCGTCAACGGCTTTGTTCCGCGCACCGCCGCCGCCAAAAATCGACCCCATGCCCCCGCCGATACCGCCGCCCATCCGCCGGAACAGCAGCACGTACANCAAGAAGATAATGCCGAACGGAACGATGAAATTCAGCAGGATGTTCACGAAATAACCGTTCTGCTTGGGAACGAATTTATACTCGATGCCTTTTTCGTCCAAAAGCTGAATGAACGACGACAGCATGATTCCCGTCGTCTTNTAGACTTGCCGGGCCGGCTCGTCCTGCCGCGCACGCGCAATGGCAAACAGGCTGAGCGGCGACGGTTCCTGCGCCGCCTGCGGCGTTTCGATTTCCGGGCCATAGCCNATGAACACGCTGTCGGTCATCTCCACTTTGACGATCTGCCCGTCCTCAATCATCTGGCGGAACGCCGAAAAATCAATCAGCNCNTCGGGCTTCTGCACNAAAAACATATTGATNAACGCAAGCCCCGCCACGATGACGAGCATNACGCCCCAAAACGGAAAACGCGGGGGCTTGTCGCCTCTTTTCTTGTCATCGGGGTCGGTCGAAAATCTGAAAAAACTGTACGGATCGTGGTCGTCCTTTTTTTTCGGTTCTTTGTTGTTGTTCTCTTCGCTCATACGGTCCTTCACGGGCAAAAATGATACTTTTTCAGTATACGAAATTTCCGACAAATAGTCGATAAAATCCGTGCTTTTTCGTTAAGATTTTTTGCCGGATTCCGAAAATCTCAATGGAGAACCGACCAGCGCACACGGAGGTATTACATGGGCTTTCAGCATGCCTATTCGGCATATCAGCACACGGCAGTCAAAACGGCAAGCCAGGGAAAACTGGTCGTCATGCTGTACGAAGGAGCGATCAAGCAGCTGACCGCCGCAGAAAAATGCTTTGACATCGTGGCAGGCAAAGTCCCCGCGCATGAGATCGAAAAATTCGGCAATCATATTATGAAAGCGCAGGAAATCATCGGAGAATTGCAGACATCGCTCGACATGGAAAAAGGCGGGCAGATTGCGCAGAACCTAATGTCGCTGTACGTGTATTTCAACCACGAATTAATGGAAGCAAACATCAACAAAGACAAGAGCAAGATTGATTTTGTACACACGATGCTGAGCCAGCTCGCAGAAGCATGGGAAACGGCGGCGAACAACACGGCAAACGCCGCCGCAGTGACTGCCCGCCCGGCGCTGAACATCACGGGTTAGGAGAAAAACCATGGGACAGACGTTGACACAGCAAGAACTTGACGAGCGCGTGGCGATTCTCCAGCGATTCAGAAACCTGCTTGAGAAACAGCGGAACAAATTCCGCGAGTACCTGCACGTGCTGGAGCAGCAGCAGGATACCATTGCGAACGAGGACGGAGACGGCATGATCGCCCAAACCGAACTGGAAACGCAGATTCTGGAGCATATCACGGGACTGCAAAAAGTCATCGTGCCGATGCAGTCGTTGTACCAGACGATCGCGGGCGACATTCCGGCGGCAGACAACGCGAACATCGAGCAGATGCAGGACGATCTGGAGCGCATCCGACGGCAAGTGCTCACCCAAAACGAAAAGAACCGCGAGCTGCTGCGCGCGCATATCAGCCAGATCCGCTCACAGCTGGACACGCTGATGCAGCACAGCCCGTACCGCGGCAAGCGGAGCATCTATGCGGAAAACACCGCCGTCGCGACGGGCAACATGATTGCCGTTGACGCATAACCGCCGCGACTTATGAAAAAACGCTGGCACATCACCTACAACGCGCCCGTCACGCTCACGTTCGCCCTGTTCTGTGCGCTCGTCCTGCTGACGGATTCGCTGCTGCATCATCAGCTGATACCCGCGCTGTTCACCGCGCCCGGCGCACCGTTTGACTACCACAATCCGCTCAATTTTTTGCGCCTGCTCACGCACGTGTTCGGACACGCGGACTGGAATCATCTGCTGGGAAACCTCGCGTTCATCCTGCTGCTCGGCCCGCTCATGGAAGAACGCTACGGNTCGCCCATGCTCGCACTGATGATGACGGCNACCGCGCTCGTGACGGGAGTCATCAACGCCTGCCTTATCCCCGCAGGGCTGCTCGGCGCAAGCGGAATCGTGTTCATGCTCATCGTGCTTGCCTCGCTTTCTACGATTGAAAAAGGCGAAATCCCCATTTCATTCATTTTTATCATCGCCATTTACCTGGGGCGCGAACTGACCGGCGGCGCAAAGGCGGCGAATGTCGCGACCGTCGCGCACATCGTTGGAGGACTGTGCGGATCGCTGTTCGGCTTTATGATCGCGCCGAAAAAACGTGCCGCAAAAAAATCCGACAGCGAAAAACCCGCTGCAAACGCAAGCACGGCGCAAAGCGCGGACGACCCGAAACCGCAGACAAACTACGAAAAACTGCGCGAACGCCTGCGCGAGCGACAAGAACAACTGCACCAGCATCAGGGCAGGTCCACGCAGGCGACACGCCCCGCGCCGTCTGCCGCCGACCGCGAAACCACCGTCATCGGCACGCTTTCGCTTTGACCGCATGACTTGCTTTCGGCACACGATTTATCGTTATCTTTTTCACAGAAAATCTCATTTTTCGCTCATATCCCTGATTTTCCGCCCCAAAAGCCGAATTTTCGTCCCGTTTTGATTGACCGAAGCAATCGCAACTGCTACAATAACCGCACATTTTCGTTACAAAAATCACAGTAACGAAAAAACGGCGGCGATGAAACAGATTCCTGAACCGACGCGCAAGCGGCTGGTGACCCTTGCCCAGCTTCTGGCGCAGCAGGACGCAGAAAAAATCACTTCGGTCACGATTGCGCAGCTGACGGGCTGGTCGCAACCGCTCGTCCGGCGCGATATTTCGCAGGTGGGCTGCCCGGGCGCGTCAAACGGCTACGCCGTGGAAGCCTTGCGGACGGCAATCGCCCGCGCGCTCAACATCGCGGACGGACAAAAATCGTGCTGTATCGTCGGACTGGGACGACTGGGAACGGCACTCCTGGAAAATCGGTTTTTCGAGCGTTCGCCGTTCAAAATCGTGGCAGGATTCGACGCGAGCGTGAACCGCACCGAAGTCCTGCGCTCCACGTTCCCGCTGTATCCGTCCAGCCAGCTGGAATCCGTCATCCGGCGCATGCAGATTGAGTACGCAATCCTTGCCGTACCCGACGTAAGCGCGCAGGAAACGGCGGAACGGCTCGCCCGGTGCGGCATCCGCGGCATCGCCAATTACACGGGGACCGTGCTCTCGCTCGACGACACTATCGCCGTGGAACATGCCGCGCCTGCCATGCTGCTCACGCACCTGCTGGCACGAACCGAAAACGAATCACGCGGAACGGCAGAAGACCGCATTCCCCGTGACGCATCATAAAAACGACAGAAGGAGAAAAGAATGAGTCGTGTGTATAATTTCAGCGCGGGACCGAGCTGCCTGCCGGAAGAAGTGCTGCGCGAATGCGCGGCGGAAATGCTGGACTACAACGGAACGGGACAGTCCGTCATGGAAATGAGCCACCGCTCCAACGCATACGAGCCGATTATCGCGGACGCGGAGGCAATGGTGCGCAAACTGATGCGCGTGCCGGACAACTACAAAGTGCTGTTCGTGCAGGGCGGCGGGTCAACGCAGTTCGCCATGGTCGCGCAGAACCTGGGCATCAAGCACAAAAAAGCCGCGTATATCGAAACGGGCGTGTGGGCAAAGAAAGCCGCCGCAGAGGCAAAGAAACTGGGCATTGCGGTGGACATCATCGCNTCAAGCAAGGACAAGCAATATTCGTACATTCCGCGCGTGGAAACCGTGACGGGCGACTACGATTACGTGTACATCTGCTTCAACAACACGATTATGGGAACGCATTACGAATACATTCCCGACACGGGCGACATCCCGCTGGTCGCGGACATTTCGTCCTGTGTGCTGAGCGAGCCGCTGGACGTGTCGAAATTCGGGCTGCTGTTCGCGGGCGCGCAGAAAAACCTCGCCCCCGCAGGCGTGACGCTGGTCATCGTGCGCGGAGACCTTATCCCTGAGCCGGAAAACTGCCTGCCAGGAACGCCGACCATGCTCGCCTACAAGACACACGCGGACAACGACTCAATGTACAACACGCCGCCGTGCTACACGATTTACGTGCTCGGAAAAGTGCTTCACTGGATCGAACGGAACGGCGGGGCGGAAGGAATGCTCAAGCGCAACAAAGAAAAGGCAGACTACCTGTACGATTTCCTGGATCATTCCGATTTCTACCACGCGACCGCAGAAAAAGGCAGCCGCTCGCTGATGAACGTGCCGTTCCTGACCAAATATTCCACCGGCGCGACGGACGAGGCGAGCCTCGCAAAAGAAAAGGAAATCAACAGCGCATTCGTCAAACAAGCCGAGGCAGCCGGACTGGTGAACCTCAAAGGCCACCGCCTCGTCGGCGGCATGCGCGCGTCCATCTACAACGCCATGCCGCTTGACGGCGTAAAAGCCCTGGTCGCATTCATGAAACAATTCGCGGAGGAAGTGCGATAAAAATACTTCCATAGTATTTTTTATCGCAGTGCAGTTTCGCGTCTCCTGCATGACCGCTGACGCGAAATTGTATGGAAACGCGATAAAAATACTTCCGTGTGCTTTTATCGCATCGCCTTCTGCACGACCGCCAATGCGGAATTTTACAAGGAGATACCCATGACATACAAAATTCAGACATTGAACAAAATCAGCGCGATCGGATTGGACAATTTCCCGCGCGAACAGTACGAAGTCGCCTCAAGCATCCTTGACCCGGACGCAATCCTTGTGCGCTCGCAGGAAATGCACGACATGACGCTCTCGCAGACGGTAAAGGCCGTCGCGCGCGCGGGCGCGGGCGTGAACAACATTCCCATTGCCGACATGACCCAAAAAGGCATCGTCGTGTTCAACACGCCGGGCGCAAACGCGAACGCCGTCAAAGAGCTGGTCATCCTGTCGCTGCTGCTTTCCAGCCGCCCGGTCGTTGCGGCAAACGCCTGGGTCGCCGGACTTGCAGGAAAAGGCGCAGAAATCCCCGCGCTCGCGGAAAAAGGCAAGAGCCAGTTCGTCGGCCCGGAAATCAAGGGCAAGACGCTCGGAGTCATCGGGCTGGGCGCGATCGGCGCGCTCGTCGCGAACGCCGCCATTGAGCTGGGCATGAACGTCATCGGCTACGACCCGTTCCTGTCGGTTGCGGCGGCATGGAGCCTGAACCGCAACGTCATCCACGCGGAGACNCTCGATGCCGTTTTCGCCAAGTCCGACTACATCACCGTGCATGTTCCGCAGACCGACGACACCAAGGGCATGATCAACGCCGCCTCAATCAAGACGATGAAAGACGGCGTGCGCATCATCAACGTGGCGCGCGGCGGACTGGTGAACAACGCCGACATCCTCGATGCGCTCAACAGCGGAAAAGTCGCCGCGCTCATCACTGATTTTGCCGACGAAGACCTGCTCAAAAACGAAAAAGTCATCTGCTTCCCGCACCTGGGCGCATCCACTCCCGAAGCCGAGGACAACTGCGCAATCATGGCAGTCAAGGAGCTGCGCGACTTCCTCGAAAAAGGCATCGTCGTCAACTCCGTCAACTTCCCCAAATGCGTCACCGACAATCCCGTGCCCGCCAAAGGAACGCGCCTGTGCATCAGCCACAAGAACGTCCCCGGCATGATCGCAAACTGCACNACGATNCTTGGCGACGCAAAACTGAACATCGCCGGCATGCTCGACCAGAACCGCGGCGACTTTGCCTATGCGCTCATCGACGTAGACGGCTCCGTCCCCGAAGAGACCCTGCNCAAACTGGCAAACATCGAAAACGTCATCAACGTCCGCCCGATTTTCGGGTAAAAAGGGAANGGGAAAAGCCCCTGCGGGCTTTNCCCTGCTCAAGGATAAAACGCGTCCTGTATCACGGCGGCAATTTCTTTTGCTTTGTAATTCGCGCGGAATGCCGCCGGCGGGACGAACTGCAAGGTATACAAGCCCTCTTTGTTCTGCGCGAACTGCGGCACAACGTCCGTCACGCCTTGCTCGTACCGCAGCCAGCATTGCAGGTAGACAAAATCATTGCCCTGCGTGTAGGCAGTTTTGCCGGCAAGCGGCGACGCGATCACATCGTCTTTTATGCGCGTCTGCTCCGTCCCGAATTGTTCGTTCGCATCCCGCACGGCGCAGAACAGGCGGTACGCCGAAAGCAGCGCGTCCTCGTCACGCACGATTGCCCGCGCCTCGTGCGAATGCTCGCCGAGCACCTTGTACGGGAATCGGTATTTCGCATACGTTTTGACCACGGCGGCAGAAAACGCCTCGTCCGCCTCCATAATCCTGCGCTGGGTCAGCTCGTCGGCGCGAGGAGCCGGATCGGGTACGGCGGCATCCGACTGTACGAAACGGGACAACTTTTTGCCGAACGCGCTGAACGCGGAAGCGATTTCACTCATCTTGCTCCCATTCTATCACGCCGACGGGAAAAAAGGCAACGTAAAAAACACGCCGCAAAACATCCAGGCAAATGATTTTCCTGTGGCTATTATGAACGTTGATTTTTGACTCGAAACATGAGATAACCAAAACGATTTCATATCCGGCAGAAAAATAACATACCGAACTCATCATATCCCACAGCGGAACAATTGGAGGACATACCCTGAGCATTCTCGTAATCGGCGGCGCGGGCAGCATTTTTCGCCGCCGGAATGCATCAGCGCATGGGCATAAAAAAACGGCATACACACCAGTGCATGCCGCCATACTTTTCATCGCTGCCTTATAGAACAATCAGAATTGACTGGTTGCCGCTTATATAGACACTAACGGACGCGAGCAGCGTCCGGCGTTCATTACGGGAAGCCCGCTCCGTCTTTGGCTAAAACTCGACGTACAAAAGACACGCGCAGTCTGCCGATATTTTGACCGCAGGCAAACCATTGCCCGACAGCTCAAAAAAAGCATCTGAAATTGCTATAAAACCGTCATTGCGCAAAGGGTTTTGTCGTGCGCCAGGAAAAAACTTTCCCCCGGCATCCTAATAGTTCGATTGTACGACNGAAAGTCGTTGCCCTCAAATCCCGCGACAGAAANNCCAACGTGATTNTTNCAAAAAAACANCACCGNACGGTTTTTCAAAACGAGGGAACAATGCCCTGACGCATCGACCGGCATACAATGNCAAGACGGTTTGCCCGGCGAACACTCGCCACCTGCCCCGCATGCCTTCCGTTTTGGCGNNAAAAAAAAAGCACGTTGGTTTCCGGAGCATGAAGCCGCTTTCGCTCGTGTTTGACAAACGGCTTACGGCAGGAACTGCTACGGCTTAGCGAAGACCTTTCGCACGGTTTAGCGAAGACCTTTCGCACGGCTTTGGCGCAAACTGGCGCACGGCTTCGTGAAGACCGGCGCACGGCTTGGCGCAAACTGGCGCACGGCTTAGTGAATACCGGCGCACGGCTTAGCGCAAACTGGCGCACGGCTTGGCGCAAACCGGCGCACGGCCGATACCCGCAATGCCTAC
>WFLX010049782.1_pt1 | contig 15273 bp, 13 predicted proteins | sample 4967041 | NCBI WGS metagenome assembly WFLX01 (sample SAMN12857096, study PRJNA449069) | gut metagenome | isolation source: stool from male and female vole | host: Microtus ochrogaster | place: USA:Florida | collected 2017 | reverse complement strand
CACATTGTTTTCAGGACACCGGTCTATCATATTGNAATAATTGTCGGCATNCAATACGTTCAGGTCTTCAATGNCCTTACGGTAGGTTAAGTTTCCCTGACAGAACGATACTGCCTGATCAAAGATGGACAACGCGTCGCGCATTCCTCCGTCGGCCTTCTCGGCTATCACGTTGAGTGCCTGTTCCTCGTATGTTATGCCCTCGCTCTCGGCCACGTGTTTCAAATGCCCTATGATGCCTTGCACCGTCATTCGCTCGAAGTCATAGACCTGACAGCGGGATATTATGGTCGGCAATATCTTGTGTTTCTCGGTGGTGGCGAGAATGAACACTACATGTGCCGGCGGCTCCTCAAGCGTTTTCAGGAATGAATTGAACGCCGCCGTAGAGAGCATGTGCACCTCGTCTATTATGAACACTTTGTATTTGCCCGTCTGTGGCGGTATGCGCGTCTGCTCCATCAATGCCTTTATGTGCTCGACACCATTGTTTGAGGCTGCGTCCAGCTCGAAGATGTTAAGCGAACGTCCCTCGTCAAAAGCCTTACAGCTTTCGCAGACTCCGCAGGCATCGCCCGACGGCGTCGGCGTCAGACAGTTAATTACTTTCGCAAAGATGCGCGCGCAAGTGGTCTTGCCTACTCCACGCGGCCCGCAGAAGAGGTAGGCGTGCGCCAGTTTGCCCGTAGATACGGCGTTCTTCAGCGTTGTTGTNANTGAGNACTGACCCACNACGCTGTCGAACGTNATAGNGCNGTATTTNCTTGCCGATACGNTGTATGACATATTATTGCGNTTTTAATGATTTTACTGTTAAGATATTGTAGCGGCATCAAATGCCTGACGGGGTGCGACGTATGACCGACGGTTAACGGAATGTCACCCCTTGCCGTCGCGTGCCCTGAACCATGTGGCCAGAATGGTACCGGAGATGGAGTGCCACGCACAACTGAGAGCGCACGGTATGACAGCCAACGGACATGTAGCCGCAAAGAATGTGGAGGCCAACACAGTGGCGAGTCCGGCGTTCTGCATGCCGACCTCAATGGAGATAGTACGGTTCTTGGCCTTGGAAAAGCGGAACAACCGCCCCACGGAATAGCCGGCCAGATAGCCGAACGAGTTATGTGCCAGCACTACGGTAAAGACTATAAGGAAGAATGCCACACCCTCAAGAAGCAGCTTATCGTGCACGGCGGCTATCACTCCGCCAACAATACACGCCAATCCGAGTACGCTGAACGCCGGCATTACAGCCTGCGCCTTCCGGAAACTGTCATTATGCCCTAAAAAGAGATTGGCAAAGAAACCTATTGTAACCGGAATCAGCGTCACTATGAGTATGTTCAGGAACATGCCCATGGCATCTACCTCGACCTGTTCACCTGCCAGCCACAGCACAAGCAACGGCGTTACGACCGGAGCAAGGAGCGTCGACACCGTAGTCATGCCCACGGAATAGGCAACATCGCCGCGACAGAGATATGACATGATGTTGCTCGACACACCGCCGGGACAGCAACCCACCAAAATGATACCCACCATCACGGGCTTTGGAACGATAATGCCGAGGTATCCGGTGCCGACCGTCAGCAACCACGCTATGCCGGGCATGAGAGTGAACTGCGCACAGGTGCCTATCAATATATCCCACGGACGGGCAGCTAGCACCCGCATATCCTGCATGGTAAGGGTCAACCCCATGGNGANCATGATAAACCCGAGGATTAAAGACTGTGNGGTACCGTGAACCCAACTNANTGCTNCCGGTANGANGTAGGTAACAACGGCCACGGCTATTATAAACCATGACGTATAGNNGGACAACCNGCNGCTGAATGTCAACAAATATCTGTACATAAAGAGTTTTAGTAAACGGTGATGTCTATGACGGCCTGCTCTGCAACGGCCGGTGCCGACAGACTATCTGATTGCAAAATTACTATTTTTTTCGTTTACCGCAAAGAAAACGACCGCAAAAGTTGTAAGGATTGGAAAGCACTCACGAAACGCCCCTCACGCTTTAGCATGCCATTTGTAAATATACCTGAAAAGTAACATATTTTTTCTTTATACACAAAAAACGTCATAGTGAACAAAAAAGGTCTGTTTTTATTTTGCAATATGAGAAATATTTCTTAACTTTGTGCCTGAATGCACTAAACTAACCCAAAAGCCAACTGACAATTACACATTATATATAATATACTACAACTATGAGTTTGAAAATCGTAGTACTTGCAAAGCAGNTACCTGACACCAGAAATGTTGGTCCNGATGCAATGACTCCGGANGGCNCTGTGAACCGCAGCGCCCTGCCGGCTGTCTTCAATCCCGATGACCTGAACGCTCTTGAGCAAGCTCTTATCCTTAAAGATAAGTTCCCAGGCTCTACCATTTCAGTAGTAACAATGGGTCTGCCAAAGTCGGCGGAAGTAATAAGAGAGGCACTATACCGTGGTGCTGACTGCGGATATGTAGTTACAGACCGTCCGCTTGGCGGTGCCGACACACTGGCAACATCCTACACCCTGTCACAAGCCATAAAGAAAATAGGCGACTATGACATCATTATAGGCGGCAGACAGGCTATTGACGGTGACACGGCACAGGTAGGCCCGCAGATAGCAGAGAAGTTAGGACTGACGCAAGTGACCTATGCCGAGGAGATAATATCACTCGATGAGGAAGCCAAAAAGATTGTCATAAAACGACACATCGACGGTGGTGTGGAGACGGTAGAGGCTCCAATGCCGCTCGTAGTGACGGTGAACGGCAGTGCGGCACCATGCCGTCCGCGCAACGCTAAACTGGTAATGAAATACAAGAACGCCACTGTACCGGCGGAACGTACACCGGAACAGGCCGAGGCCGCTGCGGAGTTACTGGCGAGAAAGCCTTATCTGGAAATAACACAATGGGGTGCCGCCGACATAGAGTGTGACCCGAAGCAGATAGGCAAGGCCGGTTCGCCGACTAACGTGAAAGCCGTTAAGAACATAGTGTTCAAGGCTAAGGAAAGCAGAACGCTCACAGGGTCGGACGAAGACATTAACAACCTTATTGTTGAACTACTTAACGAGAAGATTATCGGATGAACAACGTTTTTGTATATTGCGAGATTGAGGGCACAAAGGTTAAGGACGTGTCGCTCGAACTGCTCACCAAGGGACGCAAACTGGCCAACACCCTGGGGGTAAAATTGGAATGCGTCATTGCCGGCAGCGCACTGGACGGCGTTGAACAGCAAGTGATAAAATACGGAGTGGACAAGGTTCACATCTTCGATGCAGAGGGATTGTTCCCATATACCTCAAACCCACACACCGCACTGGTGGTAAACCTCTTTAAGGAGGAACAGCCACAGATATGCCTTTTGGGTGCGACAGTAATAGGACGTGACCTCGGCCCACGCGTGTCATCAGNTTTATTCAGCGGTCTTACAGCCGACTGTACGGAGCTGGAAATCGGCAGTTTCGACATGAAGGTGAAGNATGAGNCCGGAGAACTGGTTACAAAACANTACGAAGAGCAATTGTATCAGATACGCCCNGCTTTCGGAGGCAACATCGTGGCAACCATTGTAAACCCCGAACACCGCCCGCAGATGGCGACAGTGCGTGAGGGCGTGATGAAGAAAGAGGTGCTTGACGAGAACTACAAGGCCGAGGTGGTACGCCATGACGTGGCAAAATACGTACCGGAGGCAGAATATGTAGTTAAAGTACTTGACCGCCACGTTGAAGAGGCAAAGCACAATCTGAAAGGAGCATCAATAGTAGTGGCCGGCGGATACGGCGTAGGCTCAAAAGAAGGCTTTGCGCAACTCTTTGAGCTTGCAAAAGAACTGCACGCTGAGGTCGGTGCCAGCCGTGCCGCAGTAGACGCGGGATGGATTGACCACGACCGCCAGATAGGTCAGACAGGCGTAACGGTACGCCCGAAAGTCTACATCGCTTGCGGTATATCAGGACAGATACAACACATCGCAGGCATGCAGGACGCAGGCATAATAATATCGGTCAACAACGATCCCGACGCGCCAATCAACACCATTGCCGACTATGTTATAACCGGAAACGTAGAAGAAGTGGTTCCGAAACTCATAAAGTATTACAAGCAGAACAATAAGTAACAACCATGGCCAATTTCTATACAGATAACCCTGAGATAAAGTTTTATCTCAGCCACCCACTACTAAAGCGCATCGTCGAGTTGAAAGAACGCGACTTTGCCGATAAAGACAAGTACGACTATGCTCCTGACAATTTTGAGGACGCAATGGACTCATACGAGCGTGTACTCGAACTGGCCGGTGATGTGATGGCCAATGTAGTCGCTCCAAATGCGGAAGAGGTTGACGCCGAGGGGCCGCACCNTGTGAATAACCGTATGGTGTATGCCTCAAAGACATACGAGAACCTCGACGNGACAATCAANGCAGGACTGAACGGCGTTACAATGCCACGNAGATATGGCGGCCTCAACTTCCCGATGGCAATATATTCNGNTATAAACGAAATGGTGGCATCGGCCGATACGGGCTTNGAGAATATATGGTCGCTGCAGGATTGCATAGAAACGTTATACGAATTTGGTGATGAAGACCAAAGACAGCGCTTCGTTCCACGTGTATGCGCCGGCGAAACGATGTCTATGGACCTTACGGAGCCTGACGCAGGCTCTGACCTTCAGTCAGTAATGCTGAAAGCAACGTATGANGAGGAGNATNATNGTTGGAGACNGAATGGTTGCAAACNCTTCATANCAAACGGTGATTCGGACATACATCTCGTATTGGCACGCTCAGAAGAGGGTACGCGTGACGGTCGCGGACTGTCTATGTTCATCTATGACAAGCGCGATGGCGGTGTGGACGTGCGCCGATTGGAGAACAAACTCGGCATACACGGTTCGCCAACATGTGAGCTGGTGTATAAAAACGCGAAAGCGGAATTGTGCGGCTCACGTAAGATGGGACTCATAAAGTATGTCATGGGGCTGATGAACGGAGCACGTCTTGGCATTGCCGGACAGAGCACCGGATTGAGCCAGATGGCTTACAACGAGGCTTTGGCATACGCCAAGGACCGCAAGCAGTTCGGAAAAGCTATAATAGAGTTTCCTGNCGTTNATGACATGCTGTCTATAATGAAGGCACGTTNGGATGCCGNACGCGCATTATTATATGCNACAAGCCGNTTTGTGGANATGTATAAGATACTGGAAGATATAGAGCGCGAGCGCAAAGAGCAGGGTGGAAAACTGACACCGGAAGAGAGAAACGAATGCAAGACATACTCTAAACTGGCTGACGCTTTCACTCCTCTTGCCAAGGGTATGACATCAGAATATGCCAACCTCAACGCTTATGACGGCATACAGGTGCACGGCGGCTCCGGTTTCATGCTGGAATATGCCTGCCAGAGACTGTACCGTGACGCACGTATCCTGACCATATACGAGGGAACGACACAGTTGCAGTGCGTTGCTGCCGGCAGATACATAACCAACGGCTTCTACGGACAGGTAATAAGCGATATGCTACAGTTTGGCCAGGCTCCGGCTGCCATTGGTTCTACCGACTGGTATAGCGATGAGTTTGCACTGGAGAGAGAGCGTATTGACAACATGGCCGAGAAATATAACGCTGCCGTGGCATTCGTCAACGAGCAGAAGAATGATGAGTTCAAGGACTTTGTAATACGTCATCTCTACGAAATGGCGGCTGACTGCATCATGGCACTCCTGCTGATTGGTGACGCAAGCAAGGCACCTGAGCTCTTCGGTAAGTCTGCACGTGTATATACACGCTACGTTGCGGCAGAGGTGGAGAAGCATTATAACTTCATAATGTCAGCAACACCTGACGCTCTTGAAGACTATCGCAAGTAATTACGGCGTTACAATAACGCTATGAAATAAACGAATACCCCCTCCATTCGACTCTTTTATGAGATATGAATGGAGGGGATATTTTTTGTAACCGCAATAATAGACCATACCGAACCGAGGTTGGGAACAAAATATTCTTGCTAACATTATAGGTAAAAAACAAACGTTACATAAGACAACAGCTCCTAAAACCGTTAAGTGGCCTGTCTTATGTTGAAATAACATTTATATTAATAAGGAACTATTTCCTTGTAATATGCAGGAAACGGGTTACACGTAATAGTGGTGAACGGTCCTTACGGTCTATATATGTCTCAAGGACACGTGTCTGTGGTGATAGTGGTATTATGTCATAATCAGCCACCTCGGCCGGGATAAGGCAAGAATTGCCAGCCGTAAGTAACACCGACGCATTCGGCTCGTTGCTGTCACGCAACGTTATGCGGCACGCTCCACGTATGCACATTGAAATAATAAAGGAATCGTATTTAATAAGATTACGATGGAACGGCCTCTCAACATCTATCACCCTGACATCGAAAAAAGGCGTGTCTATCACCTGTACCGCGCGTGATGTAGGGTCTTCATAATAAGTACGATAATCATGTTCCACGTTATAGTCTATCGCCTCCGCCGCAAGCTCGGTGTGTAACTCACGCGGTTTGCCGTCAAGTCCCGGACGGTTATAATCAAAAATGCGATAAGTAACATCACTGGACTGTTGCACCTCAGCCAGCATTATGCCTCCACAAATGGCATGAATACGCCCCGCAGGGATATAAAACACATCTCCTGGATGCACTTCATGGCGTGCAAGCACATCACATATCGTACCATTCTCCACCCGCTTGCGGTATTCGCATGGTGTAATGCTATTCTTAAAACCCGCATAGAGGCATGCTCCCGGTTCCGCATCAATAATATACCACATCTCTGTCTTGCCTAACTTACCATGGCGACGGGCGGCAAGGACATCATCCGGATGAACCTGTATGCTCAGGTCTTTACGCGCATCAATAAACTTGACTAACAGCGGTAGCTTGCCCTTATACTGTTCATGAACAGCCTCACCCAACAGCCGTGCGCCATACTCGTCAACAACACTGATGAGATCACGACCACGTAACGGCCCGTTGGCTATGGTACAAGGGCTTGAATCAACAGCCGACACCTCCCAACTCTCGCCTACCGGCGTTGATGATGTTACGCCATCGGACAAAGTTGCCGTGTCAAGTCCTTTGTATTGCACCAATCGGTTGCCTCCCCATACGACTGTATGGAGGTTTGGTTTGAAAAGCAAGGGATACATATACATCAGTAGTTTATTTTTTTCTTACTCGCCAACCGCAACATTGTTTTTCACTAACCGAAGGTGATAGGTTGTCTTTGTTCCGGCCTTGGTGATGTTGGAGCCTTGTTTCAACGAGAATGTATAACTGCCATCCTCACACAAATAGCGATAGGCCGGATTGGAATCTCTCTTCTCCCATGCCCGTAATTCTCTACCACCATAGTTTATTATCTGTTCGTTCAACTTGTTAAAACTGTCCGAAATATCAGACGGAGTACTGCCATATTCTTCTTTTAGCAGTACGGCTTCTTCTCTTGTTGGTATTCGCCAGCCGGAGATGTCACCCTCGACATATTTCGATGCCAGTTCGTTCGCACGGTCATTATCTACTTCGCTGAATGCGGACGGTACCGCATCCCATTCACACAATGATATATACAGGATATTTTCGTGTCCCTCATCATCGGTATACGATAAGGCCACAGCATGATGTTCCGCCGACATATACAAAGAACCATCAGGTAGTTCCTGCAACAGGTTATTCTGTACATCTCCATTTCCCGTGGCAGTAGTTTCATCTGTCGATGCGGTTGTTCCAGAAACAGCGCCTCCCGATGCCTGCGCTAAATCGGCTTCGTCAATCTTCTCGCACGCCGCCATAGCNAGCAGCATGCAGAAGAGAACAGACGATATAATACGCTTAATCACAGATTAGCCTTTATATTTTCTATCATTTCCTTGTATTCCTCATCTGAGAGATATACCTCACCGGGATTCATACGGAACAGTCCGGGATAGTCCGGGCCGCCTTTATACTTCGGAGCGAGGTGGAAATGAAGATGAGAAAGGGTATCTGAGAATGCGCCGTAGTTGATTTTCTCCGGATTAAACGNTNTCTGCATAGCACGTGTGGTCTGCGCCACATCAGCCATAAAGTCGTTACGCTGTTGATCGTTCAACTCGTTGAGATCATTTACGTGCCCGTNGTATGCCANGAGGCAACGACCGTGATATGTCTGTTCCTTAAAAAGGAAGACACGAGATACACGCAAATGCGTTATCTCTATCATCAGATTGTGCAGTGTCTCATTGTTAGTACAATAGAGACAGTCTTTAGGATCGCTGTACATGTTGTGTGTGTTATTTATAAGTTTAGTTATATGGTGTTATACTATCTTCTCCAATACGTCTTTAAGTTCCTGCAATTGGTCTCGCACATCAATAAGTTGTTCAAGCACTTTGGCACTTTTGTCCACACCGTCACGGTTGGAACTGATCATCTTTCGCGCGGCGGCAATCTTAAATCCGCGCACCTTTACAAGATTATAAATAAGGCGTAACTGTTCTATATCCTTGTCTGTATATTGCCGTACCTTATTGGCTGTGGTGCGTGGACGGAGGTATGGGAACTCTGTCTCCCAATAACGCAATGTCGATTCCGTAAGAGAAAACATCTTTGCCACCTCCTTTATATTATAATATGTCTTTAGATTCTTATCTGTATTAAGAGACATGACCGTAATATTTTATTTCTGTTGCAAATGTACGAAAAAGTTTTTATCCGACAAAGAAAATGAAAAGAAAANACACCTACGCATTATCATTAGATTACGCAGGTGTCTTCAAACGATTATTTTTATAAAAAGACACCGGCATGCCACATTAATCGTGGTCAGTGCCAGTGTCTTTTACAAAGCATTCTTAGCAAGGACGTGTCTTTGGCAGGTTAAATACGTCCTGTACTTCCTTCATAGNCTCAGGCGTCATGCCATCCGGTTCGCTGCCCATATTGCGTGCACACATATAGATGTTGGCAGCTTTGCAGAGCACGTCTGTCTGATCGAAGGCGTCCATGATGTCTTGACCTACCGCAACCGTACCATGTTTCTCCCACAACACAACGTCGTGCTTCTTGATTTTCTCCAATGTATCCTTGGCAAGTTCAACGGAAGAAGGCAGGCCGTAAGGTACGATTCCTATGCCAAGCGGTGCAAAAGCGAGTGTCTCAGGAATCATAGACCACAATACTCTGGTCATCTCGTCGCCACGAAGGAAACGCTCTATGTGCGACATTGCCACGAGTTCGATAGGATGTGTATGTAAAGTAGCCTTGTAACATGAGCCGGTCTCAAGCAAATAGTTCTGCAATGCGAGGTGTGTCGGCAGTTCTGATGTTGGCATAACAGGCTCATCGGCTATGATTTCGTAGCTTGCGCAGTCGTCACAGATACGTACTATAGAGCCGTTCTGCATAGGCCAGCGAGCCAAATCGCGCATACGTTTGCCGGTTCCCTTACAATAAAAGTACTTGCCCTTCAATTGTGGCAGGGTCATACCGATTTGTTTTACAGGAGCGATAGCAGGCATAGCCTTACACTCTTCGTCCATAAACTCAGTTACGTTGACCGTAATGTTACCGCCATTACGTTCAGCCCAACCTTTATCCCACAGGTATCCCGTTACTTCGGCAATCTGATTAACGACAGCTTCAAGGCCCGGACGGCCTTCCAATATACTTTTCATTTATGTTTGTTTTATATTATGTTATTACTATACTATTTAGATTTTTGTCTTTTAGCCAATCAACTGCGGCAGGAAACTGGACACTATGAGTACAATGATACCCGTAATGAGTACCAATATGGTTTTGGGTGAGCAGCCTTTCCATTCCTTTAATATTATGCCCCATACATTGGAGAACACAACATTCAATGCCATCAGTATGCAGAAAGACAGAGTCATGAGTGTCGGTGAGCTTGTAAGGAAGCCCTTACCCATTGACAGTCCGAAGAACTGGCTGTACCATAATGCGCCAGCCAACGCACAGAAGACAAGATTGTTAAACCACACATCCGTCTTCTTGTAGTCACACCATGTGTTGTTCTTGCTGTTCTGATAGAAACAATATATAGCATTCGTTACGAAACCGCCAAGCGTTACAAAGAAAGTTGCAGGCAAAGTCTTATACATATCAGGAGTGAGTTCACCGAAATTAATGCCTTTTCCGAACTCAAGACCAACATTGAAGCACCCGCTCATGAAGCCGGCGAGCAAAGCAATGGCCAGTCCTTTTGGGAAGTTGAAGTCTTTAACCGCCGCCTTCTTCTCCTCTTCTGACAGCGATGCCGCTTTCATTGAACCGGCAACACCTATAATGGCGATACCTATCAAAGTCACCACCACGCCAAGGACAACGGCAAAGGTGAGTGAAGACAGCGCATCCAGCTCAGGAAAGAATACGTTCAACAGCACAGGGCCCATGATAGTGCCGAGTCCGGCGCATGTTCCAAGGGCAATAGACTGTCCAAGGGCTACGCCAAGGTAACGCATTGAAAGTCCGAATGTAAGTCCTCCGACACCCCACAATACACCGAACAGCATCGTCATCCAAATGTTTACGGTGTTGGTTCCACCAAGCAATTCACAGAAAGAGTGTCCTTCCGGCACCGCAAGCAGTGCTCCGAGGAACGGCAGTATAAGCCAAGCGAACACGCCTTGTACTATCCAATAAGACTCCCACGACCAGTTCTTGATCTTGTTTATTGGCACATAGCAACTGGATTGACAGAAGGCACCGATGGCAATTATCAAAAGTCCGATAATGATTTCCATGTGTTTATATGTATTTTTTAATGATTTATCGGGAATCAGCAGGTCTGTCAGCGTTCTGCCGATATTCCCACTAATTCCCGTTAAAATCTTTTCTGCAAATATTTATTATCTCTTTGATGTTACATCAGCAACGTACTTGTCGATGTCAGCAATAAATTCCTGACCTACAGGAACGTTGTTACGAACGCAGAACTCGTCATAAACAGCCTGCCATGGCATAGCCTTCTGCTCCTCAATGAGTGCAAGTACCTTGTAGCCTTCACCTGCCAACTCAAGCTTTGATATCATCTCTGTCGGTTCAAGCAATGCGCGGAGCATGCACTTCTGTGCAGAACGTGAACCTATTACGTATGCACCAATACGGTTTATAGAACCATCGAAGAAGTCAAGGCCGTAATGTACACGATCAAGAGCGCCTGCACGTACTATCTCGAAGAAGAGCTCCTGTGTAGGATCGTCCATGATTGTAACGTGATCAGAGTCCCAACGTACCGGACGTGAAACATGAAGCATGAGCTCTTTGAGGTAAGGCAACACGGCAGAAACCTTATCTGCGGGAGACTCTGTCGGATGATAGTGACCGGTGTCTATTGTCAATATCTTGTCGTTCTTTGCCGCATACGCTGTATAGAAGTCGTGTGAGCCTACTGTAAATGACTCAAGACCAATGCCAAACACCTTACCTTCAATACAGTCTTTCATCATCGGCTGCTCTTTCTCAAAGATTTCATCAAGTGATTTTTTCAGAGTATTACGATAAAGAGCATGATTTACCGATACGTCCTTGCAACCATCGTGTACCCAAAGGTTCATGATACATGGGTCATTCTGTGCCTCACCCATTGCGTTTGCTATCTCACGGCAACGCTTTGTGTGCTCAACCCAGAACTGACGTATTCCTTCATCAGGGTTAGCGAGAGAGAGGGAGCCTGATTTCGGGTGAGAGAAACTTGACGAATTGAAGTCAAGCATGGTGTTATTCTCCTTGGCCCAGTCTATCCAAGACTGGAAATATTCTATTGTTACCTCGTCACGGTCAACCACTTTGCCTTTGAAATCACCGTAGATCTCATGGAGATTGAGACGGTGAGTACCCGGGATAAGGCTCTTAGCCTTCAGGATATCCTGACGAAGCTCATCTATATTGCGTGCAGCACCGGGAAAATCACCTGTTGACTGTATACCGCCGGACATAGCCCCAGCCTGTACTTCAAAACCTTTCACATCGTCTGCCTGCCAGCAGTGAAGTGAGAGATGGAAGTCCTGCAACTGCTGTAACACCTTTTCTGTGTCAATACCGATTTCAGCGTAGCGCTCTTTGGCTACCTTGTAAGCATTAGAAATAAGTTCTGCTTTCATTGTTTTTTAGTTAGTTGGTTGTATATTTATTGTCTTATAATTTTACAATCTTGTTCTTACCTCTCTGTGTTTTTTTACATATTTCANATCAGTTTCAGCCTTGTTTCAGCCTTTCTTGGCCACTATTTCCAAGAANTTCTTGTANGCCTCNTCCCACTTTTGTTTGTCTGCGGGGGTGAATTTCTTCAGTTCTATGCTGTTGGCTATAACCTTTCTCATATCCCAAAGATCCCTAACCTCGCCTGCTGCTTTAGCCTGAACCATTATGTTTCCGAGAGCAGTGCCTTCTTGCGGACCCGCCAACACATCCACACCAAGTGCATTGGAGGTAAACTGATTGAGGTCATTATTCAGCGATCCGCCGCCAATGATATGCAACACCTCTATCGGGAATGCCGCCATTTCGGTAAGATAGCCGAACACCTGACGATAGCGCAGAGCCAAAGACTCGAAGATACAACGGCAAGTCTCGGCATAATTCTGCGGCACATGCTGTCCGGTCTGCTCACAATAGCTGTTTATAGCCTCTATCATAGAAGACGGATTAGCGAACATTGCATCGTCCGGATTGATGAGACTTTGGAATTCCGGCTGCTTCATTGCGTCAGCAATCAGTTCTGTATGCGACTTCGGAGCATCCGTCCATTCCTTGCGGCAACGCTCATACAGCCACATACCGCATATATTCTTCAGGAATCTTGTAGTGCCTTCTATACCGCCTTCATTTGTAAAGTTGCGGTCATAAGATACTTTATTTATAATAGCTTCCTTGGTTTCTATACCCATCAGCGACCATGTACCACTTGACAGATATGCAAATCGCTCATTCTTTGCAGGTACCGCCGCTACCGCCGAGCCTGTATCATGCCCTGCTACCGCCACGACCGGTATCGCTCCCAGCCCGACTTCCTTCTGTATTGCGTCTGTCAGTGTCCCGACCAAGTCGCCCGGGTTCACCATTCTGCCGAATTTAGACTGTGATAACCCCAAAGATGCCAACAGACGAGGATCCAACTGTTTTGTACGGGGATCCAACAACTGTGCCGTTGAAGCTATAGTGTATTCACAAACCATATTGCCTGTTAGCATATAGCTCAGCGCATCGGGTATGAACAGTATCTTCTGGGCATTCTTCAGCGCCGCATTACCGGCGCGTTTCATGGCATATAACTGGAAGATAGAGTTGAAATTCATGAACTGTATGCCCGTAATTCCATACACTTTTTCTTTAGGCATTATGTTCTCCAGATAATCTTCCATCGCATCAAAGGTATGCGGGTCACGGTATGCTATCGGTTGGCTTATGCTACCGTCCTCCGCCACACACACGAAGTCTACACCCCACGTATCTATACCAATGCTCGTTATATTCAGATTCTGTTTCTTTGCCTCTTTCAGACCTTTGATAATCTCGAAGTACAACGCATATATATCCCAATAGAAATGTCCGTTTACCTCTATCAAGTTATTTGGAAAGCGTGTCAGNTCCTCCAATTCTATCTTGCCGTCGTTCAAGCCTCCTATTATGGTACGCCCGCTTGTAGCCCCAAGATCCACAGCAAAGAAATATTTTTTTTCCATAGTTTATGATTTAATTAAATAGTTTTAGTTAGCTTCAAGGTATTTCATGGACAAAGGTACACTTTTTTTTTCATTTCCCAACAGAATATCATAAAAACTTATTCTTTTTGTGTCTTTTTTTGAAAAATTACCAAAAACCGAAAGATAAAGCTATGTTGTTTGAATAAAATTATTACCTTTGCAGCCGAAAAACAATATACCTATTTAATAATTAGCTATTAACTAAACTATGAATTTCATTACAATTATCTGTTTAGCCTTTGTGATAGGCTATGCTTTCATCGCTATTGAGAGCGTGACGAAAGTAAACAAGGCTGCCGTGGCCATTCTTATGTGTGTAGTATGCTGGACACTTCTCGCACTCGGCCACGACACTCTCGGCTTGCCAAACTTTGAACTCGATGAGTCAATAGAGCGAAACCTCGGCGAAACCGGCACAACATTATTTTTCCTTATGGGAGCCATGACTATCGTTGAGATAGTTGACCAGCATGGCGGTTTCAACTGGGTACGCGGCGCATTGCAGTCAAAGTCAAAACGTTCCCTGCTGTGGAAAATAGCTTTCATGACCGCCATTCTCTCCGCGGTACTTGACAATCTCACAACATCCATTGTCATGATAATGATACTCCGCAAACTGGTACAGGACAAAAATGACCGTATATGGTACGCAGTTTGTGTAATAATCGCCGCCAATGCCGGCGGAGCTTTCTCACCTATCGGCGATGTCACCACCATAATGCTGTGGAACGGCAAGATGATAACAGCCCTCGGCGTCATAAGTGAGATAATCATACCATCGTTTATAGCCTTCATCGTCCCTACCGCCATTCTGCAATTCCGTCTTAACGGTTCCCTTCCAAATGTGACAGACGCACAAGAGACCGACATAAGCGACATTACAAAGTTGCAGCGTAACCTTATCTTCGCACTCGGTGTTGGCGGTCTCTGCTTCGTGCCTGTGTTCCATACGATTACAGAGTTGCCCGCCTTCGTTGGCATACTCGGCGTACTCGGAATACTATGGTGTGTAACGGAGATTATATATCGTCGCAAAGAGGAGCACGACCCCATGGCGAAACGTGTAACACAGATGCTGACACGCATTGACCTCGCCACCATAATGTTTTTCCTTGGCATACTCATGGCAGTANCCACGCTGTCCGANNTTGGTGTACTCNCGGCCATAGGCNAANNGCTTNACGAAACNNTAGGCNACGATTATCTCATTACCGGTGTCCTCGGAGTAGTCTCTTCAATTGTGGCCAACGTACCGCTCGTAGCCGGAGCCATGATGATGTATGTAGTAGGCGCGGCCTGCTTCACATTTGCTGTGGACGGTATTTTCTGGCAATTGCTTGCATATTGCGCCGGTGTCGGCGGCTCCATGCTCATCATCGGCTCCGCTGCCGGTGTCGTTGTCATGGGTCTTGAAAACATATCCCTCGGCTGGTACATGAAGAACGTAACCCTCGTAGCCTTTGCTGGATATCTCTCCGGAATGCTTTGCTATTGGGTAGAAAAGACATATCTGT
>WFLX010249524.1_pt1 | contig 15277 bp, 9 predicted proteins | sample 4967041 | NCBI WGS metagenome assembly WFLX01 (sample SAMN12857096, study PRJNA449069) | gut metagenome | isolation source: stool from male and female vole | host: Microtus ochrogaster | place: USA:Florida | collected 2017 | reverse complement strand
AATCATCCTGAGAAGCGACATGGTATAAATCGACCAGCCGAGACGCTCCATGTGGCACGGAATATGGTAGGCTATCCTCTTTCTGTAATCTTCCCTGAAAGCGAGCTTCGTCCCATGCTCATCGATAAGACGGTAAATGAATCTTGTGGCGAGAGCCACACTGTCGCGCACATCCGCCGTGTCAAGCCCGAGCACAAGGCTATACTCGTCGCGTATAGTGAACGCACAAGTCGAGCTTGTCGCCAACACAGCTTCCCCACCCTTCGCCATCGCTTTTCTAATGGCTCGAAGATTTATCTGCGCGTCATTTAATGCATCGTCCACAAGCCCGTTTGCGATTTTTGCCACTCCGCAACACTTCTCATCTTCAAGAAGTCTCACTCCATAGCCCATCGCATTCATTATCTTTATCAAATCCTTGCCCAACTGAGGATAATTGTACTCCACGTAACAACCGTGAAAATAGCTCACATGCCTGTCAAACTCCTCTTGACGAGCCTCAGCCTCACGCTTGTACCACCGGCTGAACCGCTCTTTCGAATAAACCGGAAACACCCTGCGGTGATCGATACCAAGAATCTTTCCCACAACCCTCTTAACCGGTCCTACACGGAAAAGACCGTTCACCACCGGAGCCGCCGATGTCGCCATGCACCCCACAAAGTCAGTCCCGGCAAGAAGGCGATCGCGCAACACCGGCTTCTCCGTGCCATATTTCAATCGAGCCAGCTGAATTATATCCCCTATTCTCACATTAGAAGGACACGCCACCTCACACCTTTTGCAATTAAGACAATAAGCAAGCGCCTCGTCATAAAAATAAGGTTTCTTCAACCGATAACGCTCCCCGTCGGGTCCCGCCTGTTTAGGTCCCGGAAAAAGCGGGTTCACCGTTGTCACCGGACAGTAAATCGTGCATATCGTACACTTTATACACTCCTCAAAATTTGTTCCGCTGCTATTCCTCATGACTGTTTCCATTATCCGTTAGCAATTATCGACTCGGCAACTTTCAAAGCGGTTATCGCCGCCACTCCGCCACCTGAACCCTCTTTAAGAGCGTCATGTCCGCCAAGCACAGCCCCGACGGCGCGGAAATTTTCTATTCGGCGACCATCCTTGCTNACAAAAAAATCAGAATCAGTAATTACGCCAAANTTCATATAAGCNTGATTATCATAAAGGCTTTCCCTATACCACTCGTCGCGGGGACCCNCCGATGTCACATCGAGCCCAAACACCGGTTCGATAATCTCATTTGCCGTAGCCACAATCCCGTGACTGAAAAANCTCCCNGTGGCAAGCACGAAGTTCTTNCCCGACAACGCCATGCCGCCGAGATTCACCGTGTAGATCGCTTCAAGACGATTATCCGAAATTTTCCCGCCGGTAACAGTGTCGCCAAGCATATAAATGCCCCCCAACAGTTTAAAGTAATGCCTTAAACGGAGCTGCGCCCTCATTCCGCCAAGCGACATCGGCATGGTCGAAACATATTTCACCGGGCAAATCGTCTTATCCTGCATCAAATCAAGCGACTCCTCGTCAAATAGCCCTATCACAGCCGGAAGAATAGCCATGTCGGCGCCAACCTCCTTAACCGCTCGGTTCACCTCGTCAGCGAGCTTGTCGATGACGGTCGAGGTCAAGACCCTCGCCATAGCGGTAGCGCGCATTTCGCTCGAACTTTTACGCAAACGGTCAATTTCAGGAACGCTCACCTCCTTTATCTCACACTTCAATCCCGTTTTTTCAAGCCCTGCAGCGATAAACTCGGGATAAAAATCGACATAGCCTTTTATATTGATAACCGCGACACGCCCCCAGTCAAGATTGACCGCACTGTCGGCTACGGCATAATCCTTCATGCTAAGCCACACGGGTTTAAACATCCCCGTCGGCGTCAAGCGGTAATGATTAGCCTCCTCGCTGCCATTCATCGTGATGCCGGCATCGGCAAATATTCTCTTGACCTCGGGAGCAAGACGCTTTATAGATTCCATGCCTACTTTTGAGTAAGGATGGTCAGCGTCCAGCCCGGCAATCGCCTCAAGCGGATTCACCACGTCCTTGCCGTCCTTATGATTGAACAAGGAGAGAGCCCCCGCATTAAAATGCAAAGCGCTTTGTCCGGTAGAAACAATCGCCACCGATTGTCCCGATTTGATCAATTTTATTCCACAGAGAAGAGCGCTCATTCCTCCTCCTATTATTATAGTATCGTAAACCATCGCATTCTCTATTTTGAATCTATTTTATCAATCGGAGCCACGAATCGGTCCAGTCCGCAAACACCCTCATACATCCATGACATAAACTGAGCCTCGACGAGCGACTCACCCCAAGCTATCGGTCTCATCCCCTTCCAGCGCTCGTTAATAAATGAAGAAAGGTCGCTCAAAGAGCGCTCCACGCAATGATGATGCTTCACCAGAATTCCCGCAGCTCGGCATGCGCACATCTCCCCCTGGCAAGTTCCCATTCCCATTCGGGTCCTGCGGCGAAGATTTATCAGGTTGCCGCAATGCAGCTTGTCGATTGCAAAATTAATCTCTCCAGCCGACACCTGCTCGCATTCACAAATCAACGCCTCGTCACCGTCAGTTTTAAAATCAATCTCCTCGGCAAGAGAGCCATGACGCTCTTCAGCCGCCTTCTGCTCGGTGCTTATCTGGATCACATGAGCTTTTTTCGAAAAAGGCTCTTCAGCCTTGTCAAGTTCCGAACCCGGCAATGGTATCGTAGCCGTGCGGCATTTCGAAGGTCGGTCAAGCTTCTTACAGGCAAGGTCAGTCGCCATCTCAGCCATTAGCCTGTAGGTGATAAGTTTTCCGCCGGTTATCGTAATGAACCCCTCCACGCCGTCACGCTCCGCATGGTCAAGACACACTATCCCGCGGCTTATGCTCCTTCCCGACGGGTCCTTATCATCGGCGACAAGAGGACGCACACCCGCATAAGCGCGCAGCAGTCGCGCCTTTGCGATGTCGGGAGCCAATAGCGCCCCCTCCTTCATCAGCAAGTCCACCTCCTCGCGTGTCACTTCAAGATTGTCGATATCCGTGTAGGGAATGCGCGTGGATGTAGTGCCTAAAATAGATATGGTATCATCAGGAACGAGAATATCCGCATCCGACGGTCGACGGCAACGGTTGATCACCACGTTGTTCACCCTGTGACCGAATATAAGCAGTGTCCCTTTCGCCGGAAACATGTGAACATTCACCCCGGCAAGGCGAGACAGATGCTGCCCCCATATTCCGGCAGCATTGACAACGACATCGGAAAACTCCGACCAGATTTCACCCGTGCGGTTATCACGCACCTTCACTCCCACCACTCTGGTTTGGGCAAATTCAAACCCTATGACTTGGGTATAGGTCAGCACCGACGCGCCATATTGCCGCGCTGCAACAACATTTGCCACCGTGAGGCGAAAAGGATCGATCGAAGCGTCGGGAACCTTTACCGCGCCTATCAAGTCATGATTCACCGAAGGCTCGATTCTGATAGCCTCATCGGGACTTATCATCTCGGCGTTGATCCCTGCCGAAAGACACGCTTTCACAAACTCCGACTGATAGTCAATGTCATCCTGAGGCAAGGTTACGAAAAGTCCCCCGGTGTCCTCCACACAATGCTTTGCAATGCGCCTCAATATGAGATTCTCATTAATACACTCCCGAGCCGATTCAGGATCAGTCACGGCATATCGCGCTCCGCTATGAAGCAATCCCTGATTCCTGCCGGTCGCCCCGGCGGTAAAATCGAATCTCTCAATAAGAAGCGTGCGAAGACCGCGCATCGCGCAGTCTCTTGCCGTACCGGTGCCGGTGGCTCCCCCGCCAATTACGATGACATCGTGATGTCGACTGGTTTTAGTAGTCATGAAAACAGTTTTCCCGATTTAACATTTTTAACTTTAACAAAATTATTCCCCCTAATGTTTATGTAACGGCGATATATAGCCACAAAATATATGACGGCTCGGATCTTCCCAGATACGAGTCGTCATGATATAAACAATAGCTTAAAAATAGATTACTTGTTAATTCGTATAATTTTCATTGGCAAAGTTAACACATTGAACCATGCCGCGCCATACTCAATATTGAGTAAATTAGTATCTATCAGTCAGTTCTCGCAATTTTAAATTCTGTTCCGGTATATCGGAATTCCAGAATGCCTGAAGAAACAAGCCTTATGACAATATCTTCAGCCACCGCACGGCTTACGTGAGCCGCCAGCATGTAATCCTCGATCGTGGTCATCACGCGCTCTTCAAGATAAGCGAGCAACGCCGACTCCGCTTCCGATAAGGAAAACACCATGTCCTCTTCCGAATTCATCCTCTCCCACGACTTCAACATTACGGGGTGGGCGGCGATATTCTCATCCTTCACCCGGTAGTATGCCCTCAGCCGCCCGTTGGTGTCCTTGGAATAGACCGGTCGATGCGAAGCCTTGGCAATCTCAGCCTTCAGCACAATCGCCCCGCCCTCACAAACAAATGCGGTCACATCCACCTGCTGCGGAGGCTTGCAATACATCTGCGCCGCCTGCTCGATAACGAATATATCCTCCTCGCTCCTTATCCCGGCGATGTTGCCGTTATCCTTCACCCCAATGAGAAGCCTTCCCCCGTCATTATTGGCGAAGGCTGAAATAGAGTGGGCGATTTTAGCGGCATCAGTAATCGCAAACTTGAAATCCTGATGTTCGTGCTCCCCCTCAGCTATCAGTCGGTTTATATAATATTTGCCCTTTATAGCTTTTATGTCTTTCATCGAAGAAGCGTCCTTTTTACTCCGGATAAATCAAATGCTTGCGTGCCTCGGGAGAAGCAGTGTCGGTCATTACAGAGAGCACCTCGTCAAGATATCTCCGAGCCTGAGCTTTAGCTCCCGGCAGATCCATGTAGGAATAATTCCCGCAGTCGCGCGGAGCGGCTCCGGGAATCTCACCCTCATAGTCGGCGATGAAGCGGAATGTTTCGGTCATCAGCTCCACGATGTCTCCGCTTTCATATCTTCCTTTAAGAATAAGGTAATTGCCCGTTCGACACCCCATAGGTCCCCAATACACCACCTTGTCCTTCCATTGCGTATGATTGCGCAGGAAAGTAGCGGCAAGATGCTCTATCGTGTGCAGTTCGCGTCCTGAAAGCGGAGCCTGACGATTGGGCTCAGTCATCCTGATGTCGAATGTCGTCAATACATCGCCCGAGGGAGTCTCGTCCATGCGAGAAACGTACACGCCCCTGAGCAGCGTCAGGTGATTCACCGTGAAACTTGGTATCTTTTCCATCACGCATCACATTTTTGATATGAACTCCTTTATTATCTCAAACGTNCATTGANGAGCCTCCTGCCAGAAATTACGGTATTGAGCGGCANTATCAGTCTCCCCCGGAGTGTCGCTCACAACACGCAGTGACAGGAAGGGAATATTGTAGCAATAACAAACCTGAGCGATAGCCGCCGACTCCATGTCAACAGCAATCGAATCGGGGAATATCGACTTGATGCGCTTCAGCTCTTCCACCGAGTCCACAAACATATCTCCCGAAGCGATCAATCCTCTCTTCACCTTTCCTTCAGGCAACAGAGCGAGCATCCCTTCATCAGCGCGGAAATATCGGGGGAAACCCTGGACCTGTCCCTGCTCGTTAGGCGACCCGCACCACACATCGTGATACGCCACCCGTTCTCCGGCTACTACGTCGAGCACCCGCGCGCCTGCGCCGGTGCCTCCCGCTACCCCCGAATTGATGACACACTGAGGCGAAAAATTATTCACGAGCTTCATCGCGCCCNTCGCGGCATTGACCTTACCTATGCCACNCTGCATCACGCTCACTTCATGCTCGCNCACCTTTCCATCATAGAAAACGGTGCCTGAAACAACAGTCTCCTTAATCTCGTCGATCAATGGAATCAAGAGTTTCAACTCGCTTTCCATTGCCACAATAATTCCGATTCTCATATAGCTCTATGCTTAAAAGTCCTCTTCTTTTAATGCCACGAAAACTGGCGCCGCAAAAGCTCGACGGCATCCGTTTCATTGACTATACAAAGTTACAATAAATAAAGATTGCCCCGTTGATGTAATTCACAATTTAGGTTAAATAATTGCCCCTCCCTCCGCTTCATCCCGCCTATGTGGACATTTCTATAAGATAATGGAATAATATTTATTATCTATGTTATCCCTCCTTTCTATTTTTGTAATCGATAATAAACCAGTTAAAACTCATCACAGATTAACCAATGAATGCCATTGAAAAAATAATTTGCAGCTGCATGATCGCTTCAAGCGTTCTGTCCTTGAACGCGCAGACCAAAATGCCACCGGCATGGCAATCGTCATTCGTCAAAATCGACGATTCGGGAAAACTAACCTATATCCCCGACGAGCAGGGAAACACCATCCCCGACTTCAGCCGCGTCGGCTATCATCACGGAAACGTCAGCATCCCCTACTATCCCGTGACAAAAGCCATCTCCCCCGTCCCAGGCGACAATTGGCAACACATNCAGAAAGCCGTCGACGAAATAGCAGCCCTTCCACTCGANGAAAACGGTCACCGAGGCGTGCTCCTACTCAAGCGCGGTGTCTACCCGGTTTCGCAGTCAATCGTGATAAATGCAAGCGGAGTGGTAATAAAAGGTGAAGGCAGCAACATAAACGAGACACGCCTCATCGCCACCTCTCCCTCCCGCTACTCACTTATAAAAGTGATCGGCGAAGGGAAAGTAGAAGAGATTCCCGGCTCCCGCGTGCATATCACCGACGAATTCGTCCCCGTAGGCACCCACAGCTTCACCGTTTCCAATGCCGACGGCTTCCGTCCCGGCGACAAAGTGATTCTGTACCGCCCCGGAACCCAGGAATGGATTCACGATATTCAGATGGACCGCATCGTCGAGCGCCAAGGCACCCGTCAATGGACACCCCGCGAATACAACCTTTCCTACGAAAGAACTATCGAAAAAATCGACGGCAACAAAATCTATCTCGACAATCCCGTAGTGATGCAGATGGAAACGAAATATGGAGGCGGACAGCTCTTCAAATACTCCTTCGACGGAAGAATATCCGAAGTCGGAGTCAGCGACCTATGCCTCGAATCCGATTTCGAACACTACGAAGACAACCAGCACGGATGGGTAGGCGTTGAACTCAACAAAGCCGAAAACTGCTGGGTCAACAATGTTTCGGGGCGTTATTTCGGCTACGCCACCGTGAGCTGCGAGCGCAACGCTAAAAACGTCACCGTCATGAACTGCCGCAACTTTGAGCCCAAAGCCGTCATAACCGGCGGATTGAGATACTCCTTCAACAACATCGGGCAGCAAAACCTGTTCATGAACTGCCAGAGCACCGAAGGCCGCCACGACTACGTAACCGGCTCACAGGTGTGCGGACCCAACGTGTTCTATAACTGCACCGCCTCGCAAACCTATGCCGACATCGGTCCCCACCATCGCTGGGCAAGCGGAACCCTCTATGACAACGTGATAACCGACGGCGAAATAAATGTTCAGGACCGTGGAAAAATGGGAAGCGGACACGGATGGGCAGGTGTAACCCAGGTGCTTTGGAACTGCCGGGTACGCAAAGCTGCCGTCCAAAATCCCTGGACATCAGGAAAGAACTACAGCATCGGAACCAAGGGAGAGCATGGTCCCGGGCATTTCCCCGACCGTCCCGACGGCGAGTGGGAAGGAGAAAACGAAACCAACCTCTTCCCCCGATCACTATANATCGNNCAGCTGATGNCGCGCCAGAACCNAGATTTATCCATCTTAACAAAATAAGCATGAAACGATTTTCANTTTTATTATCACTCATTCTCNTCNTCATGNCAGTCAGAGNTGCNGNACCCAAGCTCTCCCAGGACGAAAAAATGAAATGGTGGAATGATGCAAAATTCGGAATGTTCGTGCATTGGGGTCCCTACTGCCTTTACGGCGGGGAATACCACGGCTATAAGCAGAATCGCGGTGGTGCCGAGTGGATCATGAACCGATGCAAAATCCCCGTAATGGAATATCGCGCNATGACAAGCACATTCAATCCCGTGAATTTTGATGCGGAAAAACTTGTCAAAATGGCGAAAAACGCAGGAATGAACTATCTCGTTTTCACCACCAAGCACCACGACGGCTTCGCAATGTTCAAAAGCGACCACACCAACTATAATATCGTCGACTATACACCTTTCAACCGCGACATCCTCGACGAAATAGTGAAGGCGTGCCGCAAACACGACATGAAATTCGGCTTCTACTATTCCCAGTCTCAGGACTGGAACCATCCCGGCGGATCAACCGGTCGCAAGGAGATGAAAGAAGGATGGAGCAATCCCGATTCCGCAGCTATCGACAAGTTCACGAAAGAACACAAAGGAGCTTGGGACTTATACCAGACAACAGCCTCGTTCGACGAGTATTTCCACACCATCTCCCTCCCACAGATTAAAGAACTTCTCACCCGCTACCCCGACGTGGCGGTAATGTGGTTCGACACCCCGGGCGGAATAACCGATGCCGACGCAACTGAAGTCATGGATCTTCTGGCGCAGTATCCCCACGTAATAACCAACGACCGCCTGAAACGCCCCAACTTCCCCGGCGACTATAAGACACCCGAAGGACGTGTACCCAAAGCCGAGGACACCGAGGGCATATATTGGGAAACATGCATGAACATCGGTAGCTCATGGGGATTCAAAACATGGGAACAGAACTGGAAACCCTCTGCCGAANTCCTACGCAACCTGCTCACCATCTGCGCCCGCGGAGGAAACTACCTGCNCAATGTCGGTCCCGNCCCGCTTGGCGAAATACCCGCCGNCCCCACTCAGTGCCTNAACGAGGTGGGCGAATGGGTGTCAAAATACGGCGAAGCCATCTACGGCACGCAGCGAAGCGGACTGACCCCGCAATGGGGCGAATGCATCCGCAAGGACAACGACAAAAACTCATCCTACTACCTGTGCGTGTTCAACTGGCCTGCCGACGGCAAACTGAGACTCGACGGCAAGTTCTCGGCAAAGAAAGCCACCCTGCTCCCCGACAACTCGACACTAAAATTCCACCGCGACAAAAACGGAATCACAATCGACGTGCCCAAAAACATGCCCGATTCAGTCGCTTCCGTCATCCGACTCGATTTGAATGGCAAACTACCTCCGGTGAAACTGATTTCCAACTCTGAAAAAGTATTCAAAATATTAGACGCCGACAAATAATTATGAAACCGTATCTCACCTACGTGCTCGGAGGCGTGATGCTCGCAAGCTGCGCCTCGGTCGACACCGACAAGAAAGAACTCAAATTATGGTATGATGCCCCCGCACAAGTGTGGGAGGAAGCCCTTCCGCTCGGCAACGGCAGGATCGGGGCCATGGTGTTCGGCAACCCCCTCCAAGAGGTCTATCAGCTCAACGAAGAAACCCTCTGGTCAGGCGGACCACAGGACTGGAACAACCCCAACGGTCCAGCCCATCTCAACGAAGTGCGCCGTGCCATTGACGACGGCGACTATCAGAAAGCGAGCGAATTGTGGAAAAAATATCTTCAGGGACCCTACTCTGCGCGCTACCTCCCCATGGCTGACATGAAAATCTCCATGCAACCCGCCGGAAATGTCTCCGANCTCTACCGCGACCTCAACATCAGCAATGCCACCTCGACGGTGAAATANGAGATGGACGGNGTCAACTACACCCGCACCACCTTCATCTCCTACCCCGACCAGGTGATGGTNGTAAGAATCGACGCNGACAAAAAGGATGCGGTCTCATTCGACCTNAACCTCGACAGCCGCCTGCGCTACAAAACCACAGCNNATGCGNCAAACTCCACACTCACCCTCACCGGCAAAGCGCCCGTCTACGTCGCAAACCGCGACTATGATCCAAATCTCATTGTCTATGACGAAACCGGAAAGGAAGGAATGAATTTTGAAGTGGAAGTCAAAATATTACCCGACGCAGGAACTGTCTCGGCGGCTAACGACACCACTCTGTCGGTTCGCGAAGCCAACAGCGTCACCCTTATTCTTGCCGCTGCAACCAGCTACAACGGAGCCGACAAGCTACCCGGTTCCGAAGGCAAAGACCCCGCAGCCCAAGTAGCCTCAACCATGGCTAAAGCATCGGCGATGACCTATGACCAGCTCCTCGCCAACCACCTCAAGGACTACAAAGAGCTCTTCGACCGCGTGTCGCTCACCCTCGATCCGGTCAACGCCATGGACTCCGTTCCCACCAACAAGCGCCTGGCACTGTTCAGCGAAAACGATTCCGACCTCGGGCTGGTTGAACTTTACTATCAGTACGGAAGATATCTCACCATCGCGTCGTCACGTGCCGGCGGACTCCCCTCCAACCTGCAAGGGATATGGAACTACCATGTTCGTCCGCCGTGGGGATCCAACTACACCGTCAACATCAACACCGAGATGAACTACTGGCCTGTCGAAATGACCGGACTCTCTGAATGCTTCGAGCCCCTCTCCGACTTCATCGGCAACTTGGCGAAAAACGGCGAGCAGACAGCCAAAGTGAACTACGGCATCAACAACGGCTGGCTCGCCCACCACAATTCCGACGCATGGGCTCAGACTGCTCCCACCGGAGGCTACGATGCCGACCCCAAAGGCGCCCCACGCTGGTCATGCTGGCCTATGGCGGGAGCTTGGTTCTGCCAGCATCTGTGGGATCACTACGCCTTCACAGGCGATGAGACCTTCCTACGCGAAACAGCCTATCCCCTCATGAAAGGCTCCGTTGAGTTCATGCTCGAATGGCTTCAGAAAGATCCCTCGGGCTACTTTGTCACCAATCCGTCGTCATCTCCTGAAAACCGCTTCTACTACACCGACAAAAACGGCAAGCGNGTAGAGGGCGAAATCTCCAAAGCCACCACAATGGACCTCGCCATAATCCGCGACCTCATGTCCAACTATCTCCAGGCTTCTGAAATTCTCGGAGAAACCGACAAATGTGATGATGTCAAGACCGTTCTCGCCTCACTCTTCCCNAATCAGGAAGGCTCGCAGGGACAACTCATGGAATGGTCGGTAGAGTTTGAGGAGCAGGATCCCCACCACCGCCACGTTTCCCACCTCTTCGGGCTCCATCCCGGCAAGCAGATTCTTCCGCGCCGCGACAAAGAGCTTGCCGAGGCTTGCAAACGCACCCTTGAAATAAGAGGCGACGGCGGAACAGGCTGGGCAATGGCTTGGAAAATAAACTTCTGGGCGCGTCTTGAAGATGGTAACCACGCCTATCAGATGCTCAAAAACGGTTTGAAACACGTTGACGCTACCGAGGTGTCAACTAAGGGCGGCGGAACCTATTCCAACCTCTTCGACGCTCATCCGCCGTTCCAGATCGACGGAAACTTCGGAGGCACCGCCGGAATGACCGAAATGCTTCTGCAGAGCCACGGTGGCGAAATATTCCTGTTGCCTGCCTTACCCGACGCATGGTCCACCGGTTCCGTTCGCGGACTACGCGCCCGTGGAGGCTTCATCGTCGACATGGACTGGAAGGACGGCGAGCTAACCCATGTGAAAATCAAGTCAACACTTGGCGGAAATTGCCGCATCAAGAGCTTCAAAGAACTCAAGGGAACCCCTGCTGAAGGCGTCAACCCCAATCCCATGTTCTTCGTCCCCGACGCTCCCGCTTTCGTGAAAAATGAAAATGCTCCCCACGGAGAATTGAACTTAAAACCCACCTACACTATTGATGTGCCTACCGAAGCAGGTAAAGAATATGAATGGTAAAATAACTCGCAAAATAAGCGTGGCGGCTTTAATCGCCGCCACGCTCTCCGCTAATGCGGAAATAACAACCCACTGCAACCTCACCCCCGATTCGCTCATCATCTTTTCGGGCGAAACATTCCGCTACACTGTCGACACACCCGAAGACAGCGGACTCGTTTCCACCCTCCCCACCGTCACCGAGNTTCTTGCTGAGCTGAACNCGGCAGGNAACTATCGCTTCATCGACAAAAACCGAAAAGTCAAGACCGCCGGACTACCCGAANACAGCGATATCCTTGAAGCGCTCGACAATAAAGGAAAAGTGAAATCAAAACACAAAGTCGGCATCCGCAATGCAGCTCTGGCGCCAACTCTGCGTCTTCACCGCAATGCCGCCACCGCCGGCGTGATCAGCGACATCACGCTCGATTTCAACGCCGGACAGCGCTCCCCCATGACTACCGTCGACTTCATCATCCCCAAGGGCATCGACATCACCCTTGACAACACTACCGTCAACGTCATCGGCCGCGGCGAAACCGTTCTCCGTGACCTTCCCAAGCAATCAATCGGAAAAACCGGCACAAATTATTCCTACAAGCGCGTAGGCGACGCCGACATCACCCGTCTCCCCGACGGGACCTCCCGCCTTCGCCTGTCAGCCATCGACCTTCGCCCCTTCAACGGCATCGACATCCGCCTAAAAATAAAAGGAGTGAAAATCGCCGATGCGAAAGACTATCTCTTTTCAGCATCCTACACCGCTGCCGAACCCAAAGTGCAGGCGAGCCCCGTAGTAACTGCCACTTTGAAAGGACAGTACACCATTTCCGACTTCACCCGTGTGCCGCTCCGTCGAGCCACTTGCCGCCCCGACCAGGACTATCGCTGGACATCTTTTGAATGGACACCCGTTCTTGGCGCCGACATCACCCCCATGTTATCCTCCGACGGCGGAAAAACATGGGTCAAAGCCCCCAATCAGCCCGATGTTGAAATCGGCGAGTTGATGATAAACCGCCTTGAGCCCGATAAACTCTACGCCTTCAAGCTCAACGTAGCCGACGGCAAGCGCAAAGGCGACTCCAACATCGTCTGGTTCCGCTCCGGAATGTGGAACGCCAAGGACTACGGAGTGAAAGGCGACGGCTCGACCGACGACACCGACAAGATAAACGACCTCATCACCATGGTCAACGGCTACGGCGGCGGAACCATCAACTTCCCTGCAGGAGTCTACCCCGTCCGCACCGTCCACCTCAAGAGCAATGTGTGGCTCCACGTCGACAGCGGCGCCGTCATTCAGGCACTCCCCGGAGCCGACGCGCCCGAACCCACCTGGTTCAGCGACCGCGCCTATCGCTCAGGACTCTCCCCAACCGACCCGCGCCCCTACAAAGACCCCGAAAACTATCTCACCAAGCAGGATGTGGGACACACATTTTTCCACAACACCATGTTCTTCGGCGAGCGCATTGAAAATGTAAAGATCATCGGCTCGGGACGCATTACCGGCAACGGCAACATCGTCACCACCGACAGGGTCATGAACAACGAGCCCGAAAAACGCTGCGACAAGATGTTCACCTTCAAGCTCTGCAAAGACATCGAGATAGGCGGCTACGAAACCGGGCGCGAAATGTGGTATGACGAAGCCCTCGACATGCCCTATTACTTCAACGACTCCATCACTCCCCGTCAACCCGACTACTCCGACAGCCACATGCTCCACATCGACCAGGGCGGTCACTTCGTTCTGCTCGCCACCGGAACCGATGGCATTTACGTNCACGACACCTATTTCGGCAAGCACGACACCAAAAACGCCCGCGACATCTACGACTTCATGGCTTGCAACGATGTCAAGGTCCANAACATCTACTCCAAGGTAAGTTCCGACGACATCGTCAAGCCCGGATCCGACTGCTCGCTCGGATTCACCCGCCCGGTTTCAGGCTACTGGGTGAGAAACATCGTCGGTGACACCAACTGCAATCTCTTCCAGATCGGATCCGAGACTGCCGACGACATCCAGGACCTCTATGTCGACAACATCTATGTGCTTGGAGCCAACAAAGCCGGCTTCTCAATTTCGACTAACGACGGCGCCCATGTCAAAAACGTATACCTCAACAGCGGCAAGACCGGTTCCATCCACTCCCGCTCGGTGATGAAGCGCACCCGCGCCCCCTTCTTCATCTCAATCTCCAACCGCGGCCGTGTCCTCGGCGCCGATGTCGAGATGTTCACTTTCAATGAAAACGGCAACGAGCGCAAAGAGCTCCTCGTCACCAATTCCAACATCGGAAAAGTGGAAAACATCTTCATCAATGGGGTCGACATCAGCGAAGTCTACGGCGGAAGCTCATTCCGGGGAGGACGATGGAAACCCTACGACGGAAGTCAGAACGAAGCCGCCGCAATCATCGCAGGCTTCAAGTTGCCCGATCCTGAAAACATCACCTCGGGCAGGAAAGACTTCAGGATGCCCGACGGTCGTCACACCGGCTACATCACCAACATCTGCTTCAACGACGTGAATATGGTCATGAAAGGCGGACACCCCGAAGAGGATGCCCAAGCCTTTCCCCCGGAAATCGGCGTAGGACGCTACAATGTGGGCGACCTCAAGATTCAACCCGCATTCGGCTTCTGGTTCCGCCATGTCGAAAACGCAGCCCTCAACGACTGCTCCCTCAACGCCGAGAAGCCCGACGGGCGACACCCTGTCTACATGGACGACGTGCAGGGCGCCGAAATAATCCGACTCACCGTCGCTCCCGGCATAACCGACAAAAAGCCGGTTTTCAACGTGAGAAGCAACAACATCAATGAACTATAATCCCATCTCCATAATGCGCAACATTCTAAAAACCGCACTCTTCTCTCTCTCCGCTCTAATCTGCTCCTCCACCGCCTTGAACGCTCAGCAAGCCGAGCCACGCATGGCTTGGGGGAAAAACAATCCTGTCGGCGTGGCAAGGGGCATCCATCCTGGTCGTGTCGCTTGGGCTCATGCTCCCGGCGCCGCCACTTGGGAGAAAGGCGACGGACGTTGGTATGAGGACCGCTGGAACGACCAGCAAGCCGCCGACTGGCTCGTGAACACAGCCATAACCTCGCTCACCGGCGAAAAAAAGCCGGCAAAGGCATGGAAAGCACTCTTCACCGACTTCAACGCCCGCAACAACCGTGGCAACCGAGGCTATCGCAAAGGCGAGAAAATAGCGATAAAAGCCAACATGAACAACACCTTCGTCTATGACGACAACGAGCAGCTCAACGCCTCGCCCCATGTCACCCTCGCGCTCCTGCGCAGCCTTGTAAACGATGCCGGCATCCCCCAGGAAGCGATCACCATCTTCGATGCGAGCCGATTCATGACCAACGCCCTCTTCAACAAGTGCCACGACGAGTTCCCCGACATCGTCTACATGGACAACGAGGGCGGCGAAGGAAGAACCAAAGCCACCTACACCAAGGACGCGATCCC
>WFLX010038842.1_pt1 | contig 15279 bp, 12 predicted proteins | sample 4967041 | NCBI WGS metagenome assembly WFLX01 (sample SAMN12857096, study PRJNA449069) | gut metagenome | isolation source: stool from male and female vole | host: Microtus ochrogaster | place: USA:Florida | collected 2017 | reverse complement strand
ACCTCCACATCGGGCATGGTGCGGAGCTCGCGTGCGGTGGCCATTATCTCGCCGAGGGGACCCATGGCGAGGAGAAACATCGTGGAGGGGAAGGAGTCGGCGAGGCCGCGGGGCTCGTCGAGATGAAATTGCTTGAGAAGGAGGCCGGTGCGGTCGGCCACGAAGCGGCTCTCCTTGGCCGACATGGGGCCGTTGTGGTAGACGTGGAGCACGGAGTCGCGGCCGAGGGTGTAGATGAACGGATTGATGTCGCGGGCGCGGCACATATTGATGGCGCGCGTAGCGGCCGCGGGNGGGAGCATNCNGGNGTCGATGTAGCGGCGGTGGCGGCGGTCCCAGAGGGCTGCTCCGGTCATCACTATCACCGGCAGNCGGGTGAAAGTGTGGCAGAGGAGNCGGTCGACGGTGGCCGGGGTGCGCGCGGTGGCAAAGGTGATGAGCGCGCCCTGATGGGAGAGCTCGGAGATGATGCGCGCAGACATAGGCGGCACTCTCCCGTCAGAGTCGAGGAGAGTGCCGTCGAGATCTGTCACAAAAAGGTGGGTGCGGGCTGCGGGGGGAAGCATCCTGTCCATCTCAGTGTGGGTGTGTGAACAAAAAGGGGTTGTCGGTCAGGATTTGAGCGACCATTCCCAGCCGTCTTTGGTGTCTTTGACATCAAAGCCGATCTCGGAGAGACGGTTGCGGATGAGGTCGCTGGTAGCCCAGTCTTTGCGCGCCTTGGCCTCGGAGCGAATCTGCAGGAGCAGGTCGACTGCATCCTCGAAGGGCTGACGGGCCGAGGAGTCGGCTCCGGAGCCGCCAATGTCGGTGCGGATGCCGAGAATGTCGATGAGGAAGGTGTCGAAAAGCTCCTTGAGCTTGGCNATGGTGGCGGCCGATGCGGCGAGCTTGCCGTCGTTGATGCGATTGATTATGCCGCAGGCCTCGAAGAGCTCNGCTATGACCATGGGGGTATTGAGGTCGTCGTCCATNGCCTCGTAGCAGCGGGCCATGATGCCATCGACATCTATCGGCTCCGAGTCGGCCTCGGCGGGTTTGAGCTTCTGCAAGCGCGCATAGCCCTCGAGCATGCGGCGGAGCGCCTTTTCGGCGGCCTGAAGAGCCTCGTTGCTGAAGTCGACGGTGCCGCGATAGTGGGCCTGGAGGATGAAGAAGCGCACGGTCATGGGCGAATAGGCCTGCTTGAGCAGGGGGTGGGAGCCGGTGAAGAACTCATCGAGGGTGATGAAGTTGCCGAGCGACTTGCCCATCTTCTGGCCGTTGATGGTGATCATGTTGTTGTGCATCCAGTAGTGCACGGCATCATGACCGTTGCGGGCTACGGACTGGGCTATCTCACACTCATGGTGGGGGAACTTGAGGTCCATGCCGCCGCCGTGGATGTCGAATGTCTCGCCGAGGTATTTCTCGCCCATCACCGAGCACTCNAGGTGCCAGCCGGGGAAACCTTCGCTCCAGGGGGAGGGCCAGTGCATGATGTGCTCGGGAGCGGCCTTCTTCCAGAGGGCGAAGTCGGCGGGATTGNGNTTCTCCNNCTGNCCNTCGAGNNCNCGGGTGGTGGCGAGGAGCTCGTCGATGTTGCGGCCGGAGAGCTTGCCGTAGTGGTGGGAGCTATTGTAGCCGGGCACATCGAAATATACCGAGCCCTCGCTCTCATAGGCATAGCCGGCGTCGAGAATCTTCTTGATATACTCTATCTGCTCGATGATATGGCCCGAGGCATGAGGCTCGATAGAGGGGGGGAGCACATTGAGCTCATCCATGGCCTTGTGGTAGCGGTTGAGGTAGTGCTGCACCACTTCCATAGGCTCGAGCTGCTCGAGGCGTGCCTTCTTGGCTATCTTGTCCTCGCCGGAATCGGCGTCGTGCTCCAGGTGGCCTACGTCGGTGATGTTGCGCACATAGCGCACGCTGTAGCCGAGATGGCGGAGATAGCGGAAGAGGATGTCGAATGTGATAGCCGGGCGGGCATGACCGAGATGACCGTCGCCATACACGGTGGGGCCACACACATACATGCCTACTTTTCCGGGATGTATGGGTACAAAGAGTTCTTTGCGCCGGGAGAGGGAATTGTAGATGGTGAGATTATTGGGTCGCATGGCTGACGGTGTGGATAGAGATTGTGGTGATTATTTCTTGAAGACGAACTGAGAGCCGGTGGAGAAATTGGAGTTGACTACATTGACTGTAATCTGGGTGCAAGAGGAGAGACCCCACACATCGGCGATGTTGAAGCTTGCGAATGTGGGCGCGTTGGATTCGCCGTAATCAGAAGCCTTGTTGGTGTAGACGAGATAGAGCTGCACGTCGCTGCTGTTGATGGTCTGGGGGTCGGCGAGCAGACGGAAGGTCATCTCAGTGGTGGACGAGGGCACGAGAGCCTGGAGATTGAGCCAGCTACCGGAGCGGAAGAGAGCCTGCACATAGAGGGCGGTAGAGGTTTCCCAGTCAGCGGGACGGTTTTCGACGACGGTGTTGATGGTGGGAACGGCGATAGCCTGCAGGAGCTCTACAACAGTGTTGTTGGTGATTTCGCTGCCGTATTTTGCATTGAATACGATGTAGACGCGGTCGCCGATTTTCACCTTGGTGTCGTCGAGGGTCTGGTTGGAGCGGATGGTCACTGCGGGAGCGTCGTTCATCTCCTGATAGGTGAACACAGACTGGCCGTCGGAGTTGCCCTTGAAGGTGACGATGTTGGCCACCTGCACAGTAGAGTCGTCGGAGTCGCTGTTGCAGGAGTGGAGGGTGATTGCGGCGATAGCCACAAAGAGGATGGTGAAGAGTTTCTGTAATTTCATTGTTTCAGTTATTTTCAAGTTAATATTAAGGAGAATAATGTTTAGCGGATGGGGTTGGGGCGGATGTCGATACCGGTGATTAGGCCGTCGGCCATCATGATGCGTCGGTCGGCATCGGCGGCAAGGNTTTCGTCGTGGGTGACNATGACAAATGTCTGGCCCATGTCGCGGCGCAGGTCGAAAAAGAGGCGATGGAGCTCTGCGCGGTTGCGGGAGTCGAGGCTNCCGGAGGGCTCGTCGGCAAGAATCACCTTAGGACGGCACACGAGGGCGCGAGCCACAGCAGCTCTCTGACGCTCGCCNCCCGAAAGCTCGGCAGGGCGATGGTCGATGCGGGGGAGAAGACCCATGTAGTCGACAAGCTGACGGGCTCTGTCGAAGGCTTCGCTGCGCGAGAGGCCGCCAATGAGGGCGGGGAGAGCCACATTCTCTATGAGCGAGAACTCCGGGAGGAGCTGATGGAACTGGAAGACGAAACCGATCGTGCGGTTGCGGAAGCGTGCCTGCGCGTCGGGCTTCATGGTCATCGGATTTTCACCGTCGAAGAGCAGAGTGCCTGAATCGGGGCGGTCGAGGGTGCCGAGAATCTGGAGGAGAGTGGTTTTTCCCGCGCCGCTGGGACCTACCACGGAGACAATCTCTCCCCGGCCCACGGTGAGGTCAATACCCTTGAGCACCTGTAGGTTGTCAAACGATTTGGTAATCTGCTTCGCTTCAATCATAGAGGGGTGCATTGCCCGGCAACGGTGGGATGCAATGCAGGAGTGCAAAGATAGCAAAAAGGGCGTGAGTAGCAAAGCCCCTTAATTGGATTTTAAGGGGCTTTTATAGCTCTTATAGCTATTTTAGCTATTTTAGCTTTTATATTTTATAGGGGTCAGGCGGTAAGGGAGGCNGCCAGGGCAGCGAGGGCGGNGGTNTCGGCGGTGTGCATGCGGCTGCGGAGTGTCACCACGGGGTCGACTATCTCCATGCCGGGCATCTGGCCGACCATCTCGCGCATGGCTTTGGCGGCTATCGGAGCCCATGAGCCGTTTTCTATCAGACCTACGCGGCGGTTGCGGAGACCTTTGATGCGGAGGTGGTAGAGGAAATGGTGCATGGCGGGGAAGAGGGCGCCGTCGTAGGTGACAGAGGCGAGGGCGAGTGTGCTCATGCGGAATGCCTGGGCCACGGCCTCGGATACNTCCTGGCGGCAGAGGTCGATAGCGGCCACTTCATAGCGGCCTTCGGCACGAATCATGTCGGCCAGCCGGAGGGCAGCTTTGGCGGTGCCTCCATAGATGGATGCGTAGGCCACGAGGACGCCCTGGGTCTCGGGGGTGTAGGTGCTCCACTTCTGATAGAGGTCGATATAATAGGGGAGATTCTCGCGGAGCACGGGGCCATGGAGCGGTGCGATGGCGGCCACATCGAGAGAGGGGAGCTTCTTGAGGAGGGACTGAACCTGCGGGCCGTATTTGCCGACGATATTGGTGTAGTAGCGGCGTGCTTCGACAGTCCAGTCGGTCTGGCCATAGGAGAGGGCGCCGAATGTGCCGAAGGCATCGGCCGAGAAGAGCACTTTGTCGAGCGAGTCGTAAGCAAGCACCACCTCGGGCCAATGGACCATGGGAGCATTGATGAAGGTGAGGGTGCGTCCGCCGAGGTCGAGGGTGTCGCCCTCCTTCACGGCGATAGTGCGGTCGGTCAAATCAATCCCCTCGAAAAACTGGGGGAGCATACCAATAGCCTTTTGCGAGGCGACAAGCTTCAGGGAGGGATAACGCTCAAGAGTGCGGGCAATATCGGAGGAGTGGTCGGGCTCCATGTGGAGAATCACCAGATAGTCGGGGGCGGCTCCGGCGAGCACGTCGGAGACCAGCGCAGACCACTCATCGGAGCGACGGCTGTCGACGGTGTCGAGCAGGGCTATCTTATTCTCTCCGCGGATAATATATGAGTTGTAGGATATGCCTGAGGGCACAGGATACTGGTTTTCGAAGAGTTCGATATCAGTGTCGTCGACACCTACATAGGAAATCGTCGGGGTAACGGAAGAGTAGGGTTGCATAGCTTAGAAACAAATAATGAGTGAATGTAAGATATTCTACCTTATATAATAGGCGAAAAGGGCAATTTGTTCCAAAAAAATCAGACAACTTCGGCGCGGAGAGCATAATGATTGCGCAGACTCTCGAAATCGGCCGGNGAGGACTTGAGGCGGAGGGTGTCGGCAAGGGGATCGTAGGAGGAGATGATGGCGTCGGCGGTGACGGTCTCCGCCGCTCCGGCCGGGATAGCCTCGGGCCACTCGGGGAGGGGCAGNCCGAAGTGGCGGCACACTGCCTCGGCGGCCATGCGGGTGGCACGGATTTTGCCCTCGCGGGAGTAGCCGGCGATGTGGGGGGTAGCTATGGCGGCAAGCTCAAGCAGCTCTGGGGAGATGGCGGGCTCACCNTCCCAGCAGTCGATTACGGCGGCTGAAACCGCCCCGGAGGTGATGGCGCCGCAGAGAGCCGGAGTGTCGACCACAGGGCCGCGGGCGGAGTTGATTATTACGGGCCTACGCTTGAGCTCCGCAAGGAAACCGGCCGAGCAGAGGTGGTAGGTCGGATATGGCCCGGTGGAGGTGATGGGGGTGTGGAATGTGATGAAATCGGCCTCGCGGGCNATAGNGCCNAGCGANGTGAAGCCCGCACTCCCCTCTTTCTCGGCCCTGGGAGGGTCGCAGAGAAGCACCCTCATGCCNAGCTGCTCGCCCCAGCGGGCCACTATAGACCCTACATGGCCCACGCCGACCACTCCGAGGGTGAGACCGGTGAGCGGCGAGGGGTGGAGATGAAGGATGGAGGACAGCACGTATTGAGCCACCGCGGGAGCGTTGCACCCCGGAGCATTGGCCACTTCGATGCCCCTTGATTGGCACCAGGGGAGGTCAACGTGGTCGAGTCCGATAGTGGCGGAGGCCACCATGGCGCACGGCGAGGAGGCGAGGAGTGCGGAGTCGACGCGGGTGCGTGTGCGTGTGACAAGGGCGTCGGCACTGCTCATCGCCTCGGGGGTGATGGCCTCGGGAGGAAGATAGCTCACAGTGGCATAAGGCTCGAAAACTCCCCGGATAAAGGGGATATTGGCCTCTACGACGATATTCAGGCCCATAGGAATGAGAAGATATAGCAGCCTGCGTAGGCCACCAGCATGAGGAGCAGCGCCAGATAGCCGCGGCGGGTGGCATAGAGGCGCATGTAGAGGCCGGCCTGCATGGCAGTGACGGCATTGAGCAGGGTGACATAGAAGGCTATGTTGGTGAAATCGATGATGCAGAGCAGCCCGGTGGCTACGCCCACGGCACAGAGCAAGCCATTGAAAGCGCGGCTCTTGGCATTGAAGGCAAGCACCTTGATGAGATTGGCGCAGCCGAAATAGAGGCCGGCTACGAGGGTGGTGATCACCGCCGCGGTGAGGGGCAGAGCCTCAGGGCGCGAGAAAAGGAGGTCGAGCCGTGGAGGGTCGGGAATCTGAATCGCTACCGGGCGGATGAGGCCGAATCCCCATAAAATCCACACCGGAGTGAGCACTCCGACAAGCGCGGAGAGCATAGTGCGGAGGGTGACCACTCGCATCTGGTAGCATCCGAGCAGAAACACCGGGATATAGGCGGCGAAACCATATTCGGCCACAGCTCCGGCTGCGAGAAGGAAGAAGACGAGAAACACGCGGCGGGTGGAGTCGGGGTCGGTGAAGATGGAGAAGAGAAGCATCATGGAGCAGAGCACCACAATGGCAAGCAGTTCGCCACCATCGAAGCCGGTGAGGGCATAGGGGGTGGCAGCCTGCATGACCATGAAGTAGCCCACGAAGGCCACAGAGACAGTGCGCAGCAGATTGTAGGCGCGGTTGAGAAGCACCATAAGAAAGCCTATGGCGCAGCAACAACCGACACACACGCACCATGATACGAACGGGGAATGAATCCACACGTCGGGCGACAGCGTCCAGAGGCCGCTCCCGCCGGGGACGGGAGGGTCGCCGAAACGGAGCANGGCAACGCGGCTCGCAGCCACGGCTACAAGAATGAGGAGCCAGGTGAAGCCGCGGGATTTAAGAAAACGGGTGAGCGATTTCTCTCTGGCAGTCATCAGCGCTCAAGAGCCATAAGGTCGCGGCCAATGTCGCGGCGGGAGTATTTGCCTTCGAATTCTATGAGCGAGATGGCCTCATAGCTTTTGGCAAGGGCGTCGGCGATAGATGTGCCGAGAGAGCTTACAGAGATGACGCGTCCGCCTGAGGTGACAAGGCGTCCGGAGGGCTCGCGCTTGGTGCCGGCATGGAAGGGGATGCTCTCGGTCACCTTGTCGAGGCCGGTAATCTCGCGGCCTTTGGGATAGGAGCCGGGATAGCCTTCGGACACCATCATCACGGTGACGGCGGTGAGGGGGCTATGGCGCAGCTCGAGGTCGCCGAGCGAGCCGGAGGCAGCGGCATCCATGAGGGCGAGAAGGTCGGAATCCACGCGGAGCATCACGGCCTCGGTCTCGGGGTCGCCCATGCGCACGTTGTATTCTATCACCATCGGGTCGCCACCCACGTTGATAAGTCCGAGGAAGATGAAACCGCGGTAGGTGATACCGGCGTCGGCGAGACCTTTGAGGGTGGGGAGGATGATGCGGGTGCGCACCTTCTCCATAAATTCTTCGTCAGCGAAAGGTACGGGGCTCACGGCACCCATGCCGCCGGTGTTGAGGCCGGTGTCGCCCTCGCCGATGCGCTTATAGTCTTTGGCTACGGGAAGCACACGATAACCGCCGTTGCCGTCGGTGAGCACGAATACTGAACATTCTATGCCTGAGAGGAATTCTTCGATGACCACAGTGGCCGAGGATTTGCCGAACATGCCGTGGAGCATCTCGGCGAGCGATTTCTTTGCCTCNTCGAGGGAGTCGATGATGAGCACTCCCTTGCCGGCTGCAAGGCCGTCGGCCTTAAGCACATAGGGGGGCTTGAGCGATTCGAGGAAGGCGTAGCCGTCTTCGATAGTGTCGGCTGTGAAAGAGCGATAGCGCGCAGTGGGGATATTGTTGGCAGCCATGAAGCGCTTGGCGAAATCCTTGCTGCCTTCGAGGGCGGCTCCGGCTTTGGAGGGACCGCAGACTTTCACGCCGCTGCCTTCGAAATAGTCGTAGAGACCGGCCACGAGGGGGTCTTCATTGCCGGCTACGATGAGGTCGATGCCGTTGGCTTTGACAAACTCGGCCACAGCGGGGAAATCGGTGGGAGCGAGGGGTACATTGATGCCGAAGGCTTCTGTGCCGCCGTTGCCGGGGGCTATATATAGCTGCTCGAGGAGGGGGCTCTGACTTATTTTCCATGCGAGGGCCGATTCGCGGCCGCCGCTTCCAAGCAAAAGAACTTTCATTGAGTGATAAGTGATGAGTGATGAGTTAAAAGTACGAGGTACGAGTTACTAAGTTTTAAGTAGGGGCGGGGCGTGCCCCGCCCGAAGTGATGAGTTAAGAGTGAAAAAGTGATGATCAGTGGCGGGCGGGATTACTGGTCGTCGGACTTTTTCCAGCCGCGGCGGGAGCGCATCACCACTCCCCCTTCGGTCTTTTCGCCGGGAGGAAGCGACGGCTTCTTGTCGCGGAGCATCTTTAGGGCCTGCTCATTGCGGCGGAGTGCGAGGGGATTCTCGCTCTGCTGACGCTCTTCGGCAGCCGGACGCTCGCGGTTGAAGCGCTCCGGACGGCGGTCGTCGCGGCGGTCATCGCGGCGGGGTTTGTCGGCAAAGCGGCCTTTGCCCGACGAGAATTTCTCCTCTGAGCGCGATTTCGAGCCACCCTTGCGGGAAGAGCGGGATTCCTTGCCACCGAAGCCTTTGCGACGGGCATCGTCGCGCCACTCGGAGTCAGACATGCGCCGGGGACCCTTGCGCGACTTGTCGCCACGCGGGCCTTCTGAGTCGCCACCATGACGGATGGAGCCTCCGCCGCGACGGAAGGCGTTGTATTCGCCGTCGAATATCACATATTCGCGGAGCTCACACTCGAGGGCGCCGTTGTAGAGGGTCTCCTTGACCGAGGGGGTGAGGCCAATCTTATTGAAATACTCCTCGCGGTAGCCGATAATCCAGGCGTGATAGCCCACGAAGACGTGCTTGAGGCGATTGCCGATAGTGCGGTAGAGGCCCTCCATATCGTCGGAGCCTATGCGCTCGCCGTAGGGGGGATTGGTCACGAGGATACCGTCGGCCGGAGCNTCNTCCCACTGGGCTATCCCCTTGCAGCGGAGGTCGATGTAGCGGCCCACTCCGGCCTGCTTGATATTGGCCTCGGCAATGGCTATGGCCTTGGGAGAGATGTCGGCGCCGTAGATTTTAGCGGTGAAATCGCGCTCGGAGGACTCGTCGTTGTAGATAGAGTCGAAGAGGTCGGCGTCGAAATCGGGCCACGACTCGAAGGCAAACCGCTTGCGGTAGATGCCGGGCATTATGCCGGCACCGATGAGGGCGGCCTCGATGAGGAAGGTNCCTGAGCCGCACATGGGGTCGACAAACGGGCAGTCGCCGCGCCAGCCGCTCTTGAGGATGATGCCGGCGGCAAGCACCTCGTTGATGGGAGCTTCGGTCTGGGCCACACGGTAGCCACGCTTATGGAGCGACTCGCCGGAGGAATCGAGCGAGAGGGTGACGCGGTCGCCTGAGATGTGGACATTGATCATCACGTCGGCATCCTGCAGACGCACTCCCGGACGCTTGTCGGGGCCATACTTGTCCTTGAAGAAATCAACGATGGCGTCTTTCACGCGATAGGTGACGAAGCGGGAGTGGGTAAACTCGTCGGAATTGCTGACGGTGTCGAGCGAGAAGGTCTTGTCGAGCGAGAGCACCCGGGTCCAGTCAAACTCCTTGACCATCTCATAGAGCTCGTCGCTATCGCGGGCTATGAACTTGTAGATGGGCTTGAGGATACGGAGGGCGGTGCGGCAGCACATATTGGCGCGGTAGAGCATGGCGAGGTCGCCCTCGAAGGACACCATGCGGCGTCCGGGCTCCACATTGACGGCTCCGAGGCCGCGGAGCTCTTCGGCCAGGACTTCCTCGAGACCGTGGAAGGTCTTGGCTACCATTTCAAACTGTTGATTCTTCTCCATATATGGGTTATTGTTTTTTTATTCGGACTATGTTGTCGGCAGGAGCCTGGACGAGGCGCTCGCCGGGGGCCACGCTTTCAGTGACCCAGAGGTTGCCGCCTATGACGGCNCCTTCGCCNATGGTGATNCGGCCGAGCACGGTGGTGTTGGAATAGATAACCACGTTGTCGCCCACAATCGGGTGGCGCGGCAGACCCTTGACGGGATTATTGCCGGAATCGCGCACGAAGCTGCGCGCGCCGAGGGTCACACCCTGGTAAATCTTCACATTGCGGCCTATGATGGCTGTGGCGCCGATTACCACACCGGTGCCNTGGTCTATCATCAGGCCTTCGCCTATCGAGGCGGCGGGATGGATGTCGATACCCGTCTCGCTATGGGCCATCTCGGCCACCATGCGGGGCAGCACTGGGACTTCGAGCTGCGTGAGGGCATGGGCTATACGGTGGGAGATAGTGGCGCGGATGCCGGGATAGCTGAATATCACCTCCTCGATAGAGGTGGCGGCGGGGTCGCCGGCATAGGTGGCCTCGACATCGGCTGTGAGCACGCGGCGCATGTCGGGGAGCTGGAGGATAAAGTCGCGGGCCTTCTGCACGGCGTGTTCCCGGCGGGTGTCGCACCCGTTGCAGAACGCAAGCGAGGCCACAATCTGAGAGGTGAGGAGCGAGATGAGCTCTTCGGCAGCCACTCCGATATGGTAGGCCACGCCTGAACGGCTCACAGGCGCCTCGCCGAAAAATCCGGGGAAGAGCATGGAGCGACAGAGGCTCACTATGCGGCGCACAGCCTCATGGGAGGGGACAGTGAATGCGCCCGACGAAGCGTCGGGGAGCATGTCAACCCTGGCCAGGGCTTCGGTGACCTGACGGACGGCCGACTCACAGAGCGGGCGCAGACTTGGGGGGAGTTGCATCGACATGGTGCAAAGTTAGTAAAAATCGTCCACTCTTAGATTGTCACCTATAAAAATGGGTGAAAATAATGACGCGGCTACCTGAGCTGAGGGCGGCGGGAGGAGTAGAGTCCGGCCACGCGGCTGAGAATCCATGCCACCACGAAGTAGAGCACGAAGAGGCCCCAGAGCATGAGATAGGGGTGGGATTCCTGGGCTATGGTGGCACCGTTGGCGTTGAGGCGGATGAAGCCTTCCACTCCCCATGTGGCGGGGATGAAGTCGCTCACCAGCTTCCAGAAGCCACTCATGGCATAGCGGGGCCATGTGAGGCCGCTCATGAAGAGGAACACTACCGAGGTAAACACCACCACGAGCATCGAGGCCTCGCGCTCTCTCACAAACACTCCGATACACATGCCGAGCATCGACGATGCGAGCAGCATCGGGAGGATGAAGATGAGGTAGTGCCACACATTGCCTACATGGGGCAGCGAGAACATCAGCGGCACGATATGGAGGGCATAGAGGGTGAGGGGCATGTAGAGCACCAGATAGCAGAGGGTTTTGCCCAGCAGGGTGGCCGAGGTGGAGGCGTTGACAGCCAGAGGGTCGATGCCTCCGTTGCGCCGACGGCGCTCATAGCCGCCTCCGGCGAGCATGGTCACACCGAGGATGAGGCTCTGCTGGAGAATGAGCACGAGCACTCCCGGCATGATGAACGAGGCAAATCCCTGGGTGGGGTCGCCGAGCATTATCGAGTCGGCCTGGATAGACTGTCCGCCCACGCCGCTCGGCACGAGCATTCCTGCGGCATCAATGGCCTCAGCGCGCAGCTGCGAGCCGAGCTCGAGCTGCACATTGGTGAGAGCGAATGCGGCAGTGCGGTAGCGGAGCAGGAGGCTCATGTCGGCAAAGTAGGTCACATTGGCCTGCTCTCCGCGCCCGAGCCGCTTGGCATAGTCGGCGGGTATTTCGAGCACGCCGAACACCTCTTTTGAATCCATGAGGCGCTTGGCGGCCGGCTTGTCGGGGACATATTGCCACACTTCGAGGCCGTCGGTAGCGTCGACCATGCGGGCCAGATGGCGGCTTTCGGCCGTGCGGCTATGGTCTATGACAGCGATAGGCATATTGCGGATCACCTCAGGATTGTAGATGAGCGTGTAGACTATAGGATAGAGGGTGGGGAGGCCGAAGAAGAATATCATCACGCCGGCATCGGAGAACACCATGCGGAATTCCCTGCGCCACACTCTGAAGAGCGATCCGAACCATGAGAACAGACGATTCATATCAGGGAACGTAAACGGGGTTGAGACAATGTTTTTTGAGACGCGGCAGGAGAGGGAGCGGCGCTATGACAAAGAGAAGGAGAGCCACATAATACCAGCGGGAGTAGAAGAGCGGCACGCCGTTGAGAGCCTGGTCGGTGTAGATGAGGAAGTAGTAGCGCACAGGCAGGATGTAGCTGAAAATGCCGGCGGCGCCATACATGCTCTGCACCGGATATGAGTAGGCGGCGAGCGAGAAGGCGAGGATACCGGTGAGCGAAGCGAGGCTCACGGAGAGGCGCAGGTTGGGGATGGCGCAGCAGAGCAGCAGCCCGAATCCCTGGCTTGCGACCACGAGCATCACCATGGCGGCTATCATGTGGAGCGGATTGCTGTTGAGCGGGAAAGCACACCAGCGGTACATCACCATCTGGATAAACACACCCACGGCGCTGAACACCACCGCCTGGGGCAGAAGCTTGCCTATGACAGCCATGAGCATTGAGCCTCCCGAGCGGCGGAGCCACTGCAGGGATGTGCCCTGCTTTATCTCCTCGCAGATGGTGTAGCATGCCATCAGGGCTACCATCAGGGCTATTACGCCGGGAATGAATGAGTTGCTGAGGTAGATGGAGTAGTTGGCCCAGGGATTGTGGAGCGAATTCTGGTTGAGCACCACCGGCTGGAGCAGCGTGCCGGCCGTAGTCTCGTTGACACCGAGCGAGCTGAGGGTAGTCTCGGCCACTCCCCCGGCAGTGGTCACGGCCACCGTCTTGAAGCCCTTGAACACGAGGGTGCCGGGCACGAAAACGGTGAGATTGGAGTAGAACGACACCGTGGTGCCTGCTCCCGAGAGGGCATCTTTCTGAAAATCACGCGGAATGAGGAAGAAGCCGAATATCTCTCCGCTGCGCACCTTGTCGAGGGCCGAATGGTAGCTTTCTTCCTTGTAGCGCACATCCACAAGCTCGGTGGAGCCAAGATTGCGCACCACGCGGCGCGAGAGCTGCGACTGGTCGAGGTCAACCACCGCTGCGGGCACCTTGAGGGGCAATCCCTCCTTCATGAGATTGAGGAAGAANAATGCGCAGAGCAGGGGCACGACCGTCATACACACAAGATAGATCTTGCGCGAGGTGAGGCGGTGCCAGCCATACTCAACCGATTGTCGGAATATCTTCCACATAAGCACTGACTTAGCTATTGCGGGATTACGGTCTGTAGATTACGGTCATGCCGGGGCGCAGGGCGGGTATGGAGTCGACCGGACGGGCCTTGATCTCGAATGTGCGGGAGTCCCAGTCACCTGTGGCCTTGGTGGCGCGCCATGTGGCGTAGCTGCCGAGGTCGCGCACATAGTAGATCTTGGCGTCGGTCTCCATCTTGCCGAGAGCCGGAATCATCACCTTGATGGTCTGGCCGAGTTGCATGTCGTTGAGCAGCTCTTCGCGCACATTGAATGTCACCCACTTGTCAGTGACCTTCAGGAGGCTCATTATCGGGGCACCGAGGCTCACGAGCTCTCCCGGCTCGGGATAAATCTGGTCGATCTGGCCGTCGCAGGGAGCGGTGAGATACTGGTCTTCGAGCAGACTCTCCACCTCCATCACTCCCCCGCGTGCGGCGGTCACCATGGCTGCGGCGCTCTGCTTGTCCTCGCTCTGTGCGCCGGCCTTGGCCAGACTGAGNTGGCTNTCGGCAGCCTTGCGCGAAGCCACGGCGGCATCGTAGGCAGCCTTAGCCTCGTCGCGCTTCTGAGCCGACACTACATTCTGGTTGTAGAGGGCTTCCATGCGGTCGTAGGTCTTCTTGGTGATGGTTTCGGCAGCCTGGGCCTGAGCCACGAGAGCTGAAGCGGTCTGCACTATCTGCGAGCGGGTGCCGGCATCGATCTTGCGGTTTTGGGCGGAAGCCACATCCTCCATGGCCTCGGCCTGCATGAGCTTGGCCTCGGCGAGCGAGGAGTGGATATGGACGAGGGTGTCGCCGGTGTGCACCATGTCGCCTTCGTGCACATAGAAGTCGACCACGCGGCCGGGAAGCTTGCCGGAGATGCGTATGGAGGTGGCGTCGGCCTGACCTTCGATTATTTCGTCGGGCTTATTGAGAAAACAGAAGCCTATGATGGCGAGAGCCACGGTGGCGCAGACCACGATGACGAGGGCGAGAGCCAGCGCGCGCGACTCGCGGCGCTCGGCAGATGAGTTGGTGGTAGTATCCATAGTGAGTGTTTTATTTCAGTTTTATTTAAGGTAAGCTTCAGACACATCGAGGCGGCCGAGAGCCTTGGCGAGATACACGTCGCAGAGATGCACGTCGATCATCGCGTCGATATTCTCGGAGTTGGCCTTGAGCCAGGCGGTCTGTGCCTCCATCACATTGTCGGTGGTCATCACCCCCTCGCGGAAGCCGAGGTTGGCCTGGCGGAGGTTTTCGTCGGCCTTGGTGAGGTTGGAGGTGGTCATGCGGAAGGTCTTCACGGCCTCCTGGGCGCGGAATGCGCTCTGGCTCACCTGAAGCGACACCATCTCCCGGGCATCGTCGAGCGCGAGGGCTGCCATGCGGGCCTCTGACTTGGCGGCGCGATACTTATTGTAGTTGCCTCCCCAGTGCCAGATGGGTATGGTCACCATCGCACCCACGGAGAAGGCGCCGTCGAAGCGCTTCTTGAAGCCGTCGAACATATTGGGATTGCTGAACGAATAGGTACCTACGATTGCCACATTGGGGAGCATGGACGACATCGCCACGCGGGCTTTCTGGTCCATCACCTTCACTCCGTAGCCGAGAGCCTTGAGGTCGGAGCGCGAGGCGTAGACCTCCTCCATATTATAAGAGGTGGAGGGCATCTCTCCCTGAGGCAGGGTGAGCTCCACATCCTCGTCGGAGAGGGTCATGGGGGTGTTGACCGGGAGTCCGCACACCTGGGCGAGGGCCATGCGCGAGAGCACGAGGCCATTGTCCACCTTGGTGAGGTCGACCTGGGCCTGATTGAGCTTCACGTCGACGGTGAGAAGGTCGGAGCGGGTGGCCACACCCTGGTCAACCATAGCGGCCACATTTGAGCGGAGGGTGTCGAGCAGCGCGAGATAGCTCACTGCGAGCTTGCGCTTGGCTTTGAGCGACACCACCTGCCAGTAGGCGGCATCTACGGCGTAGATTATGTTTTCGG
>WFLX010346462.1_pt1 | contig 15283 bp, 15 predicted proteins | sample 4967041 | NCBI WGS metagenome assembly WFLX01 (sample SAMN12857096, study PRJNA449069) | gut metagenome | isolation source: stool from male and female vole | host: Microtus ochrogaster | place: USA:Florida | collected 2017 | reverse complement strand
CCCCTTCCAAAAGTACGGACATCATGTCGCGCATGACAGAGTTGACATCTGTTCCGTTTTTGATGCTGATATCGTTATCTTTCAGATAACTGCGCATCATTTCCCGCATTGCTGCTTTTTATGGACTTTCATTTTTCCTTGACATAAATAAACCTCCAAACTGTGTAATTTTATCTTACATCAGTTTGGAGGTTTACACAAACTTTGGGATGGTCCCCCCTAATAGCCTCTTCCTTCTCTGGCGGGCACTGCAGCACTTTAGCATTTGCTTTCTTTGCCAAATTATAGTTTTGACCTACATCCAGCCCGCATTTCCGCTTTACCTGTGTGATATATAGAGATGATACCGACAGCCCCGTCTGCTCTTTCACATATTCCTTTATCTCCTGATAAGTCGCCCCTTTCCGGAAACCAGACATATCCATATCCTCCATCGAGAACTTTACCCGCAATTTCTTCGAGTTGATCTCTTACTTGGAAAGCAAGACAACCGTCTCCACATGCCCCGTATTTGGGAACATATCGCAGGCCCTCACCCTTTTTAACTCGTATCCATTCTCACGCAGATACTTTACATCCCTCGCCAGAGTCCCGGAATCGCAGCTTACATAGACGATCCTCTCTGGTTTCATCATGACCATCGTTGAAAGGCATCCTTCATCACAGCCTTTCCGGGGAGGATCCACTACGATGACGTCAGGATGCCTCATAGAGTCTGTTTCCTTCTCTTTTTCCTCAGATGTGCCTGATTGTCCGCCATCTTCCATTCTGGATGCATGTATACCTGTTACCTGTTGCTCATAAAATCGTGGTAATATCTCTTCCGCTTTTCCCACATANAANGTNNCATTGTCNATCTGATTCCANGCNGCATTCTCNTTGGCNTCCTCGATCGCNTGCGGCACGATCTCCACACCATAGACATGTTTTGCNCTCTTTGCAAGAAATAGNGAAATCGTNCCAATACCGCAATAAAGATCCCANACNGTTTCCTTTCCGGTCANTCCCGCNTATTCCAACGCAGTGGAATAAAGCCGNTCCATCTGAACCGGATTGACCTGATAGAAAGACAAGGGAGAANTTTTAAATCTGATTCCGGTCTCCGCAATTCTTTCCCATCTTCCCGATTCCCTGTTACCGGAAGCATTTGTTTCTACCGACCGTAAAGTTGACGGATACGGATCATCAATATTTTTATCCTTATCTTTTGATATTACAAACGCCGTCTGGCATATTTCATCAGCNATCTTAGAATCTCCCCATATNGTCTTATAGGTATCTCCTAANATNACNTTTGTATTTTTTTCATTTGGGCTGATTGAGATAGAATATATTCCGGGAATCTTCATAAGTTTCTGAATCAATTCTTCTTTTTTAGGCAGATCTTGTCCGTTGATGACGATACACACCATGATCTGNCCCGTTNCCCGGCTTTTGCGGATCAGCACATGNCGGATCAGACCNTTNCCTGTTGTTTCACANTAAGGTTTTATATGGGATTCCTCCATATAAGATAAGACTGCCTTTAAGATACTTTCATTTTCCTTTGCTCCCAAAAGACAGTCTGTATTCGCTATGATATTGTGCGTCCTNCCTGCATAAAATCCGCAGANGGTTCTGCCTTCCTTATCCATGCCAAATGGATACTGCGCTTTATTNCGATACCTGACAGGNACTTCGTACTTCTGTGTCGTATGATTTCCCGCCGAAACACCATCCTCGTTTATCTTGCCNCAGCGCTCGTCATGACTGCATCCGGAAACATCCCGGTCAACTCCGGTATCTTCCCAATCCTCAGGCTGCATTCCGATGATCGGCTCCATGATCTCTTTCAGCAATTTNTCNGGCACGCCGCCAATACGCATCAGATTGTTGAATACCTTTCGTTNCTTATATTNNAACTGCTTCCGGTAAGCCAATGTCTGAATCTGGCAGCCCCCGCACTGTCTTGCATAAGGACAGGCAGCCTCAATCCTGTCCGGTGACGGCTGCAGCAGTTTTTCCATTCTGGCATATGCATATGATTTCTTTACCTTTGTCAGTCTGGCTTCAACCACATCTCCGGGAAGGGCGTCTTTCACAAACAGAGGATAGCCGTCGATTTTTCCGATTCCTTCACCCTCTGCGCCNAGATCCGTTATTGTCACATTATATATTTCATTTTTCCGGTACATATCAATATCCTTGTATTGATTTTCATTTAATATCAATTTTCTTTTAATATCGGTTTTCTATTATTATCAATTTTTTTAATATCAGTTTTCTATTATTATTAATTTACGCTTAATAATAATTTTCCTTAATATCATTTTTTCTTTATACCTTTCCAGTCTTTCTTACGTTGGATTCCAAAAATTTGTTATATCCCAGCCAATCCGGCGAATCCGCATTCTTCAATGCTTCCGTGAACGTCTCTAATTTGGCATCCGCATTATCCGCAAAATTAAGGGCAATTGCTTCAATCAACGCCGGTTTCTTGGGGGAGCCGTATTCCAGCTNGCCATGATGAGAGACGATACAGTGCTTCAGNTCATTCGCAAGCTNCACCGGGAANCCNTNTANCANNCGTATTTTTTCNGAAACNATNTCGACCCCTACCNCAATATGCCCCAGAAGCTGTCNCNCATCGGTATAGTCATTCTCCGGAAACGCGGATATCTCCCTGGTTTTTCCAATATCATGGCATAAGGCCGCCGTAAGAAGAAGATCTCTTTTAATCAAGGGATATGCACCGGCAAAATAATTACAAAGATTTGTTACGCTGAGCGTATGCTCTAAAAGTCCTCCGATAAACCCATGATGTACCATTTTAGCAGCCGATGAATTTTTAAATACCTTGATAAACTCCTCATCCTCTACAAAGAACAACTGCAGCAGCTTTTTCAGATATTCATTCTGCATGGAGTTGATATAAGACAACACCTGCTCATACATTTCACCAATATTTTTGTCCGTGCAGGGAAGATAATCTGCCGGATCGTACTCTCCCTCCTGACACTTACGAATCCTTGTAAGCTTTGCCTGCTTTGCGCCATTAAAGGTGATCACCTCTCCTACCACTTCGATGTAATCTCCGGCAGCATATTCACCGATCCCCGGACTATAGGGTTCCCAGACCTTAGTATCCAAGGTCCCTGTCTTATCCTGTAAGAGCAGGCTGTCATAGGGTTTCCCATTTTTAGTCTCTGTAGATAATTTGCTTTTACAAAGATATACTCCCTGAATATTATTCCCTTCCGCCAATTCCTTGATAAATTTCATACTCTCCTCCGCATAAAATTATTTTTGATTTTTACATATTGTTCTACTTTAAGCCGCTCAGATCCCTTTATTTCCCTTACGCGCTGCTCGTCGTTTACTCATCTCTTATACTCCGTCGTTAATTTCAATATCAACTTCCATGGATTTATATATCCCGTTACTAAGTCTTGCATAAGTTATTGTGATAGCATCTCCCGGATTCAGCTCCGAAACAGCCTGCATATATAGATTGACGGAAGTGATCTGTTTATCTCCAATCATTGTAATCACATCGCCTTTGGCAAGCCCATAATTCATCGCCGGCGTATTGATCTCCACATCCGTTATATATACGCCGCTGGGAAGTCCCGCCTCCTCGATCGCCTCCTGCGGCACTTCAGAAAGATATAGTCCAAGATGAACCTTTTCATCACCATTTGACAGATTCTGCACCAGCTGCCGGATACTGCTGATTCCATNAGCATAGATCAGATTCTGCATATCCTCACTGTTATAATCCTGTGTAATAAATCNAACCACCTGACCCTTTATNTTGATCNATACGCCATTCGCANTCCTGCTGCCATAGATATCCGTCGTCAACAACTGATAATTGGCATCCATCAGGCTGACCGTCCGATCCATAGATGTAATAGCGCCATAGCATACAGATCTTCCACTGCCCAAAGGATTCCCAACAGCAATCACGGCATTGCCCAAAAGCATCGTGGAATAAGAGCTTCCAAGTGTTGCCGCTGTGATGGTTTCTTTCGTCTCTGTTTTGATATCAGAAAGATTGACCGCAAAAACAGATAATCCCGTATTCGCATCCAACTGCTTAAAAGAAGCTTCCGCGCTGGTGCCGTCAACAAATGTTATCCTGACGCTTTCCGCATTTTCAATATTTTTATAATCAGCCAGAATCAAAAGCTCGTATCCATTATCCGCAATAATCAGCCCGGTTGTCTGCTTTGTGCTGAGATAGGTTTCGTTCATCCAGTCTACGTCTGAAGTGATCCCTGTAACCGTTACAATGCTTTTAGATACTTCTGCAGAGAGAGCATAAAGCTTACGATACAATAACTGATAATCCGAAAGCTCGATTTCCTGCGGTACAGGAGCCGGTACGCTGTTTTCCGACTCGGTAGCCGTACCTTGTCCGTCTGAAGGCACATCGCCCTGCGTATCGCCGGATGCACCGTCTTCCGCTCCCTGATCCTGCTCTCCTAATGCATCTATATCCTCATCCGTCAGACTCATATCTTCTAACGGCGTCTCCACTATGATGGGACCGATATTCACAGGTTCCTCATCCTCCTCCGGAGCTTCCGGCAGCGTTACCTGATTCAATTCTATTGATTCCTCAGGAATAAAGATATCTTCCAGAGCAGGCTCCAGCAAAAGGAAGGAAATACACGCGATCAGACTGAACATAACAGCCATGCCGGCCGTAAAAAACATCTTACGAACCAGCTTCTTTTTATTAATCGGCCGATCCTTTATCTGTTCCTTGATAAACTCATAATCGCTGCTTTCTTTTGGCTGCTCTGTTTCTTTTTCGATCTCTTTCTCATTTTTCATAAAAATCCCCCATGCAAGAGCAGTTTTACTGCGATGACACGCGATGAAAAATCCGCACAGGCNGTTTCTCATCTGNGATCAAAGCAATTGAGGCTNTGACTCAAATTGNCGATTANAAAANCTTATTTTTCAATCTATCCCCATTCCGGAGCGACACAAATAGTAATAAAAAACTTTTCACATTGATATGATCTTTCAAATCTTTCTTATTACTCATTATTGTATCATAATTTTTATCACTTTCAATTCCATTCTTTTTTATTTACTGATTAAACAGGCTAATTCTTCCAATTCTGATCCCATCATCTGCGTCGATCGGCATTTTTCTTCTTTATCCAAAAGAACGCCACTAACATAGGTTTTATTAATATATTTTCCGCTATTTTCCATCTGCAGAAAGGGGCACAGTCCCCCCATTGATTTCCTCTTGAAAGATATTATCAGCATCATCCCTGTTTTGATAGGAATTATTCAAATCAGCTTTTTTCTGATCGGAAAGATCTGCGCTGTTGGAAAAAATTTCATCATAATTATTTTTCTCAGAACTCTTTCCTTTCCGATTCCGGATATGATGCATGATTTCTTTGATGATTCCCAATACTGAAATCAGCATGATCAATGCAAGCATGACTTTTGCCATCCGATCCGGCTGATAATGACCGATCCCAAAACACAGAAAAAACCCGCTTGCTAATGCCAAAACGCTGCAAACAAGCAATTTCTTCAGGCTTGCTTCCGCATTTTCATTGATTTCTTCCGCGCCTTTCTCATTTATTCTATATTTATCTTTTTTTATATATCCTTCTTCTGAACTGTCCGTATTTTTTAATGAAGTTCTGCTTGTTTTTGCAAATCTATTCTGCCATGTATTGTTTGATGTGTTTTTCAACATATCAGATGCTGTGTTTTCTGAGCTGTCTTTTAATGCATATTCATTGATTTCAAAATCATTTTCCTGCGCATATTCAATGTCTTTAGCTATTGCAGCCGGCTGCTCCTTTTGGTATAGTTTAACAATATCCTCTATAATAAAATTATCCTCCCTGACAATACGGTAAAACTGATAACCCATCATCACTGCCTGCTGTTCCGTATGGTCGATCCTGCCAATCATATAATCTGCAAATTCCCTTATTCCCTCTCTGATATCTACCTCATAAAACGGATGGAAAAGCAGACGAATCTCCCTGCTTTCCCTATGTATAAAAATATACTCCGGCAGCAACACAACATGTCTTTCATCCAGCATATATTCCTGTATTGCTGCGATTGCTCCCGTTAATCCAATTAAAATAATTCTTACATCCTCCAGCTTCATTTCCCTACTCTTGTACAATTTGCTAAGAGGCTGCAACGATCCTATTTGATAATACATATCATCTCTGCCGTCAATCGATCTCAGTTCAAGCGGCAGCAAATATTCTATATGATTTTCCGTCAGCATACGAAGCTCATAATCTTCCGCTCCCTGCTCGTTTTTATATACCAGATAATTCTGGTTCAGGCTTTTCTGATATTCTATTTTTGCAATAAATTGATTGATTTCCTGCATATCCTGTTTCTCCTTTTTCGCCTGCTTATTTTGCGCTGTTGCTGCGTACTATTGCTCCGCTGTTCCGGCTTGCTGCGCGCTGTTGCTTTGCTGTTCTGCGCTGTTGCTGCGTGCTTTTCGCACTCTTTCTATGGTTCTTAAGATACTGCAGCTTCTGAGCCTTTCCGCAGTCTGTTCCACATGGATCTCCCATATATCATCCTGATAGATATCCATAAGAAAAATTGCTTGCGGAACCTGCATAATGCCTGTAATTTTTACCGTGATCGCTCCATGATCCACACTTACGATGATATCCCGGATCTCCATAGCAACCGTTTTCTGCGCCAGCAGCTCCTCTGCTCTGGCTGCGACCGTGCCCGCAATTGTCTCATTGTCCGCCTCCGCCATCTGGCTCCCCTTAACTGCCGCGATACCGGCACACTCCATCAAAAGCGTTTTATCATATAAAAAGAAACCCAGCCAGATCACCAGCAGACTGAGCATAATGATGATCGGAATCAAAATACAGGCTTCTATCGTCATCATGCCTCTGTTATTTTTTTTCAGACAGATTTTGATTCTTTTTCTCACACTAATCCCCCATGTCAGAGCAGTTTTACTGCGACGACACGCGATGAGAAATCCGCGCAGGCGGTTTCTCATCTGCGATCAGGTTGAAAAATCAGCACATCAGTGTGATTTTTCAACCTAATAACCATGCCTTTCCATAACCTGCGACTCAAATAGGATTGAAAAACCGCCGCTAAAAAGCAGACAAATCTGCCTTAGATATATTTTTCACACTATTATGACAATATAACCCAGCAGCATAAATGGAAGGAACGGAATGGCTGTTCTCCGTCCCGCTTTTTTAACAGCGATCAACAGGATTGAAAAAGCTGCCGCCGCCAGCATCGCATTCATCAATAATAACAGTGTTTTTTGGTATCCTATCATCCCGCCGATAACAGCAGTCATGATGCCATCCGCCGCTCCGATACAGCCCCCGCAAAACCGTCCTGTCAAAAGAAGGATTATGCCGATCAAAATACCCACGGCATATAAATACCAATCCCGCCGCCAATCGATCTCCCTGTTTGCCGCAATTAAGATCACTCCCGACAGCACATTTATTATCAGCAGTCCTGCCGGAACCCTTTTCCACCGTATATCCCATATGCTTCCTACCGTCAGCATCACAACCGCGCCAATCTCCTGAAACGCCATATTGATCCTCCTGCCGCCTTTGACGGCTCAAATAAATATAAAAACCTCGCTTTTCCGTTTAATAATTTGTTCCGCACCTTGAACATACATGCTTATCTCCTACCTGCGAAATAGGGATCTGCATGATTGTTCTTTTTAATCCGCTGCAGCCTAAAGAGGTATGATAACAATCGCCGTAATTGGTGATAAAATAGATGTCCGCCTCTCCGTCGCCGCAAAGCTCGCATTTTCCATAGATCCCGCCGCTTTGATTCCGGCGCTGATCAAGTTCTGCGCTTGTAACCGGCTGAATACTTAGAGCAAGATACGTGCATGTTTTTGTCAGATGAAAAACAGTTCCCGTCTCCGTAATATAGACTATCCTTTCCCCGGCATCATTAACTGCATCCGCCGCAACCGCATATCCCGTCCATGCCCGCACTCTGCATCGGTTTAGGACCGGATAGGCGGGAACAAAGAAAAAATTATTCCGCGGTTCTATTTCATAAGAAACAACAAGATCGATTACATCCCCTTCCCTCATGATCTTGGAATACAAAAGATTTAATCCTCCGCTTCCGCCGACCACTCCCGAAGTACGCAGCTCCTGCTGTATTATCCCGCTGATCAGATTGTTTTTTACATACTGCTCTCCCAGTATATCCGCTGCAATTGTGCCGATTTCCCTACTATTGACTTCACCATTACTATCTTCCGTTTCTCCTGTGAGACACTCAGTAACAAGCTCCGCCGCCGGCGCATAGATCGCCATCTTTTTTCCTATCTGATGAAGCCTCTGCTCAACTGTTCCATAAAAATACAGCATATCCATAAGCGAAAGCATTGTCATCATAAAGAAAAGAAACAGAGGAAGCAGGATTGCCGCTTCCAGCGTTAAACTGCCCGGATATCCCTGATTCTTTATTCGCATAAAATCTTTTAATTGCATTATTTTTTTTATCCGCATGATTTTTCTTTTCTTCTCATTCATATATCGTTCTTTTNACCAATATCTACATTGATANAACGATCCACTACTTATAAAAATCTTGATTTTANGGAAGATCCGCTAANACATCCTTTCCCGAATATGANAAGGCTATCGATAAAGCAAGAATACCTTTGATAACCCAGATCAGATAGGAGAACATTTTTTTTACGCATGTTGAGTAAATCTATTCGGAAAAGGACGTCTTACCGGACCTTCCATTGTTATTTATGTATAACGACAGCTTCTTTTCATCAAAAAGCTGTATCCGTAACTGCTTGAAAACACCAATTGAACCGTAAAAGCCGCAACACATTGATCCAGACAGAAATTTTCATAGCCGGGAACCTTTCTGATATTCATTTCCACAAGATTCATGCACCTCCCTGTTTTTTCCTCCATCGGCGTTATATACAGCAATAATCTCAGATAATCCCCATAGCTCAGACCGGACTCTCCTTCATGATTTGAAGAATCTCCTCCTCCCGCCATACCGCCGACCGCTTCTGCGGTAAGTCCTAAAGCATTTTCCAGGCTTAAGTTCCAATCTCCCGCTCCCTTGAGCAAGGGAACCTTCTTTCCGGAAAATAACTGTCTGACATCTACAACGCTTTCCGCATAAATCCATGCCGCTATGATCGCTGCCTCAAACAACATCTCAAATTGCGGATAAAGCAGGACAAAGGATAATGAAACAGCCAGAGCTTTTGCTTCCGCCTTCAGCTCCTGATTGCTGAAAAAATAGATGCTGTTTGCACCGCCCCTGATCAATAAGATCCTCTCTGCGGCAATTCTCAGATTATCCGTGTCATTACTCTTGCCCGCTATGACATACTCCGTTTCATAGCACAACGGACTTCCTTCTTTTCTTTGGCAGTAGTTACCGCATTTTTCCATGATATATTCATTAAATAAGAGTCCTTCCACCAGCGGCATACGTTCCTGCCAGCTTTCCTCCATGCCGCTGCCCTTAACCAGAGTCCTTCCCATAACATAGCTGTCAGGATTGACAGCTGCGGCTGATATCTCCCCCTCGCAGACCAAAGGAAGGATTCCCCGATATCTAACCTCATTTACCCGATCCGTCGGATCATCCTTTTCCGGTTCCTTCCATTCCTCCCCTTCCTCAAGATCCTCCGGGGGTGGAATCTCAATACCGTCAATTGCATTCTGCGCATTATCATTTTCCGCCATAATATCACTGTCATACAGTCCGCTGCTCTCCGTAACCGCGATCATATCCCGCAGTTCGTCTATATAATCCATTCCATATTTATTTAACATATATGAGACCGCCATATACCGAAACACCGCGCCCTTTTCATCTGTCGCGCGGGATGCCGCCAGGATTTCCATTGATTCCATATCCAGCCCCAGAAAATCTCTATTCTGCAAGATTGAAAGTTCTTTCTGCGGCTGCAGATTATAAGAAACATACTCTGCAAAATGCTCCTCCAGATACTCCAGAGAACCGTATGTCTGGTCATAAGCCAAATCAATAAACAAAAGATCATACTGCTCCAATAATGGTCTGTTATACTCTGCAAGGACAGAATCCATGCCCATATCTACAACACATTCCAGTTGAAGCTTCATTGCATTGATCCTGCTGCCTTCTATCATTGTCAAGATCAGTGGGATGATTACTGCTATCATCAATGCAAAATATACGTTCAACTCCCCATCATATAATCTATGTATCCGTAAAATAATTTTTTGTTGTTTGACTGCTGCCATGTTCTGTCCCCATTGATTATTTAATTTTTTACTAATAATTTGATCTGATCTGCTGATGCATTGATTTAATCCATGTATCATTTAAAAACTTGACGTCTTATTTGTAATATTTTTAAACAGATCATTCACGATATCCGTGATCTCCTTTTTGAAAATGATAACCAGACCAATCAACACGACAATGATCAAAATGATCTCTACGGTTCCCATGCCGTCATCTTCTTTTATAAATCTGCTGATCATATTCATCTCCCTCCTTTCCTGTCTGCCTCACTGATCTATATCCATGGATCACATCCCGATTGATAAAAAAGATGGAACCATGATGACAACCATGACGATACCAAGCATCAGGAACATGGGAAGCATCAGCTTGGAGCCGGCTGTTTCTCCCAGCTGTTTTGCGGTGCTCTTTCTTTCTTCAAATGCATCCTTTGCTTCCTTGTTTAATTCCGTTAGGAACCCCTTTGCCCCCAGCCTGATATTCTGCTCCAGCAGTGCGGCGAATTTAACATATTTCTGCACCTGACACCGGACCGCAAAATGCTGGTACGCCTCCAACTCCCCGATGCCGCTTTCCATTTCATATAAAGTAAACAGCATTTCCTCATAAATATATCTGACCGGCTGTCCATGTTCCCTGCGATGCCTGTAATCCGACACAAGCTTTTTCCATGCCCCTCTGACAGTCATGCCTGCTCCGATGAAAAGCGTCATCTTACTGACCACCTCAGGATAATCCAGCAACATCTGCTCGCTGCGTTCCTTTATCTTTTTATCCAGATCATTGCTCTTTCCCCAAAAGACAGCGACGCTGCTGCCGATCACAAGCAGCAGCAATATCAATGCATTCTGCTTTTTCTGCTCGGACCAGACAATCTTTATACCATCTATCTCCTCCGGCAGAAGAATCTCCGTTTCCTCCGGCGACAGCCGGATAACCTCATCCAGCTTCTGCTGCAGATCCCTTCTGATCTGCTCTTCCCGGCTAAGCTCCATAGGATAGATCATCAGCGGAAAGCTATAGATTTCCACAAAATCCCTGTAGCTTATGTCTGCTGTTAATGTGATCAGATCGCCCTCTTCTGAAATCTTTTCACCAAATACCCCGTATTGATCCAGTATGTCTTTGTCACTGCTGCTCCACTCGATCTGAAACGGATAACCCTTTACCGCCTCAACTAAATTCACTTTTTGGTCAACATGATCTGCTGAGACATTTTCCCCAAGAACTGCTTTTTCCAAGGCTTCATAAAAGGACGGAAGCATCTCCTGTATCTCATCCGCGGTATATTGTCTTTCTTCTATGGTCAACTCCATCGTCTGGGCTGCATCTTCCCCGATCGACGCAGTAAGATATGCTGTATATCCTCCCTCCGAATATTCCTGTCGATTTAGAAGTCTTCCATCCTGCAGATATCCGTTTCCCTGATCCTTGATCCCCATCAGAACAGCAATGACACAGCCGACAAATATCGTCAAAAAGCAAAGCGCCGTCTTCTCCGCCAGAAACCATCTCATCTGCGCTTCCGTATTGTCGGATGGATGAAGCGTCCCAAGCTTTTCCCCATCCTTGGCAAACACGGACAGTCCGCCAACACGTCCCGCGATCCATACACCCACCCGGTAAAACGGCCGCAGGAAAGAGGAAAGCTCTTTTCCTTCCGGCAGCTTTTCCTTCCTTGTAAGCAGGAGAAGTAAAACCTGTATTCCCAAAATAATGATTAAAATCTTAATGATCATTGATAGTAGTCCTCTCTTTATCTAAGCTGATTGGCAAAAAATTATTATTCCAGCTATAATCTGAGCATTTTTCAAATACTGCAGATCAAGCTTTCAGATATCTATATGGATGATCTTTTCCGCCATCAGGTAAGCGGCAATATAGACGGCCAGCAGAACTGTCATGATTGCGATTCCCACCGGATTATGATACATCCCGTCAAAAAATCCCGGTGAGGATGCGTCAATATATAAAATAATCGCAAATGGCACAATATCCATGATCCTCTGCTCCAAGCGCTTTGCGCTGATCATCGTAGTGATCTCACGTTTGACCTCTATTTTGTCGCTGATGATATCCGCTGTATTTTTCAATATCCCCACAAGATTGCCGCCGCTTTTCTTTGCAATATGAAATACCTCCGCAAAATCCCGGATATCCGCGATCTGACATCTTGCCGCAAAATCAGAAAGAACATCTTCGATATTGCGGTTATTTCTTAATTCCATGGTCAGATGAAACAGCTCTTTCGCCATCATGGACTGTTTCCCATACAACAGGCAGATATCCTGATATGCATGCGTAAATGCATTTTCTATGGAATATCCCGCCTGCAGCCCCGCAATAACAGCATGCATCATTTCTTTGAACTGAAGATTCAGCTCCTCCTTACGCCTGTGCAGAAGATTTTTTTTCTTTTGACGAAGAAGAAAGATCAACTCCGGTATCAGCAATAACAGAAATACGATCGCCGAACGGTAAAACACATAAGATACCAACGCCGCGATCCCCACTCCCTGCAGACCATAACAGATAATCTCCCTGATATTCATCCGATAGTTATCGTAAGATTCCGGCTGCCCTGAGCTTTGCGTCCGAGCGGAGTTTTTCCTTTGCCAAAAGCCTGCCTCTGATCTTTCCCTGCTCATCTTCCCCATCCTCCTGAAATGCATATAATACGGAGGTTTTGATCTCATTGTTTTCATAACCGAGCACCTCCACGATCTCCAGTACCTTTCTGCTCTTATCCCGAAGCCTTCCCAAATGTACAATGATATCGATCCCACTGGCGATCTGTCCCCTGATCGCCGCCAGCGGAAGATCCATAGCCATCATGACCATCGTCTCCAGACGCGACAGCATATCCCTTGCGCTGTTGGCATGACCGGTAGAAAGCGATCCGTCGTGACCGGTATTTAACGCCTGTATCATATCGATTGCTTCCCCTCCACGCACTTCTCCCACAACGATCCGATCCGGACGCATCCGGAGGCTTGACTTGATCAGATCCCGGATACTGATCGGCTCACAGCCTTCCACATTGGCATTCCTGGTTTCCAGACGGACCAGATTCGGCACCCCAAGGATCTGCAGCTCTGCGCTGTCTTCTATGGTAATAATCCTCTCATCCTTAGGTATGTAATCGGATAATGCGTTTAAAAATGTCGTCTTGCCGCTGCCGGTACCGCCGCTGATAAAAATGTTATACCCTGCCACCACAAGATCCCTTAGAAAATCAACGGCTTCTTCGTTAATAGCGCCAAAGTTAAGCAGATCCTTCATCTGGATCGGATGTTCCGGAAACCTCCGAATGGTAACAATCGGTCCATTTAATGCCACCGGCGCAAGCACAATATTGACACGCGAACCATTTTCCAGCCTGGCATCCGCGATCGGCGATGCCTCATTTACCGTACGGTTGCACTTTGCGACGATCTGCTGGATCACATCCTCTAACTTTTCCGGCGATTCAAAGGTCTTGTCCCATTGCATCAGCCTGCCGTTACGCTCAATAAATATATTATCTACCCCATTGATCATAATCTCCGTGACACCGGGATCAGAAGTCAGCTCTTCCAAGATATCCAGTTTTCTGATGGCATAAAACAATTCTTTGGAAAGCTCTTTCTTCTGCTCATAAGCAAGACCGTATTCCCGCCCTTTTTGGATGATCACCTGATCAATCAGCTCCCGGATTTCCTCATCCGACATTTCTCTGGAAAGACTGATGCGCTCCTGTACCGCCTCTTTTAATTCTGTTTTGACGCTTTTTTCCGATTTTTTCTCACTCACAATATACCCCGCCTGTTTTTATATGCATAACCGCTAAAATAATACACATAATGATGATCCCATAAAATCAATGACCTTTCACGCTACGCCGGCATCACCGCGATCTTTCTCACATAATCCGCCAGCTCCCCATAACTCATCTCCTCCAAGGTCGCGGGAAGAGATTTAAAAATTGGAAACTCCAGTTTTTTGGTTTTGCTGATGACATCCTGATATTCCTGCCGTTCCAGAAGATCTTCATATTCTTTCATCTTGTGGAGCGCCACACCGTCCATCCGGTTCAGCGTGTAAATATAGCTGCATTCCCGCAGGACATCGGGAAGTCCCTGCACCAGCTCCGAAAGATCCAGTATAATGACGTCATAATTGGCACATTCTTTTAAACTATGGATCAGCAAAAGCCAATCCTCCGCCTTTACTGCCGCAATATCCATATAGGAATATGCCGGCGCCACATAATTCAGGCCATTTACATTAGATACCATGCTTTCCAGTTTGTATAAGAACCGTTCTTTTCCATTGCCCAGAAAATATACTAGATCCGTCAGATCCTTTTCCTCTTCCCTGCCGAGCAGTCCGGACAATCCGGAAAACGGTTCAAAATTCAGATATAAAACACTCTGCTTTTTTGCCAGAAACTGTCCCAAAAGAAGGGAAAAAGAAGTCTGGATACACCTTCCAAGGGGCGAATACACACCGATCAGACTGCTATCCTTCTGTGTCGTACCATGTTCTTTTACCATACCATTCCAGTCTGCGTACAGCTCCAGGATCTTCTTCCGGATCGTCTCAGCAGATTGATATTTACGGATGATCCTCTCTGCCTTACCATTTATACTGCCTTGATCCTGCAAAAGTATGACCATCCCAAAGGACTGTTTTTCTGCCAGATCCTGAAACATGTTTTCTCCAACCAAAACAACCTCAAATCCTTTTTTAGCATTTTCTTTTTGAAATTCCTTGATATCCCCATAGATACTAACGGAAAAAGGAAAGGAACTCCGGCTGATCAGGTACTGCTGCAGCTTCTCCATATATTTTTCATCAGAATCACAGATTGCTAAACGATCATTTTTCAAAACGCTTCCTCCTAACTCATACAGACAATCAAAAATGCAATTAGAATAGCTATGCTGTAATGAATGACACATCTTTTCTTTCCTGCCATTTCTTTATGATGCATTTCTTCTTTATGATGCAT
>WFLX010039552.1_pt1 | contig 15284 bp, 10 predicted proteins | sample 4967041 | NCBI WGS metagenome assembly WFLX01 (sample SAMN12857096, study PRJNA449069) | gut metagenome | isolation source: stool from male and female vole | host: Microtus ochrogaster | place: USA:Florida | collected 2017 | reverse complement strand
TGATTCATATGGATATTAATCCCTTCTCAGATGTTAGGCTTTTAGACAGAAAAGTGGTAAATGTATTGTTAGGGCTTCCAGAGAGGAACACCTTTTTCAGGGCATTGACCTTTTGGGCAGGTTTTCGCACAGAAAGCGTCTATTATGAAGTACAGGAGAGGAAATACGGCAAAAGCAAGTGGTCCTTTGTCAGTCTGATGAAATATGCTATTACCAATGCCACTTCATTTAGCACACTGCCTTTGCAGCTGGTGACGGTCATGGGCGTGATATCCATCTTATTCAGTGTGGTTTTAGCAGTGCAGACTATGGTAAGATATTTGTGCGGAACGGCAGTGGAAGGATTTACCACTGTAATTTTGCTCATTTTGATTATAGGCGGATTTTTGATGTTGAGTTTAGGCATTATCGGGCATTATCTTGCCAGGATTTACGAGGAAGTAAAGGGCAGACCCAGATACATTATCAGTAAGACTACGGAAAATATCCCGGAAATAGCGTGTAAATTACACGATTGAAAGAAAGGCCAAGTTTGAAAAGAGAGGTATCAAGATGATTCATTTTAATGTTCCTCCCTATGTGGAGACTTCCAGAGATTATATTATGGAATGCGTCAATAACGAGAAAATATGCGGGGACGGCGCTTATACTAAAAAATGTAATGAGTGGCTGGAAAATCGGATGGGAGCGGCAAAATGCCTTCTTACCACATCCTGCACCCATGCAACGGAGCTTGCAGCGCTATTGTGCGACATCAAGGAGGGGGATGAGGTGATTATGCCGTCCTATACCTTTGTGTCCACTGCCAATGCTTTTGTGCTGAGAGGCGGTGTGCCGGTTTTTGTGGATATTCGCCCGGATACCATGAATATAGATGAGAAGCTGATTGAAGATGCCATAACGGATAAAACCAAAGCGATTGCGCCGGTGCATTATGCGGGAGTTTCCTGTGAAATGGACACCATAATGGATATTGCAAAAAGGCATCACCTGAAGGTGATAGAGGATGCGGCACAGGGAGTCATGTCTGCCTATAAGGGGAAACCCCTCGGCACTATTGGCGATTTTGGCTGCTATAGCTTCCATGAGACCAAAAATTACAGCATGGGCGAAGGCGGCGCACTGTTGATTCGTGACAGAAAGGATATTGAAGATGCAGAGATTATCCGTGAAAAAGGCACGGACCGCAGCAAGTATTACAGAGGGCAGGTTGACAAATATACATGGGTGAATACTGGTTCCTCTTATCTTCCCAGCGACATGAATGCAGCCTATCTCTACGCCCAGCTTGAAATAGCAGATGTTATTAATGAAGCCAGGCTTGGCATATGGAAGCATTATTATGAGAGACTGAAGCCTCTTGAGGAAGCCGGAAAGATTGGACTTCCGGTGATTCCCGAAGGATGTGTGCACAATGCGCATATGTTTTACATTAAGGCAAGGGATCTGGAGGAGAGGGCGGATTTTATTCGCTATATGAAGGAAAATGAGCTTCTTCCCGTGTTCGACTATATTCCTCTGCACTCGGCTCCCGCAGGCAAAAAGTTTGGGAGGTTCCATGGGGAGGACCGCTATACAACGTCGGAGAGCGAGCGTCTGGCAAGGCTTCCCCTGTATTATGGTCTTGAGCCGGATAAAGTGGATTATATTTGTGATAAGATTCAGGAGTTTTATCGATGAAAAGGGTGAAAACACATCTTTCTGCCATTATGGGCAGGATGCTTTTCATAGGATTTAGTGTGCAGATTATCTTTGGGCTTTTTTGGATGCTCTGCAATTTTGGCGCAAGGCAGGACTTTGCCATGCGAGGTGACGGACTTTTGTACCCTGTTTTGCTCAAGCTGGCTCCCCATTACTGTGTGCTGTACTTTTTACAGGCAGCAGCAGCATTNTGGNCAGGATATGTTTTTTTNAAAACAATACGTCCCTCTCTTTTCTGGAATATTTGGGGCAGTCTTGCCATTTTTACGGTTCCTATGGGGATGCAGTGCCATCTGGCGCTTTTGCCGGATTCTCTGATAAGCTCTTTGATGTTGATGCAATGTGCGCTTTTTTGGAAGGCAGTGAGTTCTAAGGGAAAGCGAACCATAATATTTGCGGAAATGGCAGGATGCTGGCTGGGGCTGGCACTGTTAGAGGAAATATATCTATATTTTGGCGGGATTTTGCCGCTTTTGCTGCTCCTTGTTACTGTTTGTGGCAGGGAGCGTTTTCGGATTGTGTCCATGATTCTTCTTTTTAGCGCCTTTGCAGGAATCCTTTTTGGAACCTATGATTTGGCGAAGATGACCGGAGTATATGAAAAAGAACCCAAACGTGTATCGGAGATGCTGTTTGACCGTTTTGTATGGTCCACTATACTGCGGGAGTGGGAGAATTGGCCCACACAGCTTACTGATATTGTGGATGGTCCAAGCATTATAAGTTCCTCTTTTTATGCGGACGCTTCCGACACAGACCTGAAGCCGGCGCTTTCCAATGTTTTGTCACAGGAGGAGATGGATAAGCTTTTTGTGGATTTGGCGAAAAAGGCATGGAATGCTTATCCAAAGCGGATTATACACGAATGCGGCTGGGATTTGGCAGGCTATGTTTTTTCGCCCACCATTGCCGGATTGATGCTGGAAGGACGGGGGTGTGCCTCTTATTGCCTGAGGAATTACGATATTATGAGCAGAACCACCCCGAAGCTTACACAGTATTATGTGGATTATGCCTGCAGGTGGTTTAGCGCCGCTTTTCTTCTGGCAGTGTTTATGGAAATCTTCACGGTTTTTGATATGGGAAGAGCAGAATTGTGCAGGAAGATAAAATACTTTGCGGNATACATGNCTGCCTGCTTATGTCTGGTGCTGTGGTATGTGGCGCAGGGAGCCGGTATTATGGATTATAAACGGACAATATTTATCACTGGATTGTGGCTGGTATGGCAGGTACAAAAGGCACAGGGGGGTATATAAATGACAGCTCCTAAGGGCGAAAAACTGCATAATCTCCTCTTTTTAGCAGGGCTTTTGGCAATCTTTGTCATAGCGGTTCCTTATCTCATTCTGGGGCAGGATGCCATTGTGACCTACCATGATCAGTTGGATGGAGAATTCATTGCTTATCGGCTTCAGGCAAAGCACTTATTTGAGAACGGGGGACTGCCGGAATTTTTGGGCAGAGCTTCCAAGACGGCGTTGATTCCCCCTGCACCTGCCTGTGTGCTGCTGTTTTTATTTGGGGATGGCTTTGCGGCATTGGCGGTTATGCAGCTTTTGGGAAGCCTGTGTGGGTATCTGGGAATGTATCTTTTGATAAAGAGGGAGACGCAGATTCCGTTGATAGGGGTGATTATGGGTATTCTATATGGATATCTTCCCTTTCTGCCGGTCTATGGACTGACTCAGTATGGGCTGCCCCTGTTACTTTTTTGCATTTTAGAGGTGGAAGAGGGGAAACATCTAAAGGCAGCTTTTCTCTATGCGGCGCTGTTTGCCCTGAATTCATCCTTAGTGCTGGCTGGGTTTGCAGTGCTTGGCGCTATGGCGCTGTGGCTGCTTATTGCATACCTGAAAAAACTTCGGAAGAAAGAAAGTAAGACGGGATTAAAAAACTGCCTTCTTATGTGGTTCTTGATGCTTGGCATCTATGTGGCGGAAAATGTTGGGCTTTTTGCCCAGATGTTCCTGCAGGGACAGGACAGCCTCTCTCACAAGGCAGAATATCAGCTTTTTCCGGAAAATATTATTCAGGGCTTTTGGAACGCATTTTTGCAGGGAGGACAGCACAGCGAGGATGCTCACGGCGCATTTTTGTGGGTAATAGTGATTGTGGCGGTTTTTGCTCTGGTTTTGATATGCAGACAGCCGGAAGTTTTCCGGCAGGAGAAGGTTGGGAGTATTTCGGCGCAGCTTAAGGTAATTGGTATTTGTGTCGGCTGTAATGCCTTGTTTGCGGCGGCAGCAGCTTTGTGGAACGGAATTCCCGGAATCTTTTTACGAAGCCATATGCAGGTGCTGGGTGCTTTTCAGGTGGAACGCTTTTTGTGGCTTGCCCCCTGCCTTTGGTATTTATCCTTTGGATGCAGTCTGGGAATTCTTGTGGAGCTTTGGAAGCAAGGTATATTCTCAAAAAAAGGGAAAGCCGCAGGAGTTTTTGCGGGAGTCTTGACGCTTTGTATGGCGGTGGTTTTGTGTCAAACCAGCTGGAAGGTGTTTCGTGCAGGAAATTTGAAGCCCAATCTTCAAAAGATCATAAATCCCGACTACCCGCTTATGAGTTATGGGGATTATTATGCCATAGGAGTATTGTCGCAGGTGGAAGATTTTCTGGAAGAAAGGGAAGGGGAGTCCAAGGAAGGATACAGGGTGGTCAGTCTGGGGATTGACCCGGCTGCGGCGCTGTACCATGGATTTTATTGTCTGGACGGTTATTCCAACAATTACTCTCTGGCCTATAAGCACGCATTCCGAAAGGCATTGGAGCCGGAATTGAAAAAGAGTGAGTATCTGACGGACTATTTTGATAATTGGGGAAACCGCTGTTATCTTTTCAGTGCGGAATGTCCTGGTTATTATACCATAGAGAAGGGAGGCTTTTTCTTTAGCAATTATGAGCTGAACACGGAAGCCTTGCGGGAATTGGGAGGAAAATATCTGTTCTCGGCTGCCTATATCGCAAATGCTGAAGAACAGGGACTTACTCTGTTAAGAGAGGAAGGGTTTGAAACAGAGGATAGTTATTATCGAATATTCGTGTATGAGTTTTAGGTAGACATATGGAAAGAAACTTAAGGGAAATGAGAGAGAAAATCAAAAGGAATATACCGGAGATTCTGGTGATTTTGCTGTGCCTTGCGCTTTTGGGTGCCGGGGTATGCCGAAAACAAGGATATCATATGGATGAGCTTCTCAGCTTTGAACTTGCCAATGCCCGTTTTACGCCATGGATTGTGCCGACTCAGCCTCAGGGACGTCTGGAGAAGTTCGTACAGAATGAGATTGAGGCGGACACTTTTGGGGAAACTGTGGGAAATCTGATAAGCACTTTGAAGGATGTGCTGCAAAATAGGGGAAGCAGCAAAATGCTTTCCTATCGTGCCGATGTGTATGAGGAACCGGTCTGGATTACAGCGGAGCAGTTTCAGGATTATATTACGGTGGGCAGGAAGGATGCCTTTCAATATCTGTCCGTATATTTCAATGTGAAGGATGATAATCATCCGCCCCTTCATTTTATGCTGCTGCATACCATGTCCTCTCTTTTTCAGGGGAAAATCAGTCCCATGCTTGGTTGCAGTATTAATCTGGGGGCACTGGCCGGTATTTTGATACTGCTGATAGGATTAGGACATCGTTTCGGCAGAGAGTTAGGTTATAATGACAAAACAGGGCGTTTCTTAGGGATTATGGCTGCGTTTTGCTTTGGTTTATCCACAGGTGCCATGGCCATGACCCTGTTAATTCGTATGTATGCGATGCTTGCCTTTTTTTGCACCGCCTTATTTTACATCCATATGAAAAAGTGGCAGGAGGATGGTTTTGCCAATCATAACAAATGCCTTATTCTGGTGACTGTGGCGGGTTTTTTGACACAATATTTCTTTTTGTTTTATTGTCTGCTTTTAGCGGCAGTCACAGCGGCAATGCTTTTGCAGCGCAAAAAGTATCGGGAATTGGGGAGATATGCGGGCTCCATGGCAGTTGCGGGAGTCCTTGGAATAGCGTTGTTTCCCTTTGCCATATCCGATGTGTTTTCCAGCGGCAGGGGCGTGGAAGCGCTGGGCAATCTGTCCAAAGGATTTGCGGGATATGGGGAGAGGCTTGCGGCATTCCTTCGCATTCTGGCGGACAGGACCTTTGGAAGATTGTTCTGGTGCCTGCTTTTGCTGGCTGTCTGGTGCTTGACCCAGTGGATATGGGGACTTATTAGCAAGGGAAGAGCTAAAAAGGGAGGCGGGATATGGATGTTCTTTCTGCCTGTGGCTGGATATTTTCTGCTGGCGGCAAGAATGTCCCCCTATCTGGTAGACCGATACATGATGCCGTTGTTTCCTTTGGTGACGTTTGGGGGAGTCCTTATCATTATGGCTGTGCTTAGAAGTGCCAAGAGCAGTGAAAAGGAAGGAATGATACAGAGCGGCTTTGGGCGGCGCAAAATGGACTTAATTATCTGGGGGCTGCTCTTAGTCTGTCAGATAATAGGCTTTTTCCAATATGACGGAACCTATCTGTATACCGGGTATGCCCTGCAGCAGAGGATGGCGGAGCAAAACTCATCCTGTCCCTGTATCTGTGTGTATGAGGGCGTGGGCTATTATGAGAATCTGACAGAGTTTATGTATTATGAAAAAACCCTGTTGGTAAAACCGAAAGAGCTTGCGGACAGAAAGGAGAAAGAGTCTATACTCTCCTTGGATGAAGTGGTGTTATTGGTGAAACCCGGAGTGGATTTTACGGAGACAGCCCGCATCATGGAGGAATATGGCTTTGTTTTGGAAGAAATGCTGTGGAGAGACAGCATACACGGTGATACAGCAGGAAGATTTGTAAAGAGTGAAGTGTGAAACGAGAGGGCAATGGTTTGGAAATAATAGCGGCAATCCTTCAATTACTTTTGTGGGAGTTTATGATTCCCATTGTGGCGGGCACCTTATTTTTAAGTGTCTGCAACTTTAAACAAAACCTCATATTTTGGTGGGTAAGCGGACAGATGCTGCTATGGGCAGTTTTTCAGCTGCTCTGCGTGCCTGCAATATTGAAGAAGGNGGATTTTTTGCCGCNGGTGAAGATATATACGGCGGCGGTGGTGGTCCTGCTGGTAATGGCAGTGGTTTTCTTTTTCAGACGAAGAGGATGGAAGTTTTTGTATTCTGTGAAAAAGAAGGGAAACAAAGAACAGGTGATTCTGTGGGGAATTTTTGCGGCATTGTTGCTGTTTCAGCTGATTCAGGCGGCAAGGATGACTTATGCAGATGGGGATGACGCCTATTATGTGGCGCTTACTACTATAACCAATAATGCCAATACCATGTATCAGAAGCTTCCTTATACCGGAGGGAGTACGGAGGTGGATATCAGGCACGGTCTGGCACCTTTTCCTGTATGGATTTCCTATCTGGCAGAGGTGTGCGGTCTGGCACCCGTGACAACAGCTCATATTGCGGTGCCCATGATGCTGATTGCCATGACCTATGGCATATTTTATCTGCTGGGAGAAAAAATTTTCCGTGACAGAGCAGAAAGAATCCCTTTATTTTTAGTAGCTTTGGAGCTGCTGGTGCTTTTTGGGGATTATTCCATTTACACTGCGGAGAATTTTATGATTGCCAGAAGCAGGCAGGGAAAGGCGGCTCTGGGTAATCTCATTGTACCCATGCTGTTTCTTTTATTGAGTTTATTGTTGGAATGGCTGGAGGCTGAGAAAAAGGTCCCCATCAAATATTGGGTGCTTCTGGGGGCTGTGATGACCACTGGCTGTCTGTGCAGTACCATGGGGGCGCTGCTTGGCTGTATGCTTTTGGGAACGGCAGGAATCTGCAGTGCTGTCTGCTACAAGAAATGGCGTGTGCTTCTGCCTCTTTTTGGCTGTTGTATACCCTGTATTATATTTGCAGTGATTTATCTTTTGCAGTGAGACTTGAAAGTTATGGCAGTAAATTGCCATAGGAAAGGTTTGTGAGATTCATGTCAGAAAATGCAATCATTTTATTTCGGGAATATATGGGGAACGGGCTGATTGTCATATGGTTTTTGGTGTCCCTCGGATATCTGGCTGTCAGAGAGAAAAGAAAAACGGTGCGAATTTTGTTTTTGTATGTGCCTGTAGTTTTGTTATTTTTATTTTTTAATCCGCTTTTTGCAAAAGTGGTGGGAAAAGTGGCCGGAAATGATATTTACTATCGTATTCTCTGGCTGATACCGATTTCTCCGGTGATTGCTTATGCCGTCACAGATATTTACGGGCGGCTGAAGGGAAAGTCCAGATTTCTTTTTGGGATTGCTGCGGCATTCTTGATTGTCATATCGGGAAGCTTTATCTATAGTAATCCTTTTTTCAAAAAGGCGGAAAATCCGTATCATGTACCCCAGAGTGTGGTGGAAATCTGCGATGCCATTGAAGTGGAGGGCAGAGAGGTCATGGCGGTGTTTCCCATGGAACTGCTGCAATATGTACGGCAGTATTCAGGCACTGTCTGCATGCCCTATGGAAGGGAAGCTTTGGTGGAGGCATGGAATTATTGGTCTGAGCTTTACAGCGTCATGGAAGCGGAAATAGTGGATGCTCAAAGATTAGCTGGGCTGGCAAGGGAAGAAAGCTGTGTATACATTATTCTTCCCAAATCCAAGAAAGTGGAGGGAAGCCTTGAAACCTATGATTTTATCCTGTTTGGACAGACGGAAAGCTATCTGATTTACAAGGACAGCCTTGTAGAATTGTCCATCACTTCTTTTTATTAAAATAGTTCAGGGCATATATAAAGTGCTCTGCTACGATTTTGCGTCCTTCNACATTCAAANGAAGGTTGTCCTTCAGGTATTCGTTGGCGTTGTCCGCAGTANTGGAGCCATACAGATTGTCTACCAGAGTAANGCTCCTCAGGAGAGNTGACTTTGATGTCTCCCCAAGATAAGAGGGAAGAGTGTGCTCTCCATGTACCAGATAGAGGTCGCTGCTGACGTATTCTCCATCCACGTCCACAAAAGCATAGGTGGGGGACATGAAAATAATCCGGATATTGGGATAATACTCCTGAAGCAGTGCAATGCCTGCCTCCAGATTTCCGGCAAAAGTAGTGATATCAGTGGGATTGTCCAGATTGGAAGGGGCTCTCCACAGGAAATAGTCCGTGGCATCATACATAATGACTGCCACATCGATGGTATTTAAGTCCAGCGTGGTAAGGGTATCATATACTTCCTGCGCTTCCGGCGGCGTCTTATCCCCAAGGACTGCAGCGGCTTTTGGATAATAGGATGCGTTGGCGCCATTCACGGCCAAAGTCACCAGCCAATAAAAGCTATAAGCATCCATAGGATAATCCTCGGAAAAAGCATAAAATTGGGAAGACATACAGCTTCCTGAGACGGCACAGTTATAAACCGTGGCATCCGCCTCCCTTGCAATAATGTTGGCAAGACTGTCTTGAGAATCTCTGTCATCTGAAAAGGGATGATTCCCGAATACCAGAATATTGGTGACACCGTCATCATTTATGGCATCCTCCGTATCCGTAAACAGCGGAAGAATCTCATCCATGCAAAGTTCATACTTATCATCGGGATGGCTCTCCAGATTGTTGAGATCTATATAAATTCCCCAATTGCTGAATTTCCAGATAAGCAGGCCGATGCTTGCTACCACTGCCACAATAAGCACAATATGCATTATGCGGTGAAAGGGAAATTTTACTTGTTTGTCCTGTTTTGTCGTGTTATTGTTGTTTTCCATAGTAATCCTCCATGCCGCAGCTTTTGCTGCGACTTAATTAGAAATGCCCAGATTCGTTTGATACCATTTGCTGCCGGGTTCTGACAAATATATGATAATATAGTCCTGCATTTCTCTGATGCTGCCCTCAAGGGGCCACAGCTGCATGGATTCCCTAACATCCAAAGCTTCTAAAATCTGTTCCGAAGAGGGCGCCTGAAGCACGCAGCCTTCCAATTTGATAAAATCTGTCATACGTCTGATATTTCCGCCATCCCACTCAAAAAAGGAGGCGCCCAGCGTACCGGAGGTTAAAATCCCCATATCCTCCTGTGCTACCTTGCCGATAAACACAACGGGCTTATTGTGATAATCACAGCCGTTTCGCTTTAAATCATAGATGATTTCGCCGGCGATGGCTTTGTCCCGCTGGTAAACCAGATAGTTATAATAATAGATCCGGTTCATATTGGATGCATTGATACATAAAATTCCCAGCAGAAGAATGCAGACAAGCCGCTTTATATAAGCTTTCCCCAAATAGTTAAAAATTAACAGAAGTTCAATCATTCCAGCCAGAGGCAGGGCTATCATCATGCGCCCTTGTGTCTTATAGGTGCCTAAGACGATGTAGAGGGCAAAGGGAGCCAATAAGATTCCAAGGGTAAAAATAACCGTTCCCGCCTTTTGAAAAGCTCCTTTTTTCTTAAAAAACATCACTATACTGAAAAGAATAAACAAAAGGGTTACAATACGGAGTGTTTCGCCCCCATAGATGGACACTTCTTGATAGGGGATGGCAAGGGATACCCTTCCTACATTTGCCAAAGCCATAAAAAGGTTAAAGGGGATGCTTTCACCGTTTGTCCAGCCTACATAATTGGCAGATAAATAGGAAGCAGTGCCGAAAGCCTTGGCTATAGCCAGATTGATAATATAGTATAAGCTTACGGAAGCTGCGCTGAAGAGAATTCCCTTTATCAACTCAGGCTTTAATGACTTTTCTTCCCAAAAACGGCAGAGGCACCATCCGGCAATCGCAGTCACATACACACAGATAAGCGCCTGATAAGCTCCCAGTGCTATGGCAAGAAGAAAAATGCTGCAGACAGCACACCAGCCGCTCTTTAACCGTCCCCTTGTGATGAGTGCAGGCTTGACCGTCAGCAGAAATGCCAAGGCCACAAGAACCATGCTGAAACTCTCAGGAATCACCAGCATGGAAAATGCGAAAGCCTCGCCCATACAAAAGGGTATGGAACTGTAATAGCATAAAAGCAGGGTTCGCAGCCACAGTTTGTCCTCTTTTTCAAAATCAAAAAAGACATTGGCAAACAAAAATCCCGATATATTCCAAAAGAAGATGCTGATCATGGTGGCAAAAAAAGGTATGAAGCGTCCATGTTCCGTAAAAAACAGATTATAGAAATAAACCGTGTAGCGGTTTTGCAGCAGCCACAAAATCGTAGCATTGTCGTTTAACAGCCATGTCTCTTCATCAATATGGGGCGCAAAATGTGTCAGCATAAATCCAAAACAGAGAACGGTATATCCCAAGGAAAAATAAAAGGCCTTTTTGTTCTTTTCAAAAAAATGTCCCAAGTAAATACCTCCATTGGTTCTGACCTTATTGTTACAATTATATATCATTTTTTGTCATCTGCAAATAGAAACATTTTTAAGAATTTATGAAGAAATCACAGAATCCCTTGAAGAATATGCAATGCGGTGATATAATATTACAGAATTGTTAACAAATGTAACAATATGTACAACGCAGGAAGGAATGCTTTTATGAAAAAAATATTTAATCATACCAAAAGACCTCAAGAACAGTGGCGCGATAATGGTCAGAATTATGATTGGGATGAAATAGATCAGGAATATGAGCAAGAATATGAAGAATTTTATGTTGAGGAAGATGAGGTCAGGGAGCATGACTATGAACAAGTCATGGAGTATGATCGGGAAGCATATGGGGAAGGTGTAGAATATACCGAAGACATAGGTGAAGGCGGTATAGAATATGCTAGGCGTCTTCATAGGGAGAGCGCCTATGCGAGTACCTATGAAAATGGCGAAGCATATGCGGAAAGCACCAATGAGAGTGACGAAGCATATGCGGAAGGCTCTTATGAGAATGGACAAGCATATGTAGAAAGCACTTATGAAAATGGAGAAGCATATGCAGAAGGCTTTTATGAGAGTGATGAAGCATATGCAGAAAGCGCCTATGAAAATGAAGAAGCATATGCAGAAGGCTTTTATGAGAGCGATGAAGCATATGAGGAAGACTTCTATGAGAATGATGAAGCATATGCGGAAGATATCTATGAGAGCGATGAAGCATATGAGGAAGGCTTCTATGAAAATGGCGAAGTATATGAAGAAGATGTCTATGAGAGTGAAGAAGTATACGAAGAAGAGGCCTATGCTGGAAGAGCAGCATATGCGAATGATATGCATAAAGGATATGCCGATTCCCGTTCTGAGGAAAAGGGCGGTATTTTTGGGTGGTTCAGGGAGTCCATTTTTAATATGAGCGGACTTGACCGTGTCATTACTATTACAGGCGTGGCAGTATTGCTGCTGGCAATAGCCACAGGCGGCATAGTCGCTGGAGCTTCCGTAATTAATAAACAAATATCTGAATTTGTAGAGGTGGGCAAACAGCTGGACAGAATTGATACCATAGGCGAAAAGGGGCTTATGGTGCTTACGGATAACCGGATTGCCAAGCTGCAGGCAGCGGCAGCCGTGGAAAATGAGCAAAATGAACGGAACGAATATCAAGAATCGGATTACAATAAGGATGTCAAGGTTTCTTTGGAGACCACTTCCGTCTTTAAGGATTTAAAATTAAAATTTGTGAATACAAAAACAGAGAAACTGATTGCTAATGTACCTTTTGCAGTGACAGTTACCAAACCTGACGGAAAGAGTGAGATTTGGTCGGATGATGATATGGATGGCATCATCTATAAAAAAGATATCACAGCAGGAAATTATTCCCTGTCAGTCAATGCCTTGACGGGAGAAAAGTATGAGAGTTATACGCTCCCCACAAGCAATAAGACTGTGGAGGTTAAGAAAGATATCGCTTATAAGAAGGTTGATGTAAAGAACGAAATCAAGAAAGAATCCGAAATTAATCTGTCAAAGGAGGAGGCAAAAAAGAATCAGCTGGCAGTAGAGTCCTCACTGAAGGATACAGTTGCATGGGTGGAAAGTACGTCAACGGCGCTCACCTATAGGGAGGTGTCAAAAAGCACGATTCCAGATCCCAGAACTTTGGCAAGGGCCGGGACCTTTATGAGGCTGACTGCGGCAACGGAATCACAGCCGGGTTCAGAACCGACAACGCCTTCAACGCCAGACCCGACGACGCCCTCAACCCCGGATCCGACACAGCCCACAACTCCTGACCCGACACAGCCTTCGACCCCGGATCCGACCCCGGCGGCAACATTAACCCTTGACAAAACTGTAATGACTGTTACGGCCGGACAAAGTGCTGCCATTACGGCAACTCTTGAAAACAGTAGTGCAGGGATTACCGCAGAGTCTTCTAATTCCGGAGTGGCGACTGTGGGGTATTCAGGAAACACCATTACTGTCACAGGCGTGGCAGCAGGAACAGCTATTGTGACTGTTAAGGCGGGAGATTTGGCACAAACCTGTATGGTGACGGTGGCAGTTGCAAGTGAAATCAGCATGAATCCCACCAATCTGTCTTTGGCAGTGGGAGAAGAGAAAGAGATTCAGGTAAGTCTGGATGCCGCCAGCAGGCTTCAGGATGCAAATATTGTTTTTCCTGCTAATTCAGAGATTGCAGGCATAGACGTTATATTCAGCACCAATACCATCAAAGTGAAGGGCAAAAAGGCAGGAAGCGTAACGATTACCATACAGCATCCGACGACTTCCCAGACGGCGGTCTGCACCATAACCGTGACAGAAAACCTGAAACTGAGTCTGGATAAAGATGCGCTGTCCCTGACAGCTAAAGGAACGGGCACAATTCAGGCAGCCTTGGAGAACGGAACCAAAATCAGCGGCAGTAATGTTGTTTCTTCTAATACGAATGTTGCAACCGTGTCGGTAGACAACAATAATACCATTACCGTTACGGGTGTGGCAGCAGGAGAATCCATCATCACTGTTACCCATCCCAGCGATGCTACGAAAGCGGTGACCTGTAAGGTAACAGTGGCGGCAGCAGGCAGCATTTCCTTGAATAAGAAGAGCATGACTCTGATAGCGGGGGGAAGCGATACGATTACCGTGACTCTGGATAATTCCAAAACACTGAAAGCGGAGGATGTCACTTCCTCTGATACAGGTATTGCAAAGGTGGAAGTGTCCGGCAATACCGTAACCGTAACCGGTGTGGCAGCAGGAAGCGCTGATATTACCATAAAGCATCCTGATGGAAGCCTGACGGAAAAATGTACTGTGACAGTAAAGGATGGAGGCAGTTTATTAAAGGATAAAGACGGCAACCAGATTTATGTTATGGAAAACAACCAATACAGAGAAGCAAAATATTCGGACTATNNNGACATNNAGCAGGATAAATATAAGGTGTACATCAAGGGAGATGCGAAGTACACCGGATGGCAGACANTGGATGGTNAGGTTTATTTCTTCAATGCTAGTGGCGATAAAGTGACCGGCGAACAGGTTATTCAGGGTGCAAAGTACAATTTTGCAAGCGATGGAAGCCTGATGCAGGAAGGCGGCACCATGGGCATTGACGTGTCAAAATACAATGGAAATATTGATTGGAATACCGTGAAAAATTCAGGTGTGTCCTATGTGATTATCCGCGTGGGCTATAGAGGTTACACGCAGGGTTCGCTGGTGGATGATTCCAAGTTTGCTACCAATATCAAGGGAGCCACGGCAGCCGGATTAAAGGTAGGAGTCTATTTCTTTACGCAGGCAGTGGATCAGGTGGAGGCAGTGGAGGAAGCCTCCATGGTGTTGGAGAGAATCAAAGGCTACACCATTTCTTATCCGGTATTTTTGGATGTGGAGCCCAGCGGCGGCAAGGGCAGAGCGGATTCCTTGAGCAAGGAAAACAGAACGGCAGTCTGCAAGGCTTTCTGTGAAACGATTCAGAACTCCGGCTATACTGCAGGTATTTATGCCAATAAGACATGGCTGACCGAAAAAATAGATGTGTCTCAGTTGAATACATATAAGATTTGGCTGGCACAGTATGCAGCAGCGCCCACCTACAAGGGTAGATATGATATGTGGCAGTATAAGTCCACCGGAAAAGTAAGCGGTATCAGCGGAAATGTGNANATGAACATCAGCTATTTGGGATACTAAAATAATATGCTGGATTNTTGAATAGGGTATATGGTATAANGTTCGCAAAGACAAGAGACAAGACAGGAGANANCGTATGNGAACTTATCTGGTAACAGGCGGCGCCGGTTTTATCGGTTCCAATTATATTCATTACATGTTTCGCAAGTATGACAAAGATATCCGCATTATCAACGTGGATGTCCTGACCTATGCGGGAAATCTGGAAAATTTAAAGGATGTGGAGAAGAGGGACAATTATACTTTTGTGAAGGCTGACATCTGTGATAAGGAAGCCATCCGGCAGATTTTTGCCGAAAACGACATTGACCGGGTAGTGCATTTTGCGGCGGAGAGTCATGTGGACAGAAGCATTGTCAATCCCGAAGTATTTGTTCAGACCAATGTATTGGGCACGGCCGTGATGTTAAACTGTGCAAAGTAAGCTTGGGAGCTTCCAGACGGCAGCTTTAAAGAGGGAAAGAAATTTCTTCATGTTTCCACGGATGAGGTGTACGGCTCGCTTCCGGTGGTTGGTACGGCTTTCTTTT
>WFLX010371292.1_pt1 | contig 15285 bp, 16 predicted proteins | sample 4967041 | NCBI WGS metagenome assembly WFLX01 (sample SAMN12857096, study PRJNA449069) | gut metagenome | isolation source: stool from male and female vole | host: Microtus ochrogaster | place: USA:Florida | collected 2017 | reverse complement strand
TTTTTACATACTGAAAAATAATTAGGTCTTCTGCCTAAATGTATTATGCCATCTGATAGAGGTAATTGTAAACGCAGCTTACGATACCTACACCGATGATGCCTGCAACACATACCCAAAGGGCGAAACGCTCTGAGCATGCACTGCGGAAGTTTGCAATCGTGCAGTCGTCCTGGCTGATGAACATTGCCTTAACAACAAGGAGGTAATAGTAGAGGGAGATGATGGTGTTGATAAGGGCGATGAGGACAAGGACGTAGATTGCAACGCTTCCCTGATTGATAGCACCGGTGAAGATGAAGAATTTGCTGAAGAATCCTGCAAAGGGCGGGATGCCGGCGAGTGAGAACATTGCAAGCATCATTGTGAATGCAAGACGCGGATTGGTCTTGTAGAGACCTTTGTAGTCATCCATGTGCACTTTGCCGGTGGCGTTTTCAATCGCTCCGATAACTCCGAATGCAGCGAGGTTTGAGAAGATATAAACCAGTACATAGTACATAAGCGCTGTGAGACCAAGAGAATTGAAGGCAATTACACCGAGCATGATGTAGCCAGCCTGCGAGATTGATGAGAACGCGAGGAAGCGCTTCATGTTGCGCTGGCGCATGGCAAACAGGTTGCCGATTGTGATTGTGAGGATGATGAGGGCATAGAGCATCCATTCCCAAGCCTGTGAGTAAACGGTGCCGAATGCTTTCCAGAGAACGATAAGGAATGCGAATGCGGCAGCACCTTTTGAAATTACCGAGAGGTAGGAGGTGACAGGCGTGGGAGCTCCCTGGTAAACGTCAGCAGTCCAAAGGTGGAAAGGCACAAGCGAGAGCTTGAAGCCGATGCCGGCAATTACGAATGCAAGGGAGATTACAAGCAGGGTGGTTATTCCTGATGCCATTGTAGCAACAGCGATTCCGTCAAAGTAAAGGGTGCCGGTGAGACCGTACACGAATGAGAGGCCGAGAAGGAATATTGCTGAAGAGAACACTGCAGTGAGCACATATTTCACAGCAGCCTCGTGGCTTTCGTAGCGGTGCTTGTCAAACGCAACCATTGCAGCAAGCGGCAGAGATGCGGTTTCAAGACCGATAACGAAAAGGAGGAAGTGGCGTGAAGAAATCATCAGGTACATGCCGAAGAGTGTTACGAGCAACAATTCGTAGAACTCGCCGCGACGCACCCTGACCATGTCCTGCTGCGCCCAACGGAGCGCCTGGATCATTACAATGAGGGCACCGATATTGAGGACGTTCTTGATAGCTATTTCGGCAGTGCCTGAGCTATACATCCCGCTGAAGGCATCGCCTGTTGCGTAAATGAGGTCGGGGCAGAAACCGAAAGCGGTAGCAACTGCAAACGCTATGATGCTAATCCAGCCGATAGCTCCCTGGGAGCGCTTGGGCATGAACGTATCACAAAGGAAAACAAGGAGAAATACAACAAGCAGCGCAATCTCCTGCTTCANTANTAAANACTNNNAATANTCCATATTTCGTNTNGATTATTTNGTTCATNCNGNTAACGGCGAAGANGGACGGGNNGAAANTGAACTTGATGAGGCTCTCGNAGAAGTTGGGGAAACAACCGATAGCAGCAACGCAGATAATGAGAACAACAGTTGAGGTGCGTTCCCACCATGTAGCGTCCGTGAGTGTGAGATGGTGCTCATCGTAAACGGGACCGAGGAGGAGCTTGCCGACAACACGGAGGATGTAAACCGCGGTGATAACAATCGAGCAGCACGCAATGATTGTGAAGACGAGCCTGAGCGAACCTTCTCCTGCGAGATAGTCAGCCATACCTGCCTTGAACGAGCCTACGAAGATGGTCATTTCGGCAACGAATCCGCTGAGACCGGGGAGACCGAGAGAAGCCATACCGGCGATAACGTAGCAAACCGCGAGGAATGGCATAATCTTCATGAGNCCTCCCATGAGGCGGATGTCACGGGTGTGNGTGCGTCCGTAAATCATGCCGATGAGCGCGAAGAAGAGCGCTGTCATAAGACCGTGTGAAAGCATCTGCATGATAGCACCGGTCATCGCTGTGGTGTTGAGCATGAGGATTGCGAAGAGCACGAGTCCGCAGTGGCTCACTGAAGAGTAAGCGTTGATATACTTGAGGTCGGTCTGCACGCAAGCGCTGAATGCACCGTAAACCACCGAGATGCCTGTGAGGATAAGGAAAATCCAAGCGAGTTCCTCAGCAGCCTGGGGCATAAGGTAGATTGCAACACGGAAGCATCCGTAACCTCCGAGCTTCATGAGGACACCTGCGTGGAGCATAGATACCGCTGTGGGTGCTGATGCGTGACCGTCAGGGCTCCATGTGTGGAAGGGGAACATTGCGCCGAGCACTCCGAAACCGACGAATGTCATCGGGAAGAGGAAGTACTGCCAGCCTTCGCTGATAGATGCGTTCTGGGCAATCTGGAGGAGGTTCCATGTGAGTGGCTGTCCTGCCGGAGCTGAGTGGTAGTAGATGCCGATGAGACCAAGCATAAGGAATGCCGAGCCACCCATAAGCATAAGGGTCAGCTTCATTGCCGAGTAGTTCTTGTTGCCGCTGCCCCANACNCCGATAAGGAGNTACATNGGGATNAGNGCGACNTCATAGAACATGAACATTGTGAAGAGGTCTATCGAAATGAAGAAACCGAACACTCCGGTAGNAGAGGAGNATCANCCANAGGAAGAAGTCTTTGGTGTGNGGCTCTATCTTCCATGAAGCGAAGCTGCCGGTGAGCAGGATTATTGAAGATAGGATGAGCATGGCGATTGAGATACCGTCCACACCTACAGCGAGGTTGATGTGAAGCGGCGCAAACCATGTCCATGTGCCTGTGTAGAGCATGGGAGCGGTTTCTCCTGCTGCCCTGAGCGCGAGATAATCAAGGAGCAACCACACAGACAGTGCAGTGAGCGCGAGCGAGCCTGTGACAGCCACGGCGCGTATCTGCCGTATATTTCTGCAGATGGCGAGTCCTGCAAGCATGAGCAGGGGTATCACCACGAAATAAATCAGAATATTTGAAAACATAATTACTATACTTTTTCTTATTGCACCAAAGTGTTTAGGCTATCACATCAAACAGATAACTGTAATTGCACCGAGCAACAGAGCTCCTGCGAGATAGAACCATACATACATCTGAATCTTGCCGCTCTGGAATCCCTTGATTGCCACGGAAGCTTTGTTGGTGACATAAGCGAGTCCGTCCATAGCTCCGTCAATGATGTGGCGGTCAAACCATGCAATAGGCTTACAGATGCATCCGAAGATAATCTTGTGGGTGATGAACTGGTAGAGTTCGTCCCAGTAGAAGCGGTGGTAGCACCAGTCCCAGAGCCTTGGGAGGGCGTTGCGCATCTTTTCGGGGAGCGGGTTTTCTTTCTTGTACATAGCAGTCGCGATAAGTATAGCGATGATTGCCACAGCAAGAGAAATGCCTGCAACGCTCCAGTCGAGGTGCTCAAGATTGGTGAAGAATGAAGCATGTCCGTCAAACATTGGCTTACCGTTCCATGTAACGAGGTATCCGAAAGGCACGAAACCGGCAACGCAAGAGATAGCAGCGAGAATGACGAGCGGGAGTGTCATTGTCCACGGCTGATCGTGGGGAGCGTGGTGCGGATCATGCACTTTGTGCTCTTTCCACCAGAAGATGAGGTAGTATAGACGGAACATATAGAATGCGGTGAGTCCTGCAACGAGTGACATCCAGATGTACCACACAATTGAGTGACCGAAGCAAGCGGTAAGGATTTCGTCTTTGGAGAAGAATCCTGCAAATGGAATGATACCTGCAATGGCAAGACAGCCGATAAGGAATGTAATGTGGGTTATGGGCATGTACTTGCGTAGACCGTGCATGGCAGTGTAGTCGTTTGAGCCGATTGCATGGATGAGAGCGCCGGCGCAGAGGAAGAGGAGCGCTTTGAACATAGCGTGGGTGAACAGGTGGAACATGCCAGCCATGTAGCCAAGCCCGTGGTGGAACTCGGGACGAGCGACACCGAGGGATACCATCATGAATGCAATCTGCGAAATGGTTGAGAAGGCGAGCACGCGCTTGATGTCAACCTGCGTGCAAGCGACCATAGCGGCATAGAATGCGGTGAGTGCGCCTACAACCACTATGATATCGAGAGCGGCTGTTTCCATGAGGTAGAGCGGGAAGAGGCGTGCCACGAGGTAAACGCCAGCCACAACCATTGTTGCAGCGTGGATAAGCGCGCTGACAGGTGTAGGACCTTCCATAGCATCCGGGAGCCAGATGTGGAGGGGCATCATTGCAGATTTACCCATACCGCCCATGAAGATTAGGACGAGCGCCCATGTCATCACAGATGCTCCCATGAACATCGGTGCGGGGCTGTTGGTGAACATCGCCTTGATGCCTTCGGCTGTTGTCAAGCTAACCTGGCTTACATTTGCGATACCGTCAACTGGAGCGGATNTAAGGNCGGCGAAANTGAATGTACCGGTATAGAAAGNGAGGANGAGGATACCGATAAGGAAGCCGAGGTCGGCGAAGCGGGTAACGATAAACGCTTTCTTAGACGCAGACACCGCAGAGGGTTTCTTGTAATAGAATCCGATGAGGAGGTATGATGACGCACCTACAAGCTCCCAGAAAATGTACATCTGGAAAATGTTTGTAGCGACAACGAGACCGAGCATCGAGAAGCTGAAGAGCGAAAGAAAAGCGTAGAATCTCTGGAATCCATGCTCGTACACTCCATGGTGGTCGCGCATATATCCGAGGCTGTAGAGATGCACCATAAATGAGATTGTGGGAATCACAATGAGCATCATAGCCGAGATAGGATCAAGAAGGAACCCGAGCTTGATAACAAGTGAGTCGGTAAACTGCAGCCATGTGACATTGAACACGGTGTACTGGAGTCTTTCTCCANCCTGAGTGATNAACTNGNGAGCNCCGCTATAGAAATAGGTCNATGCTGTGATATAAGACAGCACGAGCACTGTACCCATTCCGAGGGTGCCGAGAGTACCGGCAAGTCTGTGGCTCATCTTCATTCCGCACAGTCCCAGCAAAAGGAACATGAAAAGCGGAATGACCAGTATCAAAAGAGGTAATGTGATGTCCATGGCGCTTTAAAATTTCATTTTAGTTACATCAGTCACATCAATATTCTTGGAAGCCCTGAAAATATTGATGATAATAGCGATTGCGAGTGCAGTTTCAGCCGCAGCGATAGCAATAGCGAAAAGGGTGAAAAACATGCCTTCGAGCTGCCCCGGGAAAAGGTAGCGGTTGAAAACGACGAAGTTGATGTCCACGCTGTTGAGCATAAGCTCAAGTGAGATGAGCATAGCAATCATATTCTTGCGTGTAACGAATCCGTAGACCCCGCAGCAGAACATAATCAGGGATGGCACCAAATAATAAATTACTGTAATATCCATAGTGCATTATCTTTTGCGGGCGACAACAACGCCACCGATTATACAAGCGAGAAGGAGAACGCTGATAGCTTCAAAGGGTAGAAGATACTGCCCGTGTCCTGTTCCCATCAAAGTTTCGCCGATAGTCTTCATGTCGGGATTATCCATTGCCGGGAGGCTTGCAAACATAACTGAGCAACGGCTGATGAGCGCATAGCCGGCGATTACAAGGGTTGCAACTGCAAGAGACAATCCGAGCACTCGTTTGCGGGATACGAGTTTTTCACTGCTGTGTCCCGGGTGTGACGTCAGCAAAATCGAGAAAACGAAAAGCACTACTATACCACCGGCATACACAGCAATCTGAACAGCCCCAAGAAACTCGTAGTCGAGCTTGAAATAGAGTGCAGCAGTTGCAAAGAGCGTAAACAGGAGATATGTTGCGCTACGCAGGATTTTGCGAGTGGTCACAGTGAGTACCGAGAAAACGATAATCGACAGGGCGATTATCACATACATGATGAGACTTCATACTGATTCCATATCTAATGATTAGTTATTATTATCGGTGTAATTATTTGTTGGGAGAGGTTTCGGGAGTTTCTGTCTTCTCTTCCTTAGCCTCGATAGCCTTCGCAGCTTCAGCCTCAGCTTTTTTTGCTGCAGCGGCAGCCTTGGCGGCAGCTATCTTTGCTTCTCTTTCAGCCTGGATGCGTGCGAGCTCTTCAGGCGAAGGAGCGGGTTCTTCTTTTTCGGGGAGATAGTTGAGCTTCTTTANCAGTTTGTCTCTTGTGAAAACAGCTTGCTCNAAGTCGNTTGAGAACTGGAGCGCATCCTGCGGGCAAGAGGTTACGCAAAGCTGGCAGAAAGTGCAACTTCCGAGGTCATACTGGTACTTGTCAAGCTTGCGTTTCTTTTTTCCGTCGGGTGTATCCACCATTTTGGTGGTAAGCTGAATTGTGCCGTTAGGACAATTTCTTTCGCAGATTCCGCAGGCGATGCATTTGTGGCGTCCCTCGCTGTCATATTTGAGTTCGAGGATTGCCCTGAACCTTTCAGGCACTTTCACAGTGTCCCTGTTCTCGGGATACTGCTCAGTGATTTTAGGGGTGATAAATTCCTTACCGGTAACCTGCATGCCTTTGAGAAGGCTTGCTATGCCGGCTCCCAAGGATGAAAAATAGTCTTTTACACTACCCATGGTTTATTATTTGTAATTACTTTTTCGTTATATATTATTTAATCTGACCACCGAGAATGTCAAGCAGCTCTGTGGTGATGCTTTGCTGTCGTAGTTTATTGTATTCAAGCTGCAACTGTTCGAGGAGTTTTGTTGCATTGTCGTTTGCGCTCTGCATAGCCATAACCCTCGCAGCCTGCTCTGAAGCCCTGTTTTCAGTGAAAATGTCCTGCATAACGGCAAGAAGGAGCATCGGAAGCGCGGTATTGAAGATAGCTGACGCATCAGGCTCAAATATATATGGTTTGCAGTTTGATTTCACTCCATCTGCGGCGAATGCATCCTGAGTAACCGGGAGCAACTGCCCGAAATGAGGACGCTGGCGGCTTACGCTCTGGAAATTCATGTAAAGGTAGTCGACCTTGTCAGTTTCACCTGCTTCAAACTTGCTGCGCAGGCGGTCAACAAATACTTTCACACCGGCTCCGGTAGTCTTGGAATCAACACCTTCTTCAGTTGCAATAGAAACTGTTGATGACGCAAGTTTTGAAACAGCCTTGAGCATCTTCTTGCCTATCGGATAAATGGTGACAGGCACCTCCTCGCCATACATGGCTCTCAATTCAGCCAGCTTAGACAAAAGGATTTTGAAGATGTTGACATTATATGCTCCGCACAGACCGTCATCCGAGCCAAACACCACAATGGTGATATGCTCCACTGCCCTCTCCTGCATGAGCGGGGAAGAGAAATCGGTGTCAGCCCCGAGAAGATTGCCAATCACCTCCTCAATGCGGCTGCGGTATGGCTGAAGCCTTTTGAGGCTTTGCTCGGCTTTGTGCATCTTCGCAGAAGAAATCATCTTCATAGCTCCGGTAATCTTCTGTGAANANGCTACCGAANCNATGCGTGCTTTAAGCTCACGAAGTGTTGCCATGCTTAATCAGTGACTGGTTTTCTTATTCTTTTAATTATATCTTGCAGCAATTTCCTGTGCCGCAGCAGTAAGTTTGGAAGTGATATCGTCGGTGAGCTGTCCCTGCTTGATAAGGTCAAGCACATCTGCCTGATGGCGCGCGTGAAGGAGCTGCAAGAAGAGTTTTTCAAATTCTGCCACTTTATCAACCGGCACACTCTCAAGAAGACCTTTGGTGCCACAGAAAATAACAGCAACCTCTTCTTCGACTGCAAGGGGCTTGTACTGCGGCTGGATGAGCAAACGTTCGTTCTTACGACCCTTGTCGATAACCCTTGCGGTAACGGGGTCTATATCTCCGCCGAACTTGGTGAATGATTCAAGTTCACGGAACTGCGCCTGGTCGATTTTAAGAGTACCAGCAACTTTTTTCATTGATTTAATCTGCGCGTTGCCGCCTACACGAGATACAGAAATACCTACGTTGATCGCGGGACGGATACCTCTGTTGAAAAGTGCTGTTTCAAGGAATATCTGACCGTCTGTGATAGAGATAACGTTAGTCGGGATATAAGCGCTGACGTCACCAGCCTGAGTTTCGATGATAGGAAGCGCAGTGAGTGAACCTCCGCCTTTAACAAGTGGCTTGAGTGGTGCCGGAAGGTCATTCATGTTTGCAGCTACCTCCTGGTTGTCAATGATTTTAGCGGCACGCTCCAAAAGGCGTGAATGGAGGTAGAAAATATCACCGGGATATGCCTCACGTCCGGAAGGGCGCTTAAGGATAAGTGAAATCTCACGATATGCGACAGCCTGTTTCGAGAGGTCATCATAAACGATGAGGGCATCTCTGCCGGTGTCGCGGAAGTATTCGCCGATTGCTACACCAGCGAAAGGCGAGTAGTAGCGCATTGAAGCGGAGTCAGCGGCAGTTGCTGCAACAACAACAGTGTAGTCAAGCGCGCCATGCTGCCTGAGGGTTTCTACCGTAGCTGCGACTGAAGAAGCTTTCTGACCGATAGCCACATAAATGCAGTAAACGGGCTTTCCGGCTTCGTAGTTTCCGCGCTGGTTGATAATAGTGTCGATAGCAATAGCGGTTTTGCCAATCTGACGGTCACCGATTATAAGCTCACGCTGTCCCCTGCCTATGGGCACCATAGAGTCCACAGCCTTAATACCGGTCTGAAGCGGCTGCTTCACAGGCTGACGGAAGATAACTCCGGGTGCTTTTCTTTCGAGGGGAAGTCGGATAAGGTTTCCTTCAATGGGTCCTTTGCCGTCAACAGGCTCACCGAGAACGTTAANANCACGNCCCAGANGCNCTNCTCCCACAGGGATTGAAGCGATTTCTCCGGTGCGCNTCACGCTCATTCCNTCTGTTACTTTATCAACATTGTCAAGGAGAATTACTCCGACANTGCTNNCTTCAAGGTTGAGCGCCACTCCGGTAACACCGTTTTCAAACTCAACGAGTTCGTTAGCGCACACATTGTCAAGTCCGTAAACGTGTGCCACTCCGTCGCCTACTTCAAGGACAGTACCGGTTTCCTCGAAGGAGACTTTTGAATTGATGTCGGCGAGCTGCTGCTTCAATACTTCTGAAATCTCGCTGGGATTTATCATCGTTATTTGCTTATAAGGTTCAAACGCAATTGCTTTAATTCGTTGGCAACCGATGCGTCAAGGCGTTCATTGCCTGTCTGCACGGTGAATCCACCAATCAACTCGGGATTAACTGCAGAGGAATACTCCATAGTGGCATTCCCGAGATGTGCGGCTATAATATTTTTGAGTCTTTGCTCCGCCTGCTGGTCAAGAGGAGCTGCGGTGCACACTTTCACAACCTTAATATTGTTTGCTTTCCTGTAAACGTCAAGGAAAGCAAGCGCGATAGCCCTTGCCGAAGAGAATCGCTTGTTTCGCTGCAGAAGTGTGATGAAGTTCNTGAACNNGGTANCANCNGCAGNTNCTNCGGCNGCNNNTTCANGCANTTTTTTCTTGNNGNNAGCNGGAACANNNNGATTAGCAANAGCTTTCTGAATTTCCGGTTCAATGACAAAGGCAGCGGCAAGCGTATTCATAAGGTCATACATCCTCCGTGGGGTTCCCGCAGCGGATGCGACCTCATAAATAGCCTTTGCGTATCTTTTAGGAATGAGTCCTTCGTTCATTTCCGGTCAATCAGTTTTGTTTCTCCATGTCATCAAGGAGCGAATCAACAAGTTTTTTCTGCTGTGCCTTGTCTGCCATTTCTCCTTTGACCACTTTTGCAGCGATATCGAGTGCGAAAGCGCTGACTTCGTTACGGAACTGCTTCTCTGCCTCTTTCCTTTCCTGCGCGATAGAGACTTTAGCCGCATCCATGACTTTTGCTGCTTCTTTGCGCGCTGCTTCTCTTGCTTCCTCGATAATCTGGGTTTTCATACGGTCAGCCTCGCGCAGCATGTCCGCCTGCTGCTTTCTTGCCTCTGCGAGAGTCTGGTCCGCCTGTTCGCGTGCATGGTCAAGCTGTTCTTTGGCATTCTGGGCGTACTCCACTCCTTTATCAATGAGATCAGCCCTACTCTCCACACCTTTGAGAATAGCGGGCCAGCCCCATTTGTAAAGCACGAAGAAGAGTATGGCAAAAGCCACAAACATCCAGAAAATCAAGCCGAAATCAGGCGTGAAGAGTTCCATTGTTCAGTGAGTGGGATTAAAGGAAGAGTGAAAGTACACAAACGATAACTGCGAAAAGTGCAACACCTTCCACAAGAGCTGCGATCACAATCATGTTGCTTCGGATATCACCTGCGCTTTCAGGCTGACGGGCGATAGCTTCCATAGCTGCGGCACCGATTTTACCGATTCCGAGACCTGCGCCAATAGCTGCGATAGCTGCGCCGATACAAGCTCCGATACCGAGAACTCCATTAATTTCTGCTAAAATCATTGCTAACATAATCTGTTGATTTAAATGGTATATTGGTTAAACTTTAATTCTGAATTGCATTAGGTGTTTCTGCTGCATGATGCGCTTCATGGTGCCCGTCCTCCTGACCGAATGAGATAAAGAGTGTTGACAACATAGTGAACACGTATGCCTGGATGAAGCTGACAAGCACATCTATGAGGAGCATGAAAACGGAGAAGCATACTGACACGACAGTTGTCGCACCGGCAACGGCTGCTCCCATAGCTCCAAATATGAAGATGAGAAGCGTGAGCACAATCACAATCATGTGTCCTCCCATCATGTTTGCGAAAAGACGCACTGTGAGAGCCGCAGGCTTGGTGAATACGCCGAAGATTTCAATCAGCGGCATAATGGGAAGCGGGAACTTGAGCCATAACGGAACGTCCGGCCACAAAACCTCTTTCCAATAGTGCTTNGTGCCCATGNAGTTTGTGATAAAGAAGGTTANCAACGCAAGCACGAGNGTCACAGCAATATTGCCGGTAAGGTTTGCGCCACCGGGGAATATCACAATCAGCCCGAGGAGGTTCATAAACAGTATCAACAGGAAGACTGTGAGAAGATAGGGTGCAAACTTAGGAGCCTTAGCACCAAGAGTTGGTTTTATCACGCCGTCGTAAACGAAAGTGATGAGAGCTTCCATCGCGCCGACAAACTTGCGTGGTGCTTTATGCCCCATTCTCTTATGCCATTTAGCAACCGCGAGTANACTCCATATCACAAGGATAANCGCGATGAAAAGAGCGNACACATTCTTGGTTATTGAAAAGTCCCACGGACGATATTCCTTGCCATCGACAAGCTCAACGAGTTTGCCGGGATGCTCGCCATCCTTAGGGGAGATAAAGAAAGTGGCATTGCCCTGAGTATAGGACTTACCATGCTCTACCTTGGATGACATAAAACAATGAAGCCCATCATGCCCCCAAACGATTATGGGAAGAGGTATCCTTACATGGTGATTGAAGGGGACTTCCCAACCGTAGCCNTCTCCGAGNTNCTCAAAGATAATTTCCTTNGGATTTATCTTTGATGATTCCTGGTCCGAAGAAGCGGATGCAGCCAACGGGAACATCAGCGCACACGCGATGACAAGCAGACCTGCTATTCTGTGTATGGCTCCTTTCAGCATAGACACACTGATATTACGTTATTGTCTACATCAACCAGACCTCCGTCAATCTCAACGCTTTCAGTCACACCGTCTGTAACATATGTGATTTTACCGGGATTGAGAACCGAAACGATAGAGGCGTGGTTTCGCAGCACTGTGAACTCTCCTACCTGTCCGGGGAGTGTAACAGAGGTGACTTCGCCTTCAAAGACCACATCTTCTGCTGAGATAATNTTCAGAGNCANATTNGCTGCGNGGTTGGTNGTTATAAATTCNGNTTAATTAACCCTGTGCTTCTGCAAGCATTTTCTTACCCTTTTCAATAGCCTCGTCGATTGTACCGACATTGAGGAACGCCTGTTCGGGATATTCGTCCATCTCGCCGCTGAGAATCATCTTGAATCCTCTGATAGTTTCGCTGAGAGGAACCATTACACCCGGAACGCCGGTAAACTGCTCTGCAACGAAGAATGGCTGCGAAAGGAAACGCTGGGCGCGGCGGGCGCGGCTTACAACGAGCTTGTCCTCATCGCTAAGTTCATCAACACCGAGGATTGCGATGATATCCTGAAGTTCATTATATTTCTGTAGGAGCTGCTTAACAGCCTGTGCTGTGTTGTAATGCTCCTCACCTATAATATTGGGGTCGAGAATACGTGAGGTAGAATCAAGGGGGTCAACGGCGGGGTAGATGCCAAGCTCNGCAATCTTACGGCTAAGCACGGTAGTTGCATCAAGGAAGCTGAAGGTGGTAGCCGGTGCGGGGTCAGTCAAGTCATCGGCAGGCACATAGATAGCCTGAACCGAGGTGATAGAACCGTTTTTAGTAGAAGTGATTCGTTCCTGGAGGGCACCCATTTCAGATGCAAGGGTAGGCTGGTAACCTACTGCAGAAGGCATACGCCCGAGGAGCGCAGACACCTCACTACCTGCCTGAGTGAAACGGAAGATATTGTCAATGAAAAGAAGAATCTCCTTACCGCCGCCATCCTGGTCACGGAACTGCTCTGCAACAGTCAGACCGGAAAGCGCCACACGCAGACGTGCGCCCGGCGGCTCATTCATCTGACCGAACACAAGGGTTGCCTGTGATTCTTTCACTTTTTCCATGTCCACATCGGCAAGATTCCACTGGTCCTTGTCCATACCTTCACGGAACTTGTCGCCATATTTGATAACGCCGCTCTCAATCATTTCACGGAGAAGGTCATTACCCTCACGGGTACGTTCACCAACACCGGTNAANACTGAGAAACCGTTATGTCCTTTCGCTATATTGTTGATGAGCTCCATGATAAGCACGGTCTTGCCTACACCGGCACCGCCGAAAAGACCGATTTTACCCCCTTTGCTATACGGCTCAAGGAGGTCAATCACCTTAATACCGGTGTAGAGAATCTCTGTGCCGATTGTAAGGTCATCAAATTCGGGCGCGGGCTGGTGAATCGGGCGTAAATTGTCGCGGTCAAGCTGCGGCAGCCTGTCAATTGCCTCACCGATTACATTAAGGAGCCTACCCTTTACCTGGTCGCCTGTCGGCACTGCAATAGGACGCTCAAGGTTGTCAACCCTGATCCCTCTTTGCAATCCGTCGGTACTTTCCATAGCAACGCAACGCACGGTATTTTCTCCAATGTGCTGCTCAACCTCCAGAATCAGCATTGTGCCGTCAGGACGGTCTACTTTAAGGGCTGTAAAAATGGGGGGCAGCTGGTTGTCCTCACCTTCGAAAACAACGTCGACCACCGGTCCGATTACCTGGGCAATTTTTCCGAACTTATCGCTCATATTCAGTCAAATAACGTTTTCAGAATTAGATTTTAAAGATGAATACCGTAAACAACTATGAGCACCATTAGCACAAGGTTGAAAAGGTTGATGGGGAGAAGATATTTCCATTCAAGTGCAAGCATCTGGTCGATTCTCAGACGAGGGAATGTCCATTTGAACCAGATAATGATGAATGAGATTGCAATTGCCTTGCCAATGAACCAGACAATGCCGGGGATATAGTTCATGATAGCATTGAAGCCGTCCCATCCGGGGAAATGCAATGGCATCCATCCGCCGAAGAAAAGGAGAGTTGCAACACCACTCACGATAAAGAGGTTNAGGTATTCNGCAAGGTAGAAGAAACCGAAATGGATACCNGAATACTCAGTGTGGTAACCTGCGGTAAGCTCGCTTTCTGCTTCNGGAAGGTCAAACGGTCCACGGTTTGTTTCAGCTGTGCCAGCGATGAGATAAATGATAAACGCGATAATCGCGGGTATATGTCCAGAGAAGATGAACCAAAGGTTCTCCTGCTCCTTAACTATGTCGCCCACATTCATTGAGCCTGCGAAACAAACCATTGTGAGGACTGAGAGACCGATAGACAGCTCATAGCTCACCATCTGCGCTCCTGAACGGAGTGCGCCGATAAGAGTGAACTTATTGTTACTTGACCATCCTGCGAGAAGGATGCCCAGAACGCCTATTGATGAAACAGCAATCAGGAAGAAGATGCCGATATTGAAATCAATAATCTGCAGACCATTGCCCCAGGGAAGCANTGCAAAAGCAAGCATTGAAGNANGGATTACGAGATAAGGAGCCAATGCGAAAAGGAACTTGTCGGTATGGTTCAACGAAATAAGCTCTTTGATGAGCATCTTGAACATATCGGCGAAGCTCTGCAGAAGTCCCATAGGACCTACGCGGTTAGGGCCGAGGCGGCACTGGAATGCGGCACAAACTTTACGCTCAAAATAGATATAAAAGAGTGCCAGAAGCGCGTATGTCAGAAGAAGCGCAACTCCAATCAGCACGCATTCGGTGGTAATGGTGAGCCACTCCGGCATGAAAGAGCTGAGGAAGCTGTGAATCCAATTTGTAAATAACGAGAAATCAAACATAACTTATGTCTTTTCGGATTTTATTCAACTTATCTGTCAATATCAGGCACAATATAGTCAAGCGAACCGCCGATTGTGATAAGGTCAGCTATTTTGCCGCCTCTTGTAAGGGTATCCACAACAGCTGCTGCGGGAAGAGACGGTGTAACGAGCTTGAGACGGTACGGATTCACAGTGCCATCGCTTTCGAGGTAAACCCCGAATGTGCCGCGGCAACCTTCGACTGTGCGGAACCAGTGTCCTACAGGGAGCTTGAGCACCTTGGGCACTTTCACGCAATATTCGCCTTCGGGGATATTGTCAACGAGCTGTGCAAGAATCTTAGCGCTCTGCTCGATTTCGCCCATCCTGACCTGGAAACGAGCCATAGAGTCACCCTCGTGACGGATAACCTCCTCAAAATCAAGTTCAGGATAAATGCTGTAAGGAGTTGTCTTACGCACATCGCAAGCCCAACCGGAAGCGCGTCCGCTGGGACCGGTTACGCCCCATGAAATAGCTTCTTCGCGACCAAGCACGCCCACACCCTCCATACGGTTCTTGGTGATCACGTTACCGGTAAACAGCTTATCGTATTCTTTCAGGTTCTTGGGAATAACTTCCAGAAGCGCTCTGACATCGTCAGCGAAATCCGGAGCAAGATCCTGCATAACTCCGCCGATGCACTCATAGTTGAATGTCATGCGGGCGCCGCAGGTCTTATCCATGATGTCAAGAATCTGTTCACGAACTCTCAGGGCATAGAAAAGCATTGTTGTTGCGCCAAGGTCCATGCAGAATGTGCCGATAAACAGGCAGTGGGATGCAATA
>WFLX010259679.1_pt1 | contig 15286 bp, 9 predicted proteins | sample 4967041 | NCBI WGS metagenome assembly WFLX01 (sample SAMN12857096, study PRJNA449069) | gut metagenome | isolation source: stool from male and female vole | host: Microtus ochrogaster | place: USA:Florida | collected 2017 | reverse complement strand
AAGTCCTCGGGTCTGCTCCCCTCCCCCATACGGGCACAACCGACCGACGTCAGCACGAGCACCGACGCGACGGCCACCGACGCGACCCAGCCGAGCAGTCGGGCTAACGTGGCGGAAGGATTGAATTGAGAGGTCAACCGGGACATAAATATGTGACAATGACGATGAGCGAGCCGCGCGGGCGGTGTGGCACTCATCGTCAATGCTTTATCTTGGGTATGTTTTAATCGTCTTGTTTCAAAGGCTTGCAGCGCCGTCGAGGCTCATGGCCCGGGGGCTGCGGCGTGATGTCAAACCTCCTTTCGGTTAGTTACAACAGGTTGGGGTTGAAAAGATTCACTCGCTGGCGCGGGGATGATTAGTCCTCGTTGAGACGAAGCTGCTGCACATAGACAGCCTTCATCATCTTCTTGCGGTTGGTGACAGAGGGCTTCTCAAAGGCCTGACGTGAGCGGAGTTCGCGGACGATGCCGGTTTTCTCGAATTTACGCTTGAATTTCTTGAGGGCCTTCTCGATGTTCTCGCCTTCCTTGACTTGTACGATGATCATTGGTGGGTTACTTGATGTTGTTGATTTGTCGGCTTTATCCGTATGGTGGCGGACGCGGCCGGGGTGAATTATTTAGTGTTCGTGCTGCTGTGTCTCCACAAACAGCGGTGCAAAATTACGAAAAATCATCCAATCCGCCAAACAGTTTGGCGAATTATTTTACATCGCTTTGCCTCACAACGACTTATTCATCAGAACGGATAGCCTATGGCGAGGTGGAACGCGAGCGATTTGCCGAAGGATTCCATATTGTAGTATCCGTGGCGCGAGGTGTGGTAGGGGGCGTGGATGCCTATGCCGAGGTCGCCGCGGATCACGAGCATGGATATGTTGAATCGCAGTCCGGCTCCGGTGCCGAGGGCGAGGTCGCGCAGGAACGTGCTCCCCTTGAGCTGGCCGCCGGGGCGCGAGGGCTCATCCTTGAGGGTCCACACATTGCCTGCGTCGAGAAAAACTGCTCCCTCCAGCGGGCCGAGGATGGGGAAACGGAGCTCGGAGTTGGCAAGGAACGTGAATGTACCTGTCTGGTCAAAGTAGCCGTTGATGCGGTCCTTGGGCGCGCGGTAGGAGCCGGGGCCGATGGAGCGCACCGTGAACGCGCGCACCGTGTTGGCACCTCCGCAGTAGAACTGTTCGCTGTAGGGCACCTCCGTCGAGTTGCCATAGGCATAGGCGGCTCCTGCGGCAAGACGGTTGACAAGCCACATCTTGCCCATCAGTCTCCTGCCGTAGACTATCTGTGCATATCCCTTGATAAACTGTGAGAACGGTGTCCCGAACAGTTTCTTCTCGCCATGTTTGCCACAGAGTTCGTAGATGCCCCAGAAGATATTGCCCGCCTGCATCACCGTGCCCTGAATGTTGATGGTATTGTCGCGGTTCATGGCGCGGTCATAGATCAGCGAGTATGACATCTGTGGGATGAACTGGTTCTGAAAGCTCAGGGCTATTGCCGGATTGGCGTTCATGATCGAGTCAAACACCTCTGTCGTATGCTGGAGCTTGGTGTAGGTGATCTTGAACGGGGTGAGTGTCGAGGTGATGTATTTCGTGGCGCGCCAGTCATATGAGATGCCGGCGTTGAACTGATACATCTTGAAGTAGTGGGGACGGTTGAGCATGTCGATGCCGAGCGAGATGCGCGTCCAGTTGATGTCACGCCGCGAGCGGGGGATGAATTTGGGCGCGAGCAGGCGAGGGAAGGCGAGGGTGGCATTGAGCCCGGCCTCGTAGGAGTTGAATGCCGAACTGCGTCCGCTCCCCGTCTGCCACTCATATGACCCCGTGAGCGATATATTGAGCTGCTCGCCGCCTCCGAATATGTTGCGGTTAGTGACACCGACCGTGAGACCCGGACCGAGATATGAGTTGGACTTGGAGGAGACGTTTGCCTCTATCGAGGCCTCCATCGGCTTGTCGAGCGTACAGTCTATCGTCACGTCGAGCAGCCGCTTGTCGCGCTGTGTAGTGTCGGGAAAGACGTTGATGCTGATGTTGTTGAAGATGCCGAGACGCGACAGGCGTGTCTGCGTTAGGTCCATCTGTCGCACGGAGAATGTGCGCCCTTCGCGGAAGACGATACACCCGGGCAGCAGGCTGTTGCGCAGCCTCACAGGGTTGTAGCGGATGAGATCGCCGCGCGAGGTGACGATAGTGTCGGGGACGCCACCACCGGCGTTGCGCCTGACGATGGTGGTGATTTTTCCGGTCTTGAATCTGTCGAGCGCCCACGGGTGGAGGTTGTCGGCCACATCCATGCGGATGGCAATGTTGCCGGGATTGAGGGTGGAGTCGGCAAGATAGGTGATATACTCGGGACGGAAGAAGTAGTAGCCGCGGTTGCGCACGGTGTTGGCTATCTCCACGCGCAGCGCCGCGAGCGAGTCGGTGGCATAGCGCGATCCTGTCCTGAAGTAGCGCGAGTGAAGGGCCACCGAGTCCACTATATGATAGAGGTGTGTGGTGTCCTTGAGCACCTGAATAGAGTCGATGAGATACGGACGCCCCGAGTTGATCTTATACAGGATAGACGCTTTCTTCTTGTTCTTGCCCTGAACGAGCTCGTATGAAGCCGAGCCAGAGAAGTAGCCGTTGTCATCGAGAATCTCGTCGAGCATGTGGACTCGCAGCTCGGGCCGCACGTCCGACACGAGCACGGGCTCCTCGGCGAGCTTCTCATAGATCCAGTGTTTGAGCCCCTTGGGAGGATTGGGGAAGTTGTTGTAGACCCACAGTCCGTAGGGGAAGGGCGTGCGCACCTTGGCCGACCCTAACAGAGGATTGTTGGGCTTGACGGAGACGGCGGTGGTCAGACTCTCGAGCACTCCCGAGGGGAACGGGGCCTTGTCCGGAGTGGTGACATCCACACCCTTGAGCCCTGTGTAGAGTATCTCGTCGGGGCCGAGACGCTTGGTGGTGGAGCATCCTGCCATGCCGAGCACCGCACAGAGGATGATGATGGGATATGAGGCTTTGATGAGTTTCATTCAATATTGGTTGCCGTTATATGCCTTGGTGTTTGACATGCGGGTGGGGAGGGGGATCAGTCGCGGCGTATGCCGAACAGGTCCCACAGGGAGTTGATCTTGCGCTTGAGCACGAAGCCCACACCGGTCTGCGTTATCTCGCCCTCGAGTATGCTCTCGAAGCCAGTATGGCGGAAGATGCGTATGTACATCGAGCCCGAACGGTTGAGCAGGTACTCGAACGCTATGTCGTTGATGAGATTTTGGGCAAAGTTCTCGTCGGCGTCTGCGTCGGTCGAATAGTTGCCTCCGACCACTATCTTAAACCGGTCGTTGAACAGGCTCTTCGACACCCTGTAGCTGTAGGATGTGGTGGTGGATGTGGTGCCGTCGAGGGTGCGGTCATACTGATCCATGCCAAACGATATGTCGACTCCCTTGATATTGTTGGCTGCCCAAGCGTTGAGCTGGCCGGTGAGGAACGAGAAGAGAGGATTGTTGTTGAGCTTGGTGGTGGCCTGAGTGCCGCTGCCGCTGTAGGTGCCCATGAGGAGGAGGTTGATGGCGCTCTGGGCCCTCTGTTCGGGCGACATAGAGGAGAGTTCGTTCTGCACGGTGATGTCGTCGCCGGTAGAGAGGTTGAACACCACGTTCATCTGCTCGAGAGTGCCTGTCACGGCCACCGAGACGTCGAAGTTGACGAGGCGAGAGTCCGCCCCGCTCTGCGTCACGTTGGCTTTCATCACATCCACGGCGGTGACGTTGAGCACCGGGTTGAGCACATTGCCGTTGAAGGCCACATATGATCCCTCCTGAAAGGCAAAGTTTTTCTCTGACATGAGCGGGGGTGTGTAGCGTACGAAGCCGTCGTTGATGTTGAGGCGGCCGGTGAGTCGCATGCCGTTGAGTGCCGTCATCGAGAAGTCGAGGTCGCCTTCAGGCTGGATCTGCACCTTGTTGGACCCGCCGGGATTGAGGTTGACGGTGAGTGTGGTGCCCTCCTGAATCTTGATGTCGGCCGAGAGGTTCATCACCATGCCGGTGTTGGGTATGGAGTCGGCTTTTGTCACTTGGGTGGTGTCGTTAAACTGCACAAAGCGCACCATGTCCTCCTGTCCCTGCTGCTGGATGGACTGCTCGGTGGTGGTCATGACATAGGTGACGTTTGTCCCCTCGAGCAGCGACAGGCTGGCGTCCACGTTCATGAAGCTCATATTGCCGCGCACCGAGGCGTCGAGCCCTATCCAAGCCTTGCCGAAGATCTCGGCCTCGCCGCGGGCGCGCTCGGTGTTGACTATCTGCATGCCGTCGGCGGCTGCCTTGAGGTTGACGCGGACATTGGAGAGTTCGCGCATGTCAACGATGCCGTCGATGGTCAGAGGCTTGTCGTTTGACCCATAGATGGAGAATCCGTCAAACCTGACAATGTTGCTGTCGACAGGGATCTTCTCGTCCGAGAATGCAAACGACGAGCCGAGTATGCCCACTTTGACTGCGGCGCTGTCAAAGTCTATATATCCGTCGAAGCGCGGATTGGCCATGTCGCCGGTGATTTTCATTGAGCCGTTGAGCATGCCCGACAGTCGTGCCGTCCCCGCGGGGAGGAACGGGTTGGCCACGCTGAGGGGGAAGTGGATCATGTCGAAGTCGAGCAGGAACGGGGTGGCGAGTGTCGAGTCGTTGAGCACGCCGCGTGCTGTGATGGTGCGCACGGAGTCGACCATGAGGCCCACGTCGGCCATCAGTTTGCCTCCCGGTGTTGTCTCGACGTTGAGGTCAAGGTCAAACGACCCCACACGCTCCTTGCCGTAATAGAGATCGGTGAGCGAGACGGTGCCCTTGCCCGTAATGTCAGGCTTCTGCCATCCGAGGCTGAGATTGGCCGAGAGCATACCCTTGACGGGCGGGGCAAAGGGGTTGATCGACAGCCAGTCCTGCAGGGCCACGTCGGCGAGCTGGATCATCACTTCCTCCTGCTTGGCGTGGTGGGTGCCGTGGTCAGTCTCCTCATTCTCCACATGGGCGGGGGTGAAGATATTGATATAGCTGTCACCCTGCNACAGGCGCAGATTGGCGNCGATATGNCTGGTGACGAGGTCGTATGAGATGAAATTGCTGTCGTTGAGCGTCCATGCCTTGTAGGCTATGACCGGTTTGCGCGGCACGAGACTCACGGTGAGCACGCTGTCGAGTATGGAGGCGTTGACGCCGATACGGAATCCCTGTTCACCCTTGATGTTGTGCTGGTCCATGAACACGGACATGCGGTTGAAGCCCGCAAATCCGTTGATGTCTACATGGGCGAAGTCGTCAAATGTCCCCGGTCTGGAATTGGCCTTGACCGAATAGACGAGATAGTCTCCGCGCTCGAATACGTTGAGGTTTATGGTGTCGAGACGTGTGCCTGCGGCGTCGAGCCTCAGCAGGTCGGCACCCATCGTGATGAGTGAGTCCTTGCGGATCGAGGCGTCGAGAGAGTTAAATGTGATACCCGAAGTGGCGAGATATGTGGCCGCCACATTGTCGCGCCCCATGTTTGCCTCGAGGGCAAAGCGTGGGATGACCTCGCTGAGGCGACGCACGTTGATGCGCATGGAGTCAACCTCGCTCATTATCTCTGTGATGGCCGGGGAGAGCGAGTCTACGAACTGCAGCAGTGGGGCACCCGAATAGAANCTCAGCGCGAGGTCNCCATTGTCGAGCGACGCATCGGCCCCCGNGGNNTCGGANGCAAGNGNGAGACTGATGGGCGAGGTTGGAGCCAGCGCNACNCCGGGGATGCGCCAGAACAAGTCCGTGACGTCGGCTCTGACATCCATCCCCTGCGTGGNGACATTGTAGAATCCCGACGAACGGATGGTGGCNTGGCCNCCGTTGATGGTGTCCGAGAGATGGAGCGTCACGAGATTTATGTCGTTGAGGATGCCTGTCAGGTCATAGCGCACGGTGTCGCCGTCGAGCAGGGCTGTGAAGTCAACCGTCGCATCGGCTCCCGGGTTGCGGCTAGTGAGGCGGCCTGAGGCGTTGCCGGCGTGGAGAGTCACGTCGGCATCTATATCGGTATACTTGACTTTGAGATATTCAGCCGATGCTATCCTCACATCGGCATCTATGGCCGTGGAGCGCGCCATGGGATTATAGCCGCGTCCCTCGACACTGACCGCCGCAGTCACATCGCCCACTCCCAGCTCGGGCATGAACAGATGGACGGGAAAACGGTCCAGCTTCACCTTGGCGTCATACTCTTCGCTGCGCGCTGTCCATCCACCCTCGGCGGCAATGCGGCCACCGGAAGTAGTCACTTCCACGGCTCCGCTGGCCTCGCCGGGATAGTAGGTCACGTCACCCTGCAGAGTCAGGGCCGGGGTATGGGCTATCGGGAGGAATGGGAAACGGTTTTTTGACAAGGCCCCGAGTGTGCCGTCGAGGCTCACGCTGCCACCGGTCTTGGCGGCATCAAACGGATAGTCCACCGAGCCGTGGGCATTGACTCTCAGGATCCCCGGCATGGCAATGTCCATCGAATAGATGTTGAGCTGTCCGGCTGTGCCGTCTATGTCGCCCGACAGTGTGAGCGGCTGCATCGGGGCGAGCATGGCCCGCATGTCGGGGAAAGCCATAGCCACATCCTCGGGGTCGATGCGCCCGTTGGCCTTCAGGCTCAGGGGCAGGTTGGGGTCGGCGGTCAGGTCGCCCATACCCATCCTTGCATCGGCACGCAGGGTGGTGTGGAGTGTCCCCACCGTGAAGCCGTCGAGCGTCATGGCGGTGCTGTCCATGTTGAAGAGGCCGTCGGCATGGAGGGGGAGCCCGCAGCGCTCTGTGGCCTCAAAGCGGCGCAGCGGCACACGCACCGCAGTGCCCCGATTATAGAATGAGTCTATCTCAATGACAATATCGCGGGCCGAGATATACGAGGGGTCGAATCCCGCGGCGGGCACAGCTCCCCGCTGGGCATAGAGGGCAGAGCGGGCTGTGAGGCGCAGCATGTCGGCGTTGATGGTCCAAGGGAGCGAGGGGGGCTCGGGTGTGCTCTCCACAGTCTGCGGGGCCGGGGAGACGGAGTCGGTCAGTGCGGGATAGAAATAGGCCGCCGCCACACTGTCGATGGTGAGGCTGTGGCCGTGGATGGTCTGTCGGCCGAGGTCTATCAGGGCGTCCGTGAGCAGGGCCTCCCCTATGTAACATCCCAGCGAGTCGATGGTGGGCATCATCTCCATGCTGAAGTCGGTGCGTGCCAGTCTCACTCGCCCCACATCAATGACAAAGGGCGACTGTGTGGTGTCTGAGGGGGCTTTGGCAGTGGTGTCCTCGAGTATTCTCATCCTCACATCCACACCCTCAATATTGGCGTCGGGCAGGGACAGGCGGCTTGTCGAGAGGTCAAATCCCGCGCCGGCTATACGCCCTTTCTCGAGACGGGCACGCAGCCACATCAGCGAGTCGCGGTTGCCCATCTGATAGAATGCGGTGTCGAGCTCTATGCGCTCCACATCGACTTTCTTCCGGAGCAGCGGGAGCAGCTTCACGTCCACGGCCGCACGGCGCGCGGTGAGCATGGTGTCGGCATTGGCCTGAATCACGGTGACGTCGTTGACCTTGAGCCTGAGCGGGAAGCCGAGGCGGAGACGACCCACTTCGATGGTCATGCCCGTGGCCTCGCCGGCCTTGCGGGTGGCAAATTTCACGGCTGCATCCTGAACGAACGGGATGTAGAGGAGCACAGGCAGCAGCAATACCGTAATGACAAGACCCAGAAGGATCCTAAGAATAATCTTGCCGATTCGTCGCACGGGGCTGGGAAGATGATAATGGGTGATGAATAGGGGTTGACTGAACAGTGAGGAGTGGTGCTGAAACAGAAGTATAACCCTCGGGATGCCGGATTTGTTCGCCCTCCGGCTACGGACGGGCAAAAAAACTCCCGCCGGAGTCGGAGCTATGGCGAGAGAATGATACGATGTCCTGCGGACGCATGGCCGAAGGAATGATTATTGTCAATGCGAATCCGTCGCACACGTGGTGAAGGAGCGTGGTGAGATTACTTGTCCTGCACGAGCGACACGAGGAGCTCTTTGTCCTCACCCTGTGTGAAGACTACCTTGCCCTCGCGTGCGAGCCAGCCGAGTGCGGCAAAGAGCTCGCGCTCGTTCTTCGCCTTGGCGAGTTTCTTAAGCTGTTTGGTGTCTACGGTCTCAGCCTCGTTGAGGGCTGCCCATACATTGCCGGCCATCTGGCCAATAGTGTCTGCGTTCATTGTCAAGTGAGTTTTGAGGTTGTTATAAAATTGGTTGTATTGCTGAAGCAGATTGTCGGGTGGAAAGTATCCACACCGCAAAATTAATAAAAAGTTGTTAAATTCTTTTATCTAAACAACAAAAAACTACCTTATAATGTTCACGGATATCGATTTTCTTCTTTCTGAGTCCAAAAAACGGTGAATATTATCGTAGATTGAGGTTGGTTTTCCTGCCGCCGAGGGGTCTTCATGGTATATTTACCCTTTTGGGTATGGTTCATGATGAAAATACTTTATACTTTTGCAGCATTAACAACGACAATGAAGACAATGAAGTTGAGAGTGATACTGGCTACCCTGACCATGATCGGTGCCATGGCGACACGGGCACAGACTGTCGAGCCGGACACGATCATGACTCAGGAGCTGAGCGAGATTGTGGTCGAGGCCCGGACCCAACGGGTGGTGAAGAATGGTGTGGTTTATATCCCCGCCAAGAAAACCAAGAAAATTTCACTCGATGCAACAGGACTGCTGATGAATATGCAGATCCCGCAGCTCGACATCACTCCGGGGTCGGTTGAGGTCAATACTTACACCGGCAAGAGCGTCTCGATCTTCATCGACTATATTCCGGCCTCCAAGGAGGATGTGAAAAGTCTACGGCCCGAGGATGTGCTCAGGGTGGAAGTGCTCGACTATCCCGAAGATCCGCGCTTCAACGACGCTCAGCATGTGGTCAACTTCATAATGCAGCATTATGAATGGGGCGGATACACCAAGCTCGGAGCCGACGGACGCACGCTCGCGTCGGACAATATCGATGGCACTCTTTTCTCGCGTTTCGTCTACAGGAAGTGGACCGTCGATGCCTATGCGGGAGCGGATTGGACGCACCTCGACCGTCGGCCTTCGTCGGGCACCACGGTGTTCAGGGATGTTGATTTCAACGGAGCGCATTATGATGAGATAACCCGCCGCCGGGCTCTTGACGACGGCTACCTGTCACTCAACAATCAGCAGTTTGCATCATTCACTGCCAAATATCGCACAGACAAGACATTCATCCAGCATCAGTTGAGCTTCGGGCGCTCGGGCCAGCCCACGCAGCGCGAGATGTCGACGGTGAGCCTGTCGGTGCCGGAGTTTGCCGACTCCAAGTCGCGTCGCATACAGTCTAAGCAGACCCTCTATCCCGCGGTGAGCGGATATTATTATTTCGATCTGCCGCGCGACAATTCATTGGTGGCCAACTGGAGCTTCGCCTATGGTGCGACCAAGAACAATTCGCTCTATCAGCTGGCGCAACTCACGCCGATCGTCAATGTCAACCGCGAGAGGGTGTATATTCCCAGCGCCTCGATTCAGTATGCCAAGAAACTCGGCCACAGCAATGCGCTCCGCATCAACCTGATGAGTTATAACTGTTATTATGACACGCGATATTCCGGATCGGATGACAGCCGTCAGCGATTGCTGTCGTCAGAGAACATGCTCTTTCTCGTCTATACCCANAACTGGGAAAAACTCAGTCTCTATTCCCGCATCGGTGCATCCGAAGTCATAGGCCGCGTGAACGGGGTCACGACNCTCAACGAATGGAATCCAAGGCTTGGCCTCCAGCTGGAGTATAAGGTGAATGANAAAAACTCCGCAAGCATCGAGGGCTGGTGGGGCAATTCGCACCCCGAGGCCTCGACCACCAGCGAGGCNCTCGTNCAGTCTAACGAACTGCTGTGGCTGCAGGGCAACCCGGATATACGCAACACCCTGTTTGCTTCTGCCTCGGCGTCATACACCTATATCCCCACCAACCGGCTGTCGATGAGCGCATCCCTCGAATATGAAGGGAATCCTCACAAACAGGCTTATCGGTTTTACACCATGGAGGGTCATGACGGTCTCATACGTCAGTCCGTCAACAGCGGCGACGGGCATGTNTATTCGGCAATNGTGTCGGCCAACATTAAGCTNCTCGACAACTCTCTGAGCCTGAAAGTCAACGGACAGGCTCAAAGGGTGGTGCTNACCGGCTGTGACGCACGCTCGAAAAACATACTCTCGGCCGGTGTCAACGCTCAGTATTCGCGCAACAATTGGTCGGTGATGCTTTTCTATAAGTCGCCTCAGAACGTGCTCAATGCTTGGACCGACGGTGTAATCTACAAGAAAGCAGACAACTACGGACTGGTGATCAATTATGCCGTGGGCAATCTGAAATCGAGTCTACAGTTCAGCAACTGGCTGAGGCGCGACGGGTACGTTGATTCATACTTCTCATCGCCACGCTATTCGGAGACGATCGCTGAATGGAATGATAATCTCTCGCGCCGGCTGTCTCTCTCGCTGACCTACACATTCAACTATGGCAAGAAGGTGTCCGACCGTGGCGAAACTCATGGCGGGGGCAGCGTCGGCTCGGCCATCCTCAGATGAAAAAGTGGTCAGAACTTGTAGGCCCCACCGATGAACCCTGAATGGGTTATATAGTTGTCAGGATCAGATGCCCCCCAATGGTTGTGAGGGCAGCCGGAGTATAGGCTGAAGTCAGAAATCCCGTATCCCACCATGAGAATGAATCGGTCTATCTGCATGTTCACACCCGCCTTGAAGTCCCAGTTGACACACCGGGCGTTTCTGCTCCCGCTCGCTCCGGGCGACAACACTAACCCCGGCTCGGCAAAGAGATAGATCCCCGCACCCTGACTCTTCCAGTGAATCAAGCGTGGAGTCCTCAGCACCAAGGCAGGAATGAATTTGAATCGGGCTGCATACGAATGATGCGTCTCGAGTTCATCCTTACCCCAGTCGCCGATCTCCTCTATCTCGCCTCCCAAACCGATCTGAGCCCTTACGCCGGCATATTGAATCGGAAAATATGCCGCACCGAATGAGAATTGATACCCGTCCGTATTGAGCCCGGCCCTGAAATCCGCCTCCCAATGTCTGATCCCGTCGTCAGTCGACAGCGACTGTGCCGGCATGATGAGATGACAGATCATCGACAACACTATGAACGATGAGACACGGCTGATGGATAATGTGTGAAAGCGTTTGGACTCCATGACGGGTGAAGATGATGACGGTGGTCGTTTTATAATATTACGATAGTGTTTATCGTTTTATTTTGGCAGGAGGTTGGTTTTTTCGGCGGTGAGGGGTCATAGAGATGTATGACGAAATCTGATGAAATAGGCAGACTGTTCCGCACACATTATGCTGCNATGTATCATCTGGCTATGATGATAGTCCGTGATGATAATGTGGCGAGAGACATGGTGCATGATGTCTTTGAAGCGTTGCTCGTGGCAGGGCGATCAGAGGCCTCGGCCGCATANCTCNTGACTGCCGTGCNCAACCGTTNTCTCAAATACATCCGCAGCCTCACGGTGCGTGAGCGGCTGAAGCAGGCTTATTCCCTCGACGGGCAGGAAATCGCTGACGATGAGTGGCCGGATGAGGCGACAATCGCTCTGATTCAGGCCACTGTTTCAAATGACCTCACAGAGGCGTGCCGCCGTGTGGTGAATCTGCGATTCGCGGATGGCCTGAGTTATCAGGAGATAGCCGATCATCTCGGCATCAGCAAAGCTGCTGTCTATAAGCATCTTCGTCATGCCATAGATGTCTTACGTCAAAAACTATCTCGAAATGGATAAAATAGACCGATTGCTGGATGCCATGGAGCATCCTGAGCGCTACTCGACTCAGGAGATCGACGCGATGCTCAGTGACCCCGAGACGAAGGAGACGTTTGATCTGCTCGACAAGACGAAGTCGAGCCTNCAGACTCTCCCTGCGCCTGNTGTCNANGCCGAATGGGAAAGATTTGAGCGATCCCGCCGTCACNCCCCNAAGCAACGCCCTCTGCGCTTGTTGAGCCTCATCTCACGCAACATTGCGGCAAGCATTGCCATCGGTATCGCATCCCTAACGGCCGTGGCGGCTATTGTGNGCGTGGGAATATATCACATGGAGAGTGAGCGCTCCGGGAGTGACCNGCTTGTAAGCAAGACGGCGGCGACTGATGTCGCCGTCGCACGGGAGGACACGATCACACCCCTTGANGCCGGGTCCACGGCGGCTGCNGAGATTATTGTGTTTGACGATGAGACGCTCGAGNCCATGATGCACNGCATTGCNGCTTATTATGGCTATAGNATGGTGNTCGGTGCGGATGCCCCNCGNTCGCTCCGNCTGCACTACCGATGGAATCAGGATCTGCCTGTAGAGGATGTCGTGGAGAGCCTGAANAACTTCGAGCAAATCACCATCACGATCAAGGGTAAAACCATCGAGATAGACTGAGGGGGATGGCACGTGGTGTAATGCTGATAGCGGTCATGCTATCTGTCCTCATGGCCCGGGCGGTNACATTTGCTTACAAATTCAACTCCACNCCGCTNCCTGAGGCGGTCANAGCCATCATGGATGATCATCCTGAGCTTGANATCAATTTCATCTACAACGAGCTTGAGAACTACAGGACGNGTGCCACGGTCAGGGCAGATAATCCCTACGACGCCCTCCGGCAGGCTGTCGGCATGAATCCGGTGACAGTCGTCAAAGCCCGCGATGCGTATTATCTCGAAGCCCTCCAGCACGGGTTGTACACCTACAGAGGGAGGGTGATAGGTCACGGCGACGATCCGGTGTCAGCGGCTACAGTCATGCTGCTCGCTCCGGGTGATTCCACAGTCCTGACATATGGCATTACAGATGACGGCGGCCGATTCGCCATCCCCTGCGACAGAAAGATGGTCATTGCCAAGCTCTTGTGCGTAGGCTACCGTACTACTTTCAGACGATTGGATTCAGCAGACGCCGGGACGATCCTCATGGACGGACTGCCGGTGAGGTTGAAGACGGTGACTGTGGAGGCGGACAATGCCACGATGCTCCCGGACCGAAGCGTCTATCGCCCCACACAACGTCAGAAAACCGTAGCGCAAAATGCCCTCGACCTGTTGAGACAGATGGCTATCCCGCAGCTGAGCATCAATCCNCTCACNGACGAGGTGACCGACAATGCCGGCGTCACGGTCTCGATGTTTATAAATTATCTCCCTGCCTCNGACCAAGATCTGGAGGGCCTGCGCACNCTCGACGTGAAGCGCATAGAGTATCTCGAGTATCCCACAGATCCNCGTTTCAGGGGTGTGGAGCGGGCTGTTAATATCATTGTTCAGGAATATGCCTATGGCGGATATACCAAGATGTGGGCGCAGGAGAATCTGCTCACGGGGCTGTCGTCGAGTGCGAACATATTCTCCAAATTCTCGTATAAGAAGCTGACATATGATCTTTTCGCCGGCTCGGGCAACACTGACAACCATCACACCTCAAGTAGCTCCTCGGCAACATATCTGCTGAAGGATGACGGGGGTGAAGACTTGCTGCTGACACGCAGTGAGACCACCGGCACTTCACGGTACAGAAGCAATCAGTATCCGCTGACACTGCGGGCCACTTACAATACCGAGAAGGTGCAGATCAGTAATACCGTGGGTTTCACGCATACCGCCCAACCCGTCATGGACCGGAGCGGGGAGCTGAAATACTCGTCGGGGGCAGGTGTCAGCCACACGTTTGACCGTCGCAGCTCCTCCCGCAGCAATTCGCTGGTCTATAACGGGTCATACTTTTTCGCCCTGCCTCATGACCTGTCCGTCAATGCCACGCCACAGTTGTCATATGCACGCAATAATGACAGGCTCATCTACACCGCATCGTCGACAGACCCGATAGTCCGCAACGCTCGTGAGAATGCACTGTATTATCGCATTGACGCCTATGTCAACAAGCGTATAGGCGAGAAACACACCGTAATGCTTGGGGTGAACGGGGGTGATATCATCAACATGCTCCATTATTCGGGCAACGTCTCTTATTCAGACCGTTTCCAAAATGCGTTTGCCGCAGGGGTGGCCTCGTATCAGCTACAGATGAAGAAGGTAAGTCTCTATGCCGACGTCGGTTATTGCTGGGAACAGAGCGGCATCAACGGCATAAAGGATAGCGACGGATACCCTTTCGTGCATGCAAATCTCCGGTTCACTCCCGATACCCGCAATGCCTTATCTGCCTATTTCCAGTTTGCCAACAATTCGCCGAACATCGAAATGAAAGTGTCTGACCTGCTGCGGGACAACGAGGTAATGTATATCACCGGCAACCCGCAGCTGGGCAATTCGCGCCACATCACTCTCGATCTGGCCTACACGTGGATGCCTTCCAATTCATTCGGTCTGAGTGCCTTCAGTGATTTCTTCGATCAGATTGACAGGCAGATCATTGCTTATGAGCCCTATGACGGCGGTCGCGCTCTGCTGAGGACGTATGTCAACGACGGCAATTATGTGCGGAGCACCATAGGCGTTGCCGCAAGCCTCAAGCTGCTTGCCGACAATCTTCAGCTCTATGTCAGTCCGCGGCAGTGTTTCAACCGCTCTACAGGGATGTATGACAGGAGCTATAACCCGTTTCAGGTTTTCTGTCAGGTGGTTTACTATGTGAATAAGTTCTATGTTCGGGCATATTATCAGACTCCTCAGAAGAGGATGCAGCCTGATGCGCCGGAGGTGTCCCGGACGAGAGCCGCATATTCGGTCGGNGCGGGGTGGGCCAATTCNAACTGGAACATACGGTTTACTGCCTACAATTTCTTGAACACAAGCTGGGAGAGTGCCGACCGATATATTGAGTCGCCTTTCTACANAGCCCATACCTCGACTTCCGGCACCGNNTCGCACGCACGTCTCAACCTGTCGCTGACCTATACTTTCGGCTATGGCAAGAAAGTCAACCGCGGCAATGAGGTGGGCGAGCAGTCTGGAGCGTCGTCAGCCATCATCAGGTGATGAAACAGACCGACCCCCGGCGTCAAGCTGACGCCGGGGGTCGGAAATATGAGAGGTTTACGGATTATTCGCGGTTGCCGCGGTCACGGCGGGGACGGTCGTTGCCACCCTCGCGACGGGGACGACGCTCGCCACCCTCACGACGGGGACGGTCGCCGCGCTCTGCACGGGG
>WFLX010100695.1_pt1 | contig 15302 bp, 10 predicted proteins | sample 4967041 | NCBI WGS metagenome assembly WFLX01 (sample SAMN12857096, study PRJNA449069) | gut metagenome | isolation source: stool from male and female vole | host: Microtus ochrogaster | place: USA:Florida | collected 2017 | reverse complement strand
GCGCTCGCGCCGCTCGGCACGGACTACACCGACATCTTGTGCGACGGGCTGCTGCACGGCTGGGTTGACCGCTACGAAAACAAAGGCAAGCGCAGCGGCGCGTTCTCTTCGGGCGCGTACACGGGCTACCCGTATATCCTGCTCAACTACAAGGATTCTTCCGTGCGCGACGTGTTCACCATGATTCATGAGGGCGGACACAGCATGCACAGCCATTACAGCAAGACGAACAATCCGTTCATGAGCTACGACTACACGATTTTTGAGGCGGAAGTCGCGTCCACGTTCAACGAGGAACTGCTGTTCGAGTATCTGCTGAAAAACGCGGCGGACAAGGACATGCGCTCGTACCTGCTCGCCATGCGGGCAAACGACATCCTTGCCACGCTCCACCGCCAGACGATGTTCGCCGAATTCGAGCTGAAAGCGCACGAGCTTGCGGAAAACGGCACGCCGCTCAACGCGCAAATCCTGCGCGGCATCTACCGGGGGCTTCTGGAGCAGTATTTTGGCAGCGGCATGGTATTCGAGCCGACGAGCGATCTGGAAGGGCTGCGCATCCCGCATTTTTACAACGCGTTCTACGTGTACAAATACAGCACCGGCATTTCCGCCGCGCTCGCGCTGGCAAAACGCGTCACCCAGGGCGGCAAAAGCGAGCGCGACGACTACTTTGCGTTCCTCAAAAGCGGCGGGTCGCGCTACCCGATTGAAAGTCTGCGCGCGGCGGGCGTTGACATGGCAAGCACCGAACCGACGCAGAGTGCGCTCGACACCTTTGCCGCAATCGTAGACGAACTGGAGCGGACGTTACCGGGGCAATAATTCGTGCCGAGACGATATAAAACGATATATTTTCAGCAAAGTCGCGCAAGGCGACAAGGAGCAGACGATATGATGGAAAAAGCAGCATTCTATGCATTTCTCAAGGCGATTCCTAAGGCAGAGATTCACCTGCACATTGAGGCGGTCATCAGCAAAGCATCGATTAAAAAACTGTCGCGCAAAAAAAACGGCGCGGAACTGACCGACGCGGAACTGGAAGACCTGTTCAGCTACGCAGACCTCAACGGATTTATCGCCGCATTCCTGAAAGTGCAGGATATGTTCAGCGAAGTGGCGGACTTTGACCTTGTGTTCGCCGATTTGCAGCAGTACATCACGGACAACGGCATTTCGTATGCGGAAGTATTCTTTGCGCCGTCGGCGTTCATCAAAAAAGGCTTTGCCTACGGCGACATCATGCAGAATTTCAGCAAGAACATCGCCAAAATCAAGGCAGAAACGGGCGTTGCCGTAAACGTGCTCGTGGACGTGTCGCGCACGTTCGGGCTGGAGAACGCCGAAAAAAATCTGGACATGCTGCTCGCCCACAGAATTCCCGCCGTGATTGGCATTGGTTTGGGCGGCGCGGAGTCAAAAGGTCCGTGCAAGGACTTCGGACCGGTGTTCGAGCGGGCGCGGGCGAACGGGCTGAAAACCGTGGCGCANGCCGGCGAGGACGTGGACGCNTGGTCAATCCGGGACGCGATTGACGNGNTGCACGCCGCGCGAATCGGACACGGCATCACTGCCATACANGACGAAACNNTGATGGAGCGGCTCAAGAACGAACAGATTCCGCTTGAAGTCGCCCCGACGAGCAACGTGTTCACCAAAAAATACGTGCCGTCGTTTGAAAAGCATCCTATCCGCACATTTTTTGACAAAGGACTGCTCGTCACCGTCAACACGGACGACCCGCTGTTCTTCAAAGTAAGCCTGCTTGACGAATACTGGAATCTGCACAGCAAACTGCATTTTACCGAGGACGAAATCAAGCAACTGGTGCTGAACAGTTTTGCCGCCACGTTCCTGAGCGATGACGAAAAGAAATCCTGGGCAGAAAAAGTAGAAGCAAGCTGGAAATAACTGCCCGGCGGCGCGTCCGCACGACGGGTCAGCGCAGGTACAGCATCAGCAGCATGATGTCCGAATTGCGGATGCCGCTGATGCGGCTTGCCTGCCCCAGGGTGAGCGGACGCACGTCCTCCAGTTTTTGGCGCGATTCGGCACTGAGCGCGGGAATCTTGCCGNAATCAAACTGTGNGGGAATCTTGTGGTCTTCCATACGGTGCAGTTTGGCGACCCGCGCGTCTTGTTTTTCGATGTAATACTTGTATTTAAAATCTTCCTGCGCCAGCTCCCAGACTACGGCGGAAAATCCGGGATTCTGCGCGGACGCGTCTTTTTCCAGCAACGCCGTNGCGGCGGCAACCTGCGCATATTTTTCGTTCACCGCGTNCAGCTGCGCCTNNGTCTTNAGNCCGACCGCACACGCTTTCTGCACAAGGCGACGGTCGGCGGTGTCGTGCCGGAGTTTCAGGCGATATTCGGCGCGGGCGGTGAACATTCGGTANGGCTCTTTTGTGCCGAGCGTCACCAAATCGTCAATCAGCACGCCGATATAGGCTTCATCGCGCCCCAGCACCAGCGGCTGCCAGGCAGGGAGCGATTTTTGGTTTCTGGCAGTAAAAACTTGCGCCGGGCAATCGGATTCTGGCTGCACGGCAGACAACGCCCCGCACGTATCTGCATGGGCGCGCGCGTACAATGCCGCATTGATTCCCGCCACCAAGCCCTGCCCCGCCGCCTCTTCGTAGCCGCTCGTTCCGTTGATCTGCCCCGCATGAAAAAGCCCCGCAACGCGCTTGGTCTCCANCGACGGGAACAACTGCGTCGGCTCGACGTAATCGTACTCCACGGCATAGGCAGGACGACTGATAACGCAACCGNCAAAACCGGGAAGCGTGCGCACGAACGCATCCTGCACGCTTTCGGGAAGCGAGGACGACAAGCCGTTCAGATAGATTTCGTCCGTCAAAAGGCTTTCCGGCTCAATGAACAGCTGATGACGCTCACGGTCGGCAAAGCGCATCACCTTGTCTTCAATCGAGGGGCAATAACGNGGACCGATTCCGCTGATTTTCCCGCTATACAGCGGGGAACGACCGATATTCGCGCGGATAATCGCGTGCGTATCCTCATTCGTGTAGACCAAATGGCACAGAACCATCGGGCGATCCACTGATTCGTCATCAAAACTGAACGGCACGATTTCGGCATCGCCTGATTGCGGCTCGAAAAAAGAAAAATCGACTGTGTGGCGCAGAATGCGCGGCGGCGTTCCCGTCTTTAGGCGNCCCGTCGTAAAGCCAAGCCGTCTGAGCGCGTCCGTCAGCCCTTCTGCGCCCCGCTCGCCCAACCGACCGCACGGCGCGTCGTATTCGCCGATAAAGATGCGCCCGCCCAAAAACGTCCCCGTCGTCAGCACGACGGAACGGCAGGGAATGACGCGCCCGCGCTCGGTGACGACNGCAGTCACTTTCTGGCGCATACCGCTCGCGNCGGCTTCGGAAAGATCCTGCGCCGCCGATTCGCCGGGAATCGTTCCCGCAACGGCACTTTCGCTGTGGGGCGGTAACGGCTGGTCGCTCGCGACNGTGCGAATGTCGGTCACCGTGTCCATAAGCGTGAACAAATTCGGCGTTGTCTCGACGATATGCCGCGCCAGCTGTGCGTACACGATTTTATCCGCCTGACTGCGCGGAGACTGGACGGCAGGACCGCGNCTTTTGTTGAGCATACGGAACTGAATCATGCTGCGGTCGATAAGTTTTGCCATCTCTCCGCCGAGCGCGTCAACCTCGCGCACGATATTGCCTTTGGCAATGCCGCCGATTGACGGGTTGCAGCTCATGCGGGCAATTGCGTCGATGCTTTGCGTGACGAGCAGCGTCTTCAGCCCCATGCGCGCGCTTGCCAGCGAAGCCTCGACCCCCGCGTGTCCGCCGCCCGTGACAACAACGTCAAACCAATCGTAAAATCCAGCCATACGGACAGTATAGTGAAAAGCGGCAGGGAAATAAAGGGCGAAGAAACATCGGCGTTCGCCCCGGCGCAATTTTTCAGATCATACGCTCTGCAAAATAGGTCGGAATTGTCCAACTTTTTCTTTTGCAGGGGGGATGTATGTGAGCATTCGGCAGTCCGGCAAAAAACACGCCGTATTTTTAAAAATATACGGCGTGTTTTTAAAAAAGTACGGCGTATTTTTGGGGAAAACACGCCGTACTTTTTTCGTAAAAAACGGGGAATTTTTTGACGAAAAGCGGGATTTTTTTGCAAAAAACGGGAAAATTGAGGAAGAAAAACACCAAAATTGGACAAAACCGACTTTTTTGAAAACGGTCAGCCATCCATCCCTACGCAGCGGCATTGTCTTATTGAAGTAACTTGCGGTTTTCAGTATACTGTGTGCAGAGGATTTTTTTATGGCAGAAATGAACGAACAATTCGACTTTACCATTGAACAACTGGGACCGTGCAAAGTGCCCTCTCCCATTCAGCTTGCGCGCCAGCACGGCGATTTTAAGGCGAACTACGTAAAAGATTCGTCTTTCGTGCGCTACAAGGTGAATGTTTTTATGGAAAACAACGACCCGGACGACCCGCTTGACGGCACGAACTTGATTCAGAAAGCAGGACCACGCGAGCATATCTACTTCAATCCTGCGCACGTGACGGCGGGAATCTGTACGTGCGGCGGTCTGTGTCCCGGCCTGAACGATGTCATCCGCGCGGTAGTGCGCTGCCTTTGGTATCGCTACGGCGTAAAGAAAATCCGCGGTTTCCGCTTCGGCTTCAAAGGCTTCTTCCCGGAGCAAGGCTTCGATACGATGGATTTGACCCCGGCAGTGGTGGACGACATCCACAAAATCGGCGGATCATTTTTGGGAACGAGCCGGGGCGGCGGCGACCGCGTGACCGACATCTGCGACGCAATCGAATCGCTGAGCGTCAATATGCTGTTCATCATCGGCGGTGACGGTACGCAGCGCGGCGCGCTCGAAGTGTCGCAGGAAGCGGCGCGGCGCGGGCTGAAAGTCGCCATCGTCGGCATTCCCAAAACCGTTGACAACGACCTGCTGTTCCTCGACCATTCATTCGGCTTTGAGACGGCGGTGCAGAACGCAAAAGAAGCGATTGCGGCAGTCCACATGGAAGCGCACTCGCAGGTGAACGGCATCGGTCTGGTCAAGTTGATGGGGCGCGATTCCGGCTTCATTGCGGCGGCAAGCACATTGGCAAGCCACGAAACGAATTTCTGCCTTATTCCCGAAGTGCCGTTTGACTTGGACGGACCGAACGGATTTTTGGCGCATCTTGAGGACCGTATCCGCGACCGCCACCACGCGGTCATCGTCGTTGCCGAGGGCGCAGGGCAGGAACTGCTGGAAAACCTGAACCAAAAGGACGCGAGCGGCAACAAAAAACTTTCCGACATCGGCACGTTCCTGCGCGACAAAATCAACGGATATTTTGACGTAAAGGGCATCCATGTCAACCTCAAGTACATTGACCCCAGCTATCAGATTCGTTCGGCAGTCACCACGGCAAACGATTCCGTGCTGTGCGAGCGTCTGGGCAACAATGCCGTGCACGCGGCAATGGCGGGCAAAACCCGCTGCGTAGTCGGCTTGATCCATGACAAATTCGTGTACCTGCCCATGGAACTGATTACGCTCAAGCGCAACAAGGTTGACCCCGAAGGCGCGTTCTGGCGCGATGCCCTGGACGCGACGCGACAGCCCATTCTGATGGTGAACAATATGCAGACTGCGCTGGAAAGCATGAAAAAACGCGCCGCAGAAGAAAACAAGATTGCGGCAAAGCGCATGGCAGATTATCTTGCCATCAAAAAGGCGAATAACTAGCAGAAACAAAAAACGGTCGGCATTTGCCGACCGTTTTTATTGCCCGCCGCTACAATTTGTCAATCAGCATGGAGCATTTTCCTGACGGAATGGGCAATGTCTTTTTCTTCTGATCCAAAATGTTAATCGTAAAGTAGTATAACTTTTCGCTCTCCATTTGGATTTCCCAGCCGCGCGTACTTTTGTTGCTCAAAATAGTAATGAGATTGCGTTTGAGCGACAGTTTTTCTATCCCCATGATTTCCATGTTGGGAATAATCCAGTCAACCGTTTTACGCGGCAGGCTGATATTCAAGCCGATGACGTTTTCTATCATCAGCGCGATAGTGGACAGCCCCACGGTGGCAAGGTAACGTTTGCGCGGGAACTGGTCGTCCGCGCTGTACGTGGCAAATCCTTCTTTGCACGGCTTGTACGCCTCGTACAAATCGCCCTTTCCGCCTGCCGCCGGCGTAAGCCCTTCCAAAATAAAATACAGGTGACGGATAGAACATTCGCGCGCAAGGTCAAAACGCTGGTATTTTTCCANTCCTTTGATGACCATAAAATTGAACGCCGGATAGACACTTCCGCAGAACGCCTCGCCGTCTTCGCTGAACGCAGGACTGTCCGCGCTCAGCGTGGGAAACGGATGGTCAGTGCCGAACGTTTTCGGGTCAGACAGATGCGCAATGAGCATCTCCGCCTTGTCCGCGTTGGGGATTTCCGCGAGCAACGGCCAAAACCCCGCGATCGACTTGAGCGGCAGACGGTTTCCGTCCGCATCAAGGTCGTGGTAAAATCCCGTATTGTTGTCCCACATGAGCGAATTGATGCGCGTCTTGAGGCTAAAATACATCCGCTTGTACTGGAAACTCATGTCCTTGTCGTTCAGAATGTCGCCGAGTGCGCTCATGTGCGCCGCGTTGATCGCCAGCGCTGCATTAAAATCGACCGGATAGCGCACGTCCGCACGCGGCGAGTTGAACATCGTGCTTGCGGCGACGGGCGCGGAATACAGACCGTTTTCCTGCTTGAACGTCACGTCAATCCAGTCCATGTATTTTTGCAGGATGGGAAGCACTTCTTTTATGCGTCGTTTGTTCGCCGACTTATGGTACAGGTTGAATTCCGCCCAAGCGAAAAGGGGCAAACCCACGCCATGCACATTGTCGGGATCGGCGACGGGCGTTTCGGTTTTTGCATAGTACCGCCAGCGGATTGCGCCGTTCGGTTCCTGCCGGGCGTAGAAAAAATCCAGGTTCTGATTCGCCGGAAAATTGCGGTTCGAGTACACCAAAAAGAACGACGAGAAAATCGCGTCAAGCTGGTCGATAACGGTTTTGTCGCCGTCCGGGTAAATAAAATAGCCGTCGGAAGCAGGCTCGGCGGTCTTGCCGTTCAGCCAAAAATTTGAGAGCCACGTCCATGAGTTGTCGTAAATATCTACAAAATCCTGATCGTAAAAATGAATTTTGGGAAAGTCGCGCTTGTTCACAGAAACTCCACATCCGCCACCTGTGCGGTCGATTTCATTATAGCATAGTTTTTGAAAATTTGTTTAAAATTATGAAAATTTTATGCGGCGCGGGCAAAGATGCCCGACAAAGCGCGACCGTTATTCGATGCCCGCCCCGGAAACTTCCGCTGATGTTTGCGTCGCTTTGTCAGCGGATTGTGCCACACTCTGGCGCGACGGTGCGGGCTGCGGGCGGCGGTAAATCAGCCGGATAATCTCGCGGGCGGTTTTATGGCGCGACTTGAGGAACAAAGTCTGCGTCTGTTCGTCGTAGACGTATCCGGAAGAATTATAGCTTTCAAAGCGCGGGTCAGTGCGGAACGGCATACCGTAGATTTCAATGCCCTCAAACGGACGGATGCCCTTGATGATGAGATAATGCGTGTCGTCCGCTGGAAAATCAATCGTAATCGTACCCGTGTCGCCGCCAGCCTGCTCCGCATACGAAAGGCTGCGCGCGGCGGACCATGCCCAGACTTTGTTCGTGCCGAAAGTCCCCCAAAAACTGTAATGCGGATAGAACGAATTTTCAACCAAAAGCGGATACAGTTCTGCAAGCGTGCGCGTGTTTTGCTCGGAAGCCTGCGCAAATGCCGTATTGACCAGCAGCCGTCCGCATATCTGAGTCGCCTGATCCGCACGGTACGCGCCGTAATCAAGCAGGGATTTTCCCGTCTCCACCGTCTGCAAGAACGACAGGGGCGATCCATTTTCCGTCAGGCGGAGCGTATCGTTCTCAAACACGCACGCGCTTTGCACAGTCGCCAGGCACGTCGGAATAACGGGCGCAAGCGAATCTGCCAGGGCGGACGATGCCTTTGCCAGAGCGACGTACACGCGCAGGATATTGCTTGCCTGCTCAACGGTCGGCGAAAAATCCGTGAGCGCGGCGGGGAGCGCGNCAAGCGANCGCACGTCGGCATTCGTGCTTTCGCGCAACATATAATCGGNAAGGGTNCTGTTGCCAAAAACGGCAAGATTTTGCTGTGCGAGCGCATTCTGAATCATGCCGCGCATATTTTCGGTGACCATCGTCAGGCTTCTGTTCATGGAAACGAGCGAGTTGAAGAACGGCGCGGAAAGATACGTGCGCCGCGAGCTGTTGCGGAACGAATCGGGAATTCTTTTGAGCGCGTCAGCATAATTTCCGCGCGAAGCCTGCTCGGCAAGGTAGGCGATGACGGCAGTTTCGTTGCCCTGCGACGGGTCGCGCATCGTCTCCACGGGAATGGCGGCAACCNCATCCCGCACGCTCTGCACGTTGTCTTTATACAGATTTTGCGCGGCAAGCGGCGTACTTGCAGAAACATTCGCAAAGGCGAATGTCGTGACCGGCTCATACAGCGCATAACTCGCCGTCAGCATCGCCGGGGACAACTCGACATGTTCCCCCGCAAACGAGGCTGCCGAAAACACATACTGCGCGTTCTTCGAGCTGATCAGCTGGCGTGAAGCCGTCTGTTCCGTCGCCGAATAGCCTTCGGCAGTTTTGTAGCACAACGAAAGCCGCTCCGCGCCCCGCGGCAACTGTGCGGAAACGGTGAGCGCGGCCGTGTCAGTCTTGTCCGACACGGCAAACGTGAGCGCAACGTCATCGCTGAACAGGAACGTGAACGCGTTGTCATCACGCTGTTCCCAAGAGGCAAGCGTGAGCGGAACAGGCTCCTGCGCGTTCCGCAGCAACATGGCAGGCGTTACGTCATCGGCAGTGAACGAAATCCCTTTGAACGAGACGTGCACCGTGTTTTTGAGCGCGGTGCTTCCGTCCGCACGCTGCGTCTGCGCAATCGTCATGCGGAGCAACCCGATACTGCGCGAAACAACAGATTCGTTCTTAAACTGAAGCACGAATATACCGATAATGATACTGCTGTATAATACGGTGAGACCAAAAATCTTTTTTACCGGATGGCGCAACATATTCGGTATAGTGTAACTAATGATTGCGATAAATGCAACTATATTGTAAAGTGTCGCTATGAGGAGTCCTCGATATGAAAAAAGTTTCGATTATTTCTGCGTGTGTCGTCACGATGATGACGCTTTCGTGCGCGTCCACCGCGACGATCACGGACATGCCCGCCGCAACCGTTGAGCTGCCCGCACCGGCAGAAACGCCGGCCGTACTGACCGAAGTGCAGTTCGTGCAGCGGGTGAGCGATATGCTTGCGAGCGGCAACACCGCACAGGCACTCGCGCTGTTCGACGCGATGCCGGCAGATATGGCGGACGACGCCGAGTTGCAAATGCTCAAAGCGTCGCTCATGCTGACTTCCGGGCGCGAGGGCGAAGCCGAATCCCTGGCAAAAGAACTGCTCGCCGAACACCCGAACGACGTGAATATCCTGAGCCTGAACGCAATGGTCGCCAAGAACAAAGGCGACACGGCGACCAAAAGCCGCCTGCTCAAGCANATTCTCGCAATCGACCCGAACAACGCGGACGCNAACATGGAACTGGGCGACGAGCAGGCNCTCAAGCACAGTTACCGCAACGCGATCAATTACTACCGAAAAGCCGTCGCCGCCGAGCCGAACAACACGGACGCGCTGTTCAGCTACGGAAAAATGTCGTATTACCTGCAAAAAGATGCCGATGCGCGCGCCCATTTTGAGCGGATACTCACCATTGAGCCTGAAAACGCACAGGCACTGGCATATCTGGGCAAACTGGAAGGCGAAAACCGCCACTACCGCACCGCCTGCGACTACCTGAACCGCGCAATCCGATCCGATCCCGACAATGCGGAATACTACCTTGACTTCGGCACGTACACGCGCTACACGGGCGATTATGCNGGCGCAGAGGCGGCGTGGAAAAAAGCCGTCTCCCTCACGCCCGATTATTTTTTGGGCTACGCGTACCTCGCCGGGCTGTATGACGAGCAGAACCGATTCGACGACGCATACACGTATTACCGCAAAGTCATCGAAAAAAATCCGCAGTATTTTTACGCATATGAATCGCTGGGAATGCTCGCCTGGAAAAAAGGAAAATGGGCAGAATCCCGCGCGGCATTTGAGAAAGCCCGCGCAAAGAATCCGCAGAATATTTCCTACGCGCTGATGATTGCCGCGACCTANTGGAAAGAAAACGANATTCCCCAGCTCAAAAAATTCACCGAAACCGTGATGAAAGGCATGNACCGGCAGAGCCTCGAATACGCCGTCGTCCGTATGTACCATGACATGGCAGGCGACATGAACGTAACGCAGAAAGTCAACAACGAGCAGAACCGCACCAAAAAAGGAAAATTCCTATACTACACGGCATTGTATTTTGACCTGAAAAAAAATCCGACGCTTGCCGGAAAATATTATGCGGAAGTGACCAGCATGAAAAATCCGATGTTCTTTGAATATCGCCTTGCCGAATGGAGCGTCGCAGATGGCACAAACTGAAACCACCCTCGAACTGAACGGGCGCACGATCACGCTGATCGGGACGGCGCACATCTCAAAGGAAAGCATTGANGAAGTGACCGCGTATATCCGCACGCACGANCTTGACTGCGTGGCGATTGAGCTGGATGCCCAGCGGCTTGCGTCGCTCAACGACAAAGAACGCTGGCGCAAGATGGACATCATCAAAGTGCTCAAAAACAAACAGGGNTTCCTGCTGCTGGCAAACCTGGTGCTTGCCGGATTCCAGCGGCGCATGGGCGCGAACATGGGCGTTAACCCCGGCGATGAAATGAAGGCGGCCTATGAGACGGCGACCGAACGCGGCATCAAGACNGCCATGGTTGACCGCCCGATTCAGGTGACGCTGCGCCGCGCCTGGGCGCGCAATTCCTTGTGGGGAAAATGCAAGCTGCTCGCCGCGCTCCTGACAAGCGCGTTCGAGAAAGAGACCGTTGACAGCGAGCAGATCGAAAACCTGAAAAACCGNAGCGAAATGGACAGCATGATGNGNGANNTGTCCGAGTATATGCCCAAAGTCAAGGAAGTGCTGATTGACGAACGCGACCGCTACCTTGCCGCGCATATCTGGGACGCAGCCGGAACGCGCGTCGCCGCCGTGCTGGGCGCAGGACACCTTCCCGGCGTGGAACGGAACCTGCGCGCGCTTGCCGCAGGCGAAGCCTCCGCAGACACGACAGACATCGCGTCCGTGCCGCCAAAAACGACGGGCGCAAAAATTGCCGGCTGGGTCATTCCCGCGCTGATCGTGGCACTCATTGCGGCGGGATTCTATTTTGGCGGCAGACAGAAAGCCGCCGACATGCTCGGCACCTGGGTACTGTGGAACGGCGCGCTCGCCGCAATCGGCACGCTGATTGCCGCCGGGCATCCGCTCACGATGCTGACCGCGTTTGTGGGCGCACCAATCACGTCGCTGTGTCCGCTCGTGGGAGTCGGCATGGTGACGGGCATCGTGCAGGCAGTCCTGAAAAAGCCCAAAGTCGCCGACATGGAGACCTTGCAGGACGACGTGACGAGCCTCAGGGGATTTTACCGCAACCGCATCCTGCGCGTGCTGCTGGTGTTCATGCTGTCGTCGATCGGCAGCACGGCGGGAACGTTCGTGGCAGGCGCAAATTTCATCGCGACAATCACCGCGTTCGTCCAAAAACTTTTCGCCTGAGCCNCGCGGAATTGGCCCTGCCAAAATTATCCGCCACGNANCTAACNATTTGGCGAAAAAAACGTTTTATGTATATATGGCGCGGCGGAATTTTCGGCAGGCATGGGGCATCCTCTTTTTGATGGCAACAACGATCGGCTATACCGGTGCGCAGACGGACGGAAACCGGCTGAACGCGCTGCTGTCGGGCTACCTTGCCAACGACCTGACGTTCCAGAAAGCGGCAATCACGGCACAGAGCGCGTCCCTTTCGCTGGACGCGGCAAAAATCAACAACGGCATGAGTTTTTCGATTTCTTCGGGGACGATCAAAATCGCGCCGTCCTCNGACGGAACGACCGTCAGCTTTGAGCCGCAGGCAGAACTCGCGCTCCCGGCGGCGAACGACACGACGATTTCCGCGCGTGTTCCNGTCACGATTGCCCGCGACGACGACACCGCGCTCAAAGACGCTTCGCTCGAAATCTCCACGGGAATCATCACGGGCGCGGCAAAGCAGAAGAAAATCGCCGTCATGGAAGCGGAGCGCAAACTGCAAGAGGCACAGCGCGGCGCACATGACGCGGCGATTACGGCAGAGCGGGATTTTTATGCCGCGCTCAAAAAATTGTATAATTACGCGCTGAACGTGCTGACCAAGCGCAGCGATTTGTACGACGACGAGCTTTCGCTCAGAAAATTGCAGGCGCAGGGCTATGCGACGCTCTCATCGACCTACCAAAAGGCGGATTTGCGCGTGCGCTCCGACCGGCGCGACGTGGCGGAGGCGGAACGGCTGCTGGAACGCGAGACGGCAGTCTTTGCCCAAAAATGCGGCGCGGATTACGTCAAGGCGGCGGACGGAGAAAACCAGTACGACGTGGCACTGGCGTTCCTGCCGTTCGACATTCCCGCCGTGGAAATCCTCGACCCGGACGCATTCCCCGCAGAATCATACGCAGCGAGCGAGCGGGCGGCATGGAACAAATACATCGCGCAGCTCAAGCGCGAAGCCGACTACAAACTGACGCTCAAAGCGAACGCGGGCTACACGTTCTCCAATGCGGCGGCACAGTCAGACACCGTAGACGCGGGACTGGCGTTCTCCTGGAACGGACTGACGGCAAAAGCGGGCGTTTCGTTCGCCACGGGCAGTACGCTGTTCGGAAGCGGCGGCACAGCGGGCGCAAGCGCGGGCGACCCGCTCTACACGCTGTCGCTCGCCTGGAATCCGAACGCATGGCGGCTGGCAGCCATCGACGCGCGGCAGGACGAACTGGACGCACAGCTGGAAGACATCGCCATTCAGTCTGCCGCAAACGACTACGCCACNGACATGGCGGACAAAACCACGGAGATTGCCGATTTNATCTGGGCAAAAGAATCGTACCAAGAGGAATACGCCATGTACGAGCGACTGGAAAAAGACACGGAAGCCTGGTACCGGCAGGGAATCGTGACGGAAAGCGACTGGCGCGACGCGCGGGACAACCGCAGCAAGGCGCAGATACACCTGCTTATCAACGCGATTGACGTCATTCTGTGCAACGACGAAACGCGGCTGCTGTTCTGTGAGGCGGCGCAATGAAAAAAAACAGGCTTTCAAAAGGAACGAAACGCGCGCTTGCCGCGCTGATTGCGGTCGCCGTAATCGCGCTCATCGTGTTCGGCGCACGGATAGCCGTCGTATCGTCCCGCAANACCGACGAAGTAACCTACCGCGTGCGCACGGAAATCTACGAGAACGTGATTGAGATTGCGGGAACGGCGAGCGCGGCAAAGGAACAGACCTTGCAGGCAAAAACGGACGGCACGGTAATCGCCGTGTACGCAAAAGAAGGCGACGTGGTAAAAAAAGGCGACGTGCTTCTGCAAGTGGACGACACGACACAAGTGTACAACCTCGCCAAGCTGGACTACGACCTCGCTTCCACACGGATTACGGGCGCGGCGCAGCAGATAAAACTGATGGAAGTGCAGCGGGCTTCGCTCGTGCAGAAAGTGGACGAATGCAAAATCATCGCCACCTTTGACGGCGTGCTCGCCTCGTTCGACGTGGACGAAGACGACTACCTGGAGGCAAAAGACCCGATCGGCACGCTCGTGGACAAATCCTACCTGACGGCAAAAGTCGAGATTGCCGAAACGGATGTGGCAAAACTCGCCGTCNGGCAGAAAGTGCAGTTTTCNNTCCCCGCGTATGACGGCANGGTGGAAGGCTACGTGGTATCCTTCCCCGCAATCGGCNAAGTGACCAACCGGGGCGNANCCGTCATCAAGGCGACCGTCCGCATCGACGACGTTCCCGAAGCAATCCTGCCGAATTTTTCGTTCACGGGAAAAATCCAGATAACCGAGCCGGAGACAAAACTCGTGGTAGAACGCTACGCAATCGGCCACGAAAAAGGCAGCGCGTTCGTGGAAATCCTTGAGAACGGCAAGACGACCAGAGTCGCCGTCGAAGTCGAGCCTTATGGCGCGGGCTACGTCAACGTGCTGAGCGGGCTTTCNGGCGGCGAAGTCCTCAAGGCNCAGAGCGACGCGAGCAAGAGCGGCAGAATGAGCGTGAGCGTGCGCGGCGCGCCAAAAAACAGCGCCGGCAACCGGCAGAACGCCGGCGCACCGCCGCCACGGTTTTAAGCGGGGCTATATGGACGAGGCAAAACGCGTCATCGGCATGAGCGATGTGACCAAAGTGTACGCAATGGGCGAAGAATCCGTACACGCGCTGCGGGGCATCAGCTTTGACATCAGGCAGGGCGAATTCGTTTCGATTATGGGACCGAGCGGAAGCGGAAAGTCCACCTGCATGAACATGATCGGCTGCCTTGACCGCCCGACATCGGGCATCGTGGAAATCGGCGGCAAAGAGACCGCGCAGATGAACGAGCGCGAACTTGCCGTCCTGCGCAACCGGACGGTCGGCTTTGTGTTCCAGCAGTATCACCTGCTGCCGTCGATGACCGTGCTGGAAAACGTCATGCTTCCCCTGCGCTACCAGAACATCGACCACGCCGAACGCCGCGACCGGGCGCATGCCGCGCTTGAGCGCGTGGGACTGGCAAACCGCCTCGCGCACCTGCCCAACGAGCTGAGCGGCGGGCAGAAACAACGCGTCGCCATCGCCCGCGCCACCGTCACCCGCCCTTCCATTATCCTCGCCGACGAGCCGACCGGCGCGCTGGACAGCTCCACGGGCAACGCCGTTCTGGAACTGTTCGGCGAAATCAACGCGGCGGGCACGACAATCGTCATTGTCACCCACGACCCAAAAATCGGCGCGAGCACCAAACGCTGCATCCGCATTCTGGACGGGCTGATTCAAAGCGACACGCTGAATGACGCGGGAGGCGCGCATGTTTGAGGATTTTGTCGATTCGCTGCGCAATTTTGCCCGCAACAAGACGCGCACGATCCTTTCGTTGCTGGGCGTGATTATCGGCGTGGCGAGCGTCATCCTGATTACGAGCATGGGGCAAAGC
>WFLX010378738.1_pt1 | contig 15313 bp, 11 predicted proteins | sample 4967041 | NCBI WGS metagenome assembly WFLX01 (sample SAMN12857096, study PRJNA449069) | gut metagenome | isolation source: stool from male and female vole | host: Microtus ochrogaster | place: USA:Florida | collected 2017 | reverse complement strand
TTTTGGCCGCTTCGGCCTTGTCGCTCAGTCGAATACGTGCGTATTCTCCCTCGCTCCGCACCCGAATCGCCTCAAAAACATCTAAGTTTTATGTAGTCATTAATTTTTGAAAGTTACTTAGCAGTAATTGTTAACGTCCCACAAAGTTAGCAACTTTCTCCCAAGCCTGCAAATCACCCCTTGCATGCCCGCTCGTCCTCCGCGCTATACGACCAAGCCCTATCAGCCTATGAACTCGGGGAATAGTACATGTTAACCTTTTATCATCAAATCAGGGTCTAATAAGAAGTCATATAGACCTAACACCAATATTCCCTCCTCATTCCGATAAGGGGTTATATTGTCCTTGATGATGAGAACCCTCTTGAATGAATCGTCAATATTGTGAAAGGAATTGGTTTCCTGAATCATTTTTTCGTCATCAGGAATAGCATAGGCCGATTGAATATAGTATCTTGAGTCGGTATCATTGGCAACAAAATCAACCTCAAACTGCTTTCTTATCGACTTACCCTTTTCATCTTTCTTGACAGTTTCCACTACACCCACATCAACGGAGTAGCCACGGTAAAGCAATTCATTGTAGATGACATTCTCCATAAGATGAGTCTGCTCCAACTGCCTGAATTCCAGAAGTGCATTACGAATCCCCGTATCGGTAAAGTAGTATTTGGCCAAGGTGTTGATATACTTCTTTCCCTTTATGTTATATCGTAATGCTTTCTCAANAAGGAANGCATCACTNNGATNCTCNANATATTTCGATATCGTCTTATTTGAAATGACAATCTTTTTANCANTCTNGAANGTATTTGACAATTTCAAAGGGTTGCAAGGGGAACCGATGGAGGAAGCCAGTATATGCAGCAGTTCATCGAGTTCGGGCCTGTTCCTTATCTTGTGTCGCTCCACGACATCTGCTGTATACACTGTTTCCGCCAGATGAGCAAGGTAATCCCTCTTGGTCTTCGCATCAGAGAGAAGCAATGTCTGGGGCAAGCCGCCATAAGTGACATAATCCCTCCAGCTTACGGTTAAATCACCTCCCACCGCAGAATAATATTCTGAAAAAGATAACGGATACATGTGAATATCCTGTCCCCTGCCTCTAAATTCTGTAACCACATCTTTTGACAAAAAACGTGAATTACTTCCCGTTACGTATACATCAACGTTACGTTTATGCAGAAGGCTGTTCAGTACTCCAGCGAAATCATCTATCATCTGAACCTCATCAAGCAGAACGTAGTATTGCTCTTGATCCTTAATCTTTTCATGGATGAAATCAAGAATATTGTCAGGATTTCGCAAGTCTGCATTTGCGCGGTCGTCAAGAGCCGCTTCTATGATATGATCCTCCTTAACNCCTNTNGAAATAAGANGGTCATGAAAAAGATCAAAAAGAANGAATGATTTTCCGCATCGGCGAATCCCGGTGATAATTTTTATCATGCGGTTGCCCTCTGAGGAAATCAGCTGATTCAAGTATGTTGGACGTGGTATAATCATATTACTAAAATTTGTAGATTTCTACATTTTTTGGTAATACAAAATTATAAATAATTTCTTTTACTTCCAAATCTGAAACAGAATTTGNGAAACGAGTATGAANGCCGGTANATTCATCCTGCTTCCTTGTAATGCTTTATGCCATACTCCGTATAACCATCCATGAGGGGCGAGTGTTATAACAGCAGAACAAATACAATGAATTTATGGACAAAGCTATAGAAGATATCANGGCCGCCAATGCGNNCTNCCGNAATATAATAGAACGAACCAGCGTGAGGAGATTCACGCAGCAGCCAGTGCCAGCCGACCTGCAGACGGCCCTGCTGTATGCGGCCATGTCGGCCCCTTCGGGAGTAAACCGCCAGCCATGGGAATTCGTAGTGATCGATGATCCTGCCATCCTCAAGCGTCTTGCCGAAGAGCTCCCTTACGCCAAGATGACTGCTGAAGCACCAATGGCCATAGCTGTGTGTGGCAACTCCGACAGATTTCTTGACGGCGATGNTTCCACCCTTTGGGTNCAGGACCTTGGCGCAGCCTCCGAAAACCTGCTTCTTGCCGCACNTTCACNCGGCTTNGGTGGCGTATGGACCGCCNNGTATCCCCACGCCGACCGCATGGCGACCGTCCGAAGCATCCTCAATCTGCCCGAGACACTCATCCCCTACAACCTCATCCCCGTCGGCTACCCCGCCTCCCACCATGCCCCGATGGACAAATGGCATCCCGACCGCATCCACCTCAACAAGTACTCGCCCCAAGGGTAATCAAAAAATCTCCTCTTCGAGATACCCGTTCAGACGGCGGGCCTTGGTGTCGAAATTTGCGCCGATAAGGATAATCTGTTTACCGGCAGGGAGATGTTTGAGCCAGTACTTCTTTTCGTGAATCTGCCTCATCGCTTCGTCTGCTGAAGAATCCACCTTGAATTCAAATATGTAGACGTAGCGCGAGGTTTCGACCGTGAGGTCGATGCGGCCGTCGGATGTGCGGTCTTCGATTCTTACATACTGCCCCATGAGCGTGAAGAGTATGTATGCGGCATTTTGGAAATGGGCCTCGGCCGAACCCTTCTCCGAGTAAGGGACACCGGCAAGCATGCTCTCCAAGAGCATCATGAAAGTCCGCGTTTCCCCCGAGGCAAGCGCGTTCACGAAACGTTTAATGGAGAACGTCCCCGGTTGACCCGACGGCTTGATGTAGTAAGGCACAAGGAAGGACATAAAGCCGTGGCGCACTTCGAGGTTGGGGTAATCCAGAGTGTAGGTGCGGAACACGCGGTCGTAATCCTTGATTGTGAGATAGCCGGTCTGATAGAGTGAGGGTATGGGGTCGGCGGACTGTATTCCCGCAGATTCCAGCGCGCTTGCCTCGATCTCGATGGGGGCAAGGTCGCGCAGCAGCCACTGCTCACGCTCTATGAGCCGGATCAGATGTGTGGGGGTACCGTATTCAAACCAGTAAGGGCCCACGCGCATCTTTGCGAAGACGCTCATGAGGGAGAAGGGGTTGTAGATGTCTGGAGAGACGTCGGAGAAATGATAGCCGTCATAGTTCAGCCGCAGCATCTCCCGTGTCTCCTCTCGCGTCTTTCCCTCCTTTTCAGCTAATTGGGAGATGCCATCGGAGAAACAGGCGTCGAGTTCCTCGGAAGTGATTCCGCAGATTCCGGCAAATTTTTCCTCGAAGGAAATGTCGCGGAGGTTGTTGAGGTCGGAGAAAATCGAGACTTTGCTGAACCGGGCCACCCCGGTGAGGAGAGCAAGCTCAATGTACTCGTCCATCGACTTGAGATTGCTGTATACCGTTTTAAGCACTGTGCGGAAACTGTCGGACAACTCTTCATCTCCAACGGAATTCAGAAGCGGCTTATCGTATTCATCAATCAGTATAACTACCTTCTTTCCGGTTTTCTCATAAGCCCTTTTTAGCACATTTCGCAATCTTATGCTGGGGGATTTGGCTGAATTTAACTGAGGATCAGCATTGATGTCAAACTCCGTTTCCCACTCACGAAGATTGGAATCCAGTATTTCATACAGGCCTTCAATGTTCCGATAGCTTCCGCTGTTCAGGTCAAGATGCAGCACTGGATGGGGTTCCCAGTCATCGGTAAGAGAATCGAGAGCTAATCCTTTGAAAAGGTCGCGGCGCCCCCGGTAATATGCCTCTATTGTAGAAATCAGCAGGCTTTTGCCGAAACGGCGCGGACGCGAAAGGAAATAATAGCCCTTTGTCTTGATCAGCTCAAAAATATAACGAGTTTTATCCACATACATAAAGCCTCCCTGTATAATCTCAGGGAAGCTCTGTATGCCCACCGGATATTTTATTTCTCTTGCCGTTTCATTCATACTGCGAAGATAGTAAAAAATAGAAAGAATCAGCGTAAACTACCGCAGATTTTACTATTTTTTGTGAAAATCTTATTGCCAAATACAAAAAAAATTGTAATTTTGCATCCGCAGACCGTCTTGCAGAAGCCCCGGTCCGGGGTTAAGCGGTGCGGGATGTAGTGAACATACATAGAAAGCGTTTATCCGCGCTGATTCTTGACAGTCTTAAATTCTCGCAAAATTTATGTCAAAGTCAAGGATTGAGCAACGGTAGATGCCCGTGGATATGTGATTATCTTGCTCCGGGGATGATATTTCGTAAGAAATATAACCCGATGCTATGATTGCATATACAAGCGTGGGCTTCTGCGTTGCCGTCCGACTTTGACAGGGCAATGCGAGAAGCCTAAGACTGTAGGACGGCAACCGATACAGATTCCTACGCTTTTTCGTGCAATAACTAACGCCAACGAGAGGATGACCGCGGCAAAATTTTATTATGTTTAACAAGACGTTTTTAATTGTCTCGTTATTCTGCCTCACTATCTTAACTGGATGCAGCTCCTATCGGCCCTGCACTGGAATAGGTTATCTTTCTATAAGACCTACTGAGGTCATGGACGAACATGAAAATCCTATTGAGGATGCTTCAATTGCTATCTACTCCGTAATAAGTGTCTCAGGTGATTTCGATGTGATAGTACAGAATCTTACCGATGACGTTTTGACCATTGACCAGACAAAATCATTCTTTATCAATCCTGCTAAACAGTCTATATCCTACTTTGATCCCACCATAAGAATTCATAGCAAAAGTACGTCTACTACTTCCGGGTCCGGCAAAACATTTAATCTTGGAGGGCTTGCGAATGCCTTTGGTATTGGAGGTATCGCAGGATCATTGCTGAATGCCACAACCATAGGAAAATCCAATTCTACTACTAATGAATCCGTCTATACCGAAGTAGTGGCTAACTTACCCCAAGTGTCGATTGGGCCCCGCGGCAAAATGGCTCTGTCCAAGACTTTTAAAATTGACTGGAGTGATTCACCAACCTTTATAAATGCTACCCCCGACGCATCTCCTGTTACTTTTTCTGTGTGCATAACATATTCATTTGATGATGGAGTTACTTATGATAGAATCATCAGTGATTTTTATTGTAATTCTAAATTATATGAATCAGTCGCAAACCGGCGAACTAATGACGCAGTAAGAAAAATAATTCAAAACAAACCTAATGCTACTTTGGAGCCGTGGTTTATGCTCTATTCAAACCGGTCTTATCATGGCATTTATAATTTAAGCACATTTATAAAATACCAATAAAATGAAAACAGGTAATAAGACAAGAAATACCATGATATGGGTGTCACTGACAGTGTCTATATTTGCTTTTTGGGGATGCTCAGGAACAATGAAATGTGTCGTAAATGGACAGCCTGGTGCAGCCATATATGACTCTTACGACAATATAGTAGGGGTCATTGGACCAACAGGGACAGGAGAAGTAAAACTCAATAGAGCTCAATCACACGATCTTCTCTATACTATGGAGAGCGATACTTCCCCAAAAATCCCCTTAGGCTTGAATTATGGTAGAAGGCGCAACGGATTTAGACAGTTTATGGGAGGGCTATGTGCGCCTCTGACTTTTTGCTATTCGATATTAGCAACGGTTGGCTACATCTATAATAACGAGGATGTGTCTGATGAACTTAAACTTAACAAGAGGCAAAGCTCTAATACAGATTTGACATCCGTAATTCAAAATTCCTCCAACCCTATTGATGAAATCAAAGCTTATAAACCTAAAGCACGCAAGGGTGCCACCTCGATTAAATCCAATAATACTAGCAACACTTTATCTTGGATTAACGAGGAAGGAGAGGTTTCAGAATTAAAATCGATTAGCCTAGCAACTATCATTGAGGAGAACACGCAACCCTTTACGGGTACCATCAGTTTCTATTATCCGGATATAGCTAACGATAATAAATTAAGGATTAGAATCCAAGGAATATTAGACGGCTCAGAGTTTAAGTATTCAATTTCCNTGAANACCCNATTTNAGAANATGAACGNGNGANATGAANCAANGGAAAAAGAAACAGANTCTCCAATAAAAATATCTCTATTAAAAGATGGATTAGCAAAATTATCTTTTAACTATGAGATATTTGAAGTGGGAATTATTTTTAATTCATCCTCTTTCAATAAGAAAGAAATATCTCCTAGCAAATATGATTATTTAGAAAGGCTACTTGATGCTTTTGAATAAGATTTATGAGCATAGGCCATCGGTTATAGCTTTTATGGCGCAATAAAATGTATTAATTTATAATCGACAGCTATCTGAGGGGGTGTAAAGGAACGACTCACCACACCCCTTAGTCCAGTGATAATCTTTATCCTTCCGCTATGTCTGTGCAAAATGAATTTTTGCAGGTACAAACGTCTTTGGATTATCATAATATTATTGTCAAATACTGTGCCGAGTCACACGGATTGACAATGCAGGGATAGTAAAAAAAGGAATAGGTTATGCCACCCTTCCGGTTTCTATTTCGGATTTTAGGAATTGGAAAATATAGACTGCGCCTTGATAATAGAGGCCACATTCAGGGTCGTTAAGCTTGGCGAAAGTGGCTGATGAATAAAGTTCGTCAAGGGCACGGTGTATGCCCCAGCCATATTCTGCCATCAGCATTTCAGCGAGTTCAGCCGCGAGGCATTCTATTTGAAACTGAATGTCTTGTGTCATAATTTGATACATTTTAAAAATTTTACAGCCTTTGGAGTGCCAAAAAAGTATTGGACTGCATGGTCACCCCTGAATTTCAGTTCTTCAACCAACGCTGATGCCGAGAGGTATCCCATTATGAAACGGCGAATCTGAACGCCAACTGTATCATCGGCAATAGGCCCTATGACAATATCATAAGGATGAGCTTGAACATCGGAGTTATTCTTTCGGTTCATCACGACAAATTCGGCCCATTCCTCGGAGTAGTCAGCAAAAATCTTTATTCTCAAACCGCTTTTTGCAGCCTCGCCCTCATCAAATTCAAAACAAGATAAAGTAGGAGTTCCCTCATTGAGAAATCGAGTAGTTCGAGCAGCCATATCCATAGCCTGAGTGGGATTTGCATTGAGATAGAAACCCTGACCGAAATCTTTACCCCGCTTACTGCGTGATAGATCTATCCGTTCAATAGCTATGTTCGAGCCATGATAGAGTTTAATCATATCCGTCCTCCTTCCCGTTGACAGATAACTTGAAGATCAGAAACCGCATCGTCAATAGATAGGGTATGCTCCGCAGCATAACAGTCGAGAAGAAAATCTATGCCTGTAAAACGGCGCAGATATGCGTATGCCTGCATGTTGGAGAGGTTGTATCGCTGCGCGAAAGCTCCAACACACGCTACTACATATTCTATTCTGTCAAATATCTCTTTCTTATCCATGTTTGGTCGTTTACATTCCAGACTTTAGACCCCGTCTCATAAAATTTTTAAGTCTCAGGGGCGGTTTTGGGTGAGGGATTTCCGCGAGTTGACGAGGGAGCAATGCGGGCATTGCGACTGAGGAGACTTGGCGGAAAGCACCGCCCAAAACCGGACTTTCCTTTCTGTCTCGCCTCCTTGGGCTCTTTTTGTCCTTTGGCTCAGTCGCATAGCTCGCTATGCTCCCTCCCCTGCAGGCCAAAAATAGCTCCAAGGAGGCGACCCCTGAGACATAAAAATTTTATGTGACGGGGTCTTACTCTAATTCATTTAAACTCATTTACAAATTTACAAAAATTTTCGGACTTCATCGGCGTGGTTGGCATTTTTTTGCTTAACTTTGCCTCTGCCGGTGGATGCACCGTCCCTCAAAAGAACACAAATGACCGTACGCATGAATACATTACGTCTCTTCGCTTCGCTGAGATTCCTTCCGCTCTTGGCAGCGATGCTCACCGCAGTTCCGGCCCGGGCCGAACTGCCCAAATACGATGTTGTCACCTCCTCCGTGCCCGTTTCGCAATACGGCACCATCACGCGACTCTCCGTGATGTCGCAACAGCTTCGCGGGAAGGTGACCGTGGATGTCTGGACACCTGCCGGATACAACCCCGAAGCCAATCAGACCTATCCTGTACTCTATGCACATGACGGCCAGAATCTCTTTGACGCGAAATTCACTTTCGCCGGGGTGGCCTGGGGAGTCGACAAGGCCTGCTCACAGTTAGCCTCCGATCCTGACTTCGTCATGCCTATCGTGGTGGGCATCAACAATCGCGGTGCTCAGGGGCTGCGGCCCAACGATTACTTCCCGGAGAAGGCTCTCGGCTATATAGCGCCCGACCAAAAGGATGAGACCTTTATCTACGATACATGCAAGGATATGTTTTATGGCGACGAGGAGGCCGCTTTCGTGGCCGACGAACTCAAACCGCTCATCGACACCTTGTACCGGACGGCTCCGAGGATGGAGACCACGTTTGCCATGGGGTCGAGCATGGGAGCGCTGGCTTCGATGTATCTGCTCTGCGAACACCCGCAGGTCTTCGGCGGAGCAGCCTGCCTGTCGACTCACTGGATCGGTTCGCTGAATCTCAACCCCGACTATACGATGAACGATGACGAGATATGTGCCAACGCCATCCTGGAGTATTTAAGCGACAACATTCCCTCCGATGGCCTGCATCGCCTCTACATGGACCAGGGCACTAAAGACTGGGATGCCGGGTATCTCAAATATGAGGTGGCGGCCCGCGAGATCGTGCGCGACCACGGGTACTCGGAAGAGGAAGGCACACTGTACGTCTACGATGCCAATGGCGCAGGCCACAACGAGTGGTACTGGCAGCAACGTGTGAAATTGCCCCTGAAATTTCTCCTCTCACGCTCCNCCATAGACTCAGCTTCCGTCCCTCTCCTGCCCGACGCCCTCCCTGCCCCCTCCTCCGACCTCATCTACGACCTCGCCGGCCGCCCCTGCTCCCCTGCCCTCCTCGACCATCTCCCCTCCGGCCTCTACATCCACCACGGCAAGGTCCGCATCAAGCGGTAAAAGTTCAAAAGCAGAACCACGTTTTCAAGGGGGTACGACACCCNTATATGTGAATTCAGGGGAGGCAATCCGCTCGGATTGCCTCCCCNGAATTCTGTCAGNAGGGNGGCGTTTTGTTACTTCACGATCACCTTGAGGGTGGCGCGCCCGATGGTGACGGTGTACACGCCCGGGAGGACGCTGATGCGCTCCTCGGCGGAGGCGGTCAAGTCGGCGAGCACGCGCCCGGCTGTGTCGGCCACGCGGACCGTCAGGCCTTCGGCTCCCTTGACTACAATCGTGCCGGGGNCGGTGAAGACACGCAGGGCATCNATGCCGGCGACNCCGCTCACGGCGAGGCTTACACCGCGCGATAAGCGCGACTCGCCCTTGTCGTAGACTGCTGTCACGGTGTAGACATGCTCTCCGGCCGGAGCGGAGGCGTCAACATACTCAGTATCTGCCACAGGCTCCTCAACTGTCAGAAGCTCGCCGTCACGGTAGACGTTGTAGCCTACGAGCGAAAGCTCCTCGGGATAGTTGGTGAGGCTGACGAAGGTCAGGTCGTCCACCATNAAGATGTANCAGTCGTCAGACACGCAGCGGATGGCGAAGTAACGGGCTCCCTCGGGAAGGTCGACGCGCACCTCATCCCNTACNATGGGCGCGGAACGCAGGTCGCCGATTCTGATGAAGTCCTCAATGGCCGTGCCTCCGGTGGAGTAATAGACCTCATACTTCTCAAAGCCGTACTCGGCAGTGAGCGACTTTACATAGAAGCTTACTGTCTGGGCGATGCCGGGAAGCATCGGAGAGATCAGCCAGTCATCATTGGGACCGTTTTCGGAAGCGAAGGCCGCGAATACCTGGTCGCCGCTGCGGGGCGCCCAGGCTGTGGGTTCGCCCGCTCCATCCTCGACATCGATTCCTGCGGAGGCGGGATTGAAGACCATGAACGCCATCGGTGCGCCGGCATTGGGATAGCCGAGCATGCTGCCGCCGGGGCCGGCAATGCCGTAGGTGGTCTGCTTGTCAACGTCTACTGTGAGCCACTCGCCGATGTTGCGGATGGAGAATGTGGCGTAGTTCTCCACATCGTCAGTCACGGGGCCATCCTTGACCTCGGGCATCACGGGCTCATCCCATTCGAGGGCCACGTTGCCATTCTCGTCGACACGCCCTTCAATGTGCTCCACATAGGGAAGGGTCGGGAGAATGATATTCACGGCGACAGCGTTGGAGAGGTTGTCCGCCTCGTACTCATCGCCCTCATATTCGGCGCGGGCCTGGAGCACGACATCTTCATTCCACTTGAAGTCGGGGGTCACGGAGAATATGACTGGGCGCACCTCATCGGGCTGCATAGCGGGGATTTCCTGCGTGGCGATAACCTTGCCGTCGCAAAGCAGGTTCATCTCAAAGGGAGCGGAGGGGCGGACGCCTGTGTTCTCCACGTTAGTCTTCACCTCATACTCGGTATAAGCGCGCATGCGCTCGGGAGCGGTGAGGGTGCCTGCGGTGACATTGTTCTCGTAGCGGTTCTTGACGCGGATGTTGTCAAGATGGATGTTAGTGTAACCGAAGGCTGAGCGGGCCTCGAAGCTGAGCTGGATGAAGCTGCATCCGATAAACTTGCTGAGGTCTACCGAAGTCTTGCGCCAGCATGCTCCATCGGGGTTGGTGGAGAGGGCTGCGATAGCCATGCGCTCGGGCGTGCCGCCGTCGGGGATGACGTAGAGGGTGATGGTGTCGAAGGCNTTCTCGGTGTCATACCACCAGAACTCGGCGAAGGGCGACGTGGCGCCGGTGAAGTCAANCATGCCGCTGGTGAGAGTAGCCGTGTCCTCNCCCTNCTCGGGCACGNANGACACGAGGCCTCNATCCGNATCCTGCGACTGCACATCGGGATACTCGCCTTCAAGGCGGAGCACNCAGTTGCCCTCCACATAATCGGGCTTCTGGACATCCCAGGGCTCATTTACGATAGAGCCGCCAGCGAAAGTCTCCACGAATGGCATCTCGAAGGGGTCGCCCATAGCCACGATATTGGAAATCTGGCCGTAGCCGTATCCTCCGGGCGACTCTGCGTAGATGTAGTAGCCGTAGAACTCCTGGCGGAAGCCGTTGAGCGGAGGATTATGGTCGGTGAAAGTGAGGTCAGTGAGGCCTGCGGCAAGCTCCATCTCATCGTTGGCGCGGAGCACGGTGTAGGTGAGGGCCGCCGGGTCATAGTAGCCGCCATTCTCGCTTCCTTCCGGAGCCTCCCATGTCAGGACAACATCGCTGCCGTTGCGCACGGCGCGCACATTTACAGGGATACCCGGGCGGTCATGGCCCACATATACCGTGGTCTTGGCCTCGAAGCCTCCGCCATTCTCATTAGTGCAGACCACTGCATAGGCGTTGTCGCCGTTATGCGCCTTGGTGTCGGTGTAGCTCATGGCCTTGCCGGGAGCCTCAGCCTTCAAGGTGGCGATCAGACGCTCATCGCGGTAAATCTCCACATTGTCAAGAGTCTCGATGGGATTGCCTGTTACATCAGTGGAGGGGAGAGTGAAGTCCAAAGTGGCCTCGAGCGCCCCCTTCTCGCCTGCAGTGGCGGTCAATCCGGCGGCGGCTGCGGGAGCGCCGAGCAGCGGGCCCTCCTCAATCATCACCTCATCAGCATAGAGATAGAACGTGTCGGCCTTGCTGCAGGCGTGGATGCCGAAGTAGTAGAGGCCCGGGGTCTCTACAGTCACGAAGCCCTCGAGCATGGGCATGCCATCCCAGCCGGCCACTACGGTCGGGGCGATGACGGAGAGAGTCATTCCCTCGGGTGTCGGAGCCGCGCCGGCCATCACCTCTATGCGCTCGGGATAGCTGACATCGTATGAGCGGGCACGCATCGTGAATCGGTACATGCGTCCCGGCTCAAGGGCGATGGCAGGCGAAACCAGCCAGTCGTCCATAGGCTCTGTCCAGTTGTTGGCCATGCTGTACTTGATACGGGCTGCGCCGGAGATGGTGTCGAAAATCCACGTCTCGCCATCCTCGTTGGCATCCACAACGGTGAAGAGCGCGAAGTTCTCCTCGTTGTCAAGGCCATTGTAGTAGGGGAGCCGGGCCACGCCCATTCCCACGCGGTTGGAAGTGAAGGTGTCCAGCGCTATGCCCTTGTAGAAGGGTGTGATCTCATACCAGTATGAGGTGAGCTCCGCGTAGGGGTCGACCTCATCGGTGAGGGTCGTCTCGGAAATGCCTTCAGCCTTGACCTCCCAGTCAGGCATGCGCACGACCGTGTAGGTCACCGCAGCCGCATCCACATATCCACCGTGGACAGTCTCTGCCGGGGCCTCCCAGGTGAGCACCATCGTGCCTTCCTCCGCGCCCTTGGAGAGAGCGGCCGAAAGGGGGGGGACGGGCAGGTCCTCGCCGATCCAGAACTGGCTCATCTTGATGGGAGAAGCACCGGCCTCATTAGCCACGACCACTGACACGCGGTACATTCCGGGGGCGTCTACAGAGACAGGCACGCTGACCTCCTCGCCGGGCCGGCCCTCCCCCTTGCCTTGCTCAACCTCGTTGACGGAAAGAGCATAGGAGAGCTGACCTTCGAGCTTGCCGCCGCCGAATCGGGCATCGGGAAGGGTGAACACCACATTTCCCGCCAGGGCATCCCCCTCGAAATCGATGTCGAGAGCCTGCACGGCCGCAGGAGCGTCATCGGAGGCCTCGGCCACGGGAATGAACATTCCGGTCATCTCCATGTTCCTGGCCACTGTGGTGACATATTCGGCCGCTCCCGTATCGGTATCCACAATGTATATGCAGGCCTTCGCATTGGCTTCGATACACTGCCAGTAGAATGTGTCTGTCTTTAGGTCGAAGCATCCCGAGGCGGAATACATCGGCTGGCGTCCGGTGTTGCCTACCAGCGTGCGCTCGCCCGTCTCCTTGTCGAAACGGTAGAGATTGCCGTCGATTCCTATGCCGTAGACCTCACCCTTGGAGTTGACGCCCACGCTGAGTATGATTATGTCAAGGTCCACGAGCTTGCGGCGCACGCCCGACTCCAGGTCGAGCACGCCCATCACCCATCCGTCGGCATCATCGTTCATGAAGCATCCGTAGACATTGCCCGTAGTGGGGTCGTATGCCATGTCCTGCGCGATTGAGCCGGGCTGCACAGGGAGCGCTCGCTCTATCTGCCAGTTGGAGATGTCGCAGGTGTACAGGTTGGCCAGCACCATTCCCATGAAGTTCATGTAAGTCACGAAATGGTATTTTCCGTTGGCATACACGCCTCCTCCGGTCACTACATAGTCGTCGCCAACGGCCTCATCGCGGAGAGTGGCGCCGTCGGTCTTCTCAAAGGAGTAGATGCCCACGGGCTGGTAATCGGTGGTCCAGTCATCGGCGAAGATGGCGCCGCCGTATATGCGGGCGGCCTCAGCCGAAGTGACCTCGGACTTGACGGGGAAGATGGAGGCCGGTTTCCAGGCGGTCTGCCCCAGGGCTCCGGGAGAGCGTGTTTCGGGGAACGTGCGGAAGTCGCCCTTATGGGTCTTCACGCGGGGAGCCATCAAGGCTGCCACGGGATCCTCAGCGGCCTGGCGCGCCTTTCGGGGCACGGACTTCTGCTTGGCGGCATCGTGGGGATGCACCCTGTCGTGCGCCGTCGCCGCTCCGGCGCTGCCCGCTNTTAGCAGGGCGCTGATCGCCGTGNGGGAGAATCGTCTTAATGCGGTTAAATTCATTCTGNTAAGTATTANTGNTNAATATTAGTTCATTTGAGAATCACCTTGACCGCGCGGCTGCCTATGCGCACGATGTATATTCCGGGTGCCGGTGCCTTGAGGGTTCCGGTGCCGGAGGCTACGGCGCGGCCCCAGAGGTCGCACAGAGTGGCTGAGGCGCCGGCGACATTCACCGCCAGGCCGCTTATGCTGACGCGGGCATCGGCTGCAACGCCTTCAATACCGCTGTTTGCAGTGGCGATGAAGCCCTCGCGCGAGAGCGCTGAGCGCTCCCCGGAGGCATCCACGGCGCAGACGGCATACCAGTAGTCGCGGCCCGGCCGGAGCCCTTCGACGCGATATTCAATGGCGCCTCGGGTGTCGCGCTCGTTATATTCGTCTGCATACTCGNNTGCCAGCTCCCCTCCATGATNGANAGNCACATCGTCAATGGCTATTGAGCCNTTGTNGGGAAGCTCGCCGATGATTCGCACCGCTGATACAGCAGCCGGCCAGGATGGGAGGGCATCGGCAGAATCCCATATCAGGCCTCCGGCCGCGTTGTCGACATCTATAACGGCCAGTTCGGACCATCTCACGCCATCGCCGCCATATATCCTGATTACGCTCCCCTCGCTTGCAGTGGCGCCGCGGTGCCAGAAGGAGAGGCCGCGGACCTCATCGTCATAGACCGGGCTCTCCAGGTACTGGCCCGTGACATTGATGCGCATGGCGGGAGCTGACTGGCCGCTGTAAGCAGCCGAGCCGTAGGTCTGGCGCGAAGTGGAGATCCATCCTTCGGGCATCGCGGAGTAGCCACCCGTGAAATCCAGGGTCTCGGCCTCGGAGGCGCCGAACTGCTTGGAATAGACGCTTAGCAGGTAGGTCGCTGCGCCCTCCACAGGCTTCCAGCGGGCTGTGAATGAGGTGTCGCCGGTAATCTCAGGGCTCTCCAGTTCGGGGCTGAGATGACGGAATTCGGGAGGAAGGGTGGTGACAGCAGTCTCGTTGGAGGAGACGCTCTCAAGCGAGCTTAGAGGATCGACCACCCGGACGCTGTAGCGGTATTCGGTGCCGGGACGCAGGCCGGTGACCGGCCATGACACAGAGCTGCCGGTGTTGAGGTCGTGATAGCCCTCCGCATAGCTCACGGTGGGTCGGCCTGTGCCGTCGTCAGCCGTGGTATAGACCGACAGGCGGTATTCGCAACCCTCGTCCCCTGCTGTCCAGCGGGCGGTGAAGCCCTCTGCATGGATATCCTCGGCAGGGAGCGTGGCGACAGGCTCTACTATGGCTTTGCCCCCGCTGACGCTGAAGTAGATGTAGCCGTTGCTCTCGCGTATGTCGGTGACGGGCTTGCCCTGCGCCGAACCGTCCCACGAGCGCATCGAGGGGGTGGTGTCATCGGTAAAGGATGTGACGTTGGCCAGGCCGGGGAAACAGTCGCCCTCCACCGAGGTCTCATGCTGCGTGCCGTCGGCCTCCTCTATGTCGACATACTGGTGGGACTGGCGGTCATTGACCGTATTGTATTTCCAGATGTTCTCGTTGTAGTCAATGTGCCACACGAGCATGCCGTGATAGGGAATGTATTTGTCCCAGCCGGTCTGCTGGCGGTTCTCAAGCATGAAATACTCGTTTTCCTTGGCAGTGGAGATGCGGCATGCCTGGTTGGAGGCTATGGATTCGAGCTTGACATTTGCCGG
>WFLX010018888.1_pt1 | contig 15313 bp, 15 predicted proteins | sample 4967041 | NCBI WGS metagenome assembly WFLX01 (sample SAMN12857096, study PRJNA449069) | gut metagenome | isolation source: stool from male and female vole | host: Microtus ochrogaster | place: USA:Florida | collected 2017 | reverse complement strand
CGAAGGAGGTTTTCTTGGAGATGCTCCCTGCGTTCTTGCCTCCCTGGCGCTCGATGATGTCCTTGTATTCATCGCGGCTGTGATGCGAGAATGTGCCGGATATGACCACCGTCTTGCCATTGAGGGCATCGCCCGCCGGAGCAAGGCGGCTTTTATCTATCTCCATTTTCAGACCGGCAGCTATGAGGCGGTCGATAATCTTCTCGTTGATGGGGTTGTGGAGGTACTCGTAGATGCCGGCAGCGATGACCGGGCCAACATCGGGGACGGCGGTGAGCTCCTCGACGCTCATGCCCCTCATCCGCTCCATGCTTTCCACTCCGGCAGCGAGACGCTTTGAAGTGGTCTCGCCGACATTGGGAATCGAAAGGGCGTAGACCACTCTTTCGAAGGGCACCTCCTTGGAGTCCTCCAGACCCTTGAGTATGCGCATGGCAGTCTTCTCGCCAACGCGCTCGAGGGCGGAGAGCTTCTCCAAGGTGAGGTCATAAAGGTCAGCTATGTTCTCCACGAGGCCGGAGGCAAAAAGGAGCTCGGCAGTCTCCTCGCCGACACCGTCAATGTCCATCATGCGCCGGGCGCAGAAGTGCTCCACGCGTCCGGTGATCTGCGGACGGCAGCCATAGCGGTTGGGGCATACCCATGCGGCTTCGCCGGGCTGGCGCTCCAGTTTTGTGCCGCATTCGGGACACTCTGTGACAAACACCACGGGGAGGGCCCCGGGGTCGCGGCGGGATGTGTCAACTCCGGTAATCTTGGGAATGATCTCGCCNCCTTTCTCTACATANAGCCAGTCGCCCTGGTGGATGTCAAGCTGGCGCATTATGTCATCGTTATGNAGGGAGGCTCGCTTNACGATGGTGCCCGAGAGGAGCACCGGCTCNAGGTTTGCCACGGGGGTCACNATACCCATGCGCCCTGTCTCGAAAGTCACCTCGCGCAGGCGAGTGCAGGCGTTCTCGGGGTTGAACTTATAGGCTATGGCCCAGCGGGGAGACTTGGCGGTATAGCCTAAATTGAGCTGCTGGCGCAGATTGTTGACCTTGAACACAAGTCCGTCCGTAGCCACGGGGAGGGTCTTGCGCTCAGTGTCCCAATACTCAATATACTCATCCACCTCGCGGAGAGAGTGGAGGAGCTTCATTGCTGCGGACACCTTGAAGCCCCACTTGCGGGCTGCAAGCATATTGTCGTAATGATTGTCGTAGGGGAGGTGGTCCGACAGAAGATAGTAGAATCTTGCATCGAGGTGGCGCCGGGCCACTTCGCGCGGATCCTGGGTCTTGAGTGTGCCCGAGGCAGCATTGCGCGGATTGGCGAAGAGAGGCTCCTCGTTGTATTCGCGCTCCTTGTTAAGGCGCTCGAAACTCTCCCACGGCATCAGTATTTCCCCGCGTATCTCGAAGCGCTCGGGCCAGTCGCCGGGGCGGAGCACGAGCGGTATGCTGCGGATTGTCTTGACATTGGCCGTCACATCATCGCCGCGCGTGCCGTCGCCGCGCGTGACAGCGCGCACCAGGCGCCCGTTCTCATAAGTGATTGAGATGGAGGTACCGTCAAACTTCATCTCGCCGACCACATCGAATTTCTCGCCGTCAAGACCCTTGCGCACACGTTCAAACCATTCATCGACCTCCTCGATGGAATAAGTGTTGGAGAGCGACATCATCGGTTTCTCATGCACCACATGCTCAAAGCCCTTGGTCAGGTCAGAGCCGACACGCTGCGTGGGAGAGAGGGGGTCGTANGCCTCCGGATGCTCGGCCTCCAGCTGCTCGAGACGCTTGAGGAGCATATCAAACTCCTTGTCGGATATCTCGGGGGAATTGAGCACATAATAGTTGTGGTTGTGACGGTTTATCTCGTCTCTGAGTCGAAGGATTTCATCCATGATGGCGATGTTTTTTATGAGATGGGGTCAGAAATTCAATTGATTACATTTNGCTCCGGACCGGNCGCACCGGAGGGGGTGTTATTCCCGGGGAGGTAGATATGGGGGGAGTAGGTGATGTCCCACAGGTAGAGCGCCTCGCCGGGCATGGACTGACCGGCAGCGCAGCGGTCTTTCGCCTCGATTACCCTGCGCACGTCCTCGGTAGTCATTTTGCCGCGGCCGACATCCACCAGTGTGCCCGCTATGGCGCGGACCATATTGCGCAGGAACCGGTCAGCTGTAATGGTGAAAACAGCCCCTATTACGCGGGCCTCTTCCGTCACGGGTTGCCAGACAGCCTCGGAGACATGGCAGATATTGGTCCTCGCATCGGAATGGAGCTTGGCAAACGAGGTGAAATCTTCCGTGGCTGTAAGCAGACGCGCAGCATCATTCATTGCCTCCAGGTCAAGAGGGTGCGGGCAGTGCCAGGAGAGGGTGTGGAAGAAAGGTGATTTCTCAAAGAGGATGAAATACTTGTATGTGCGGCTCAAAGCGTCAAAGCGGGCATGTGAATCCGGGAATACCTCGCGTATGGAGCGTATGGCTATATCACGTCTTACCAAGCGGTTAAGGGCAGTCAAGAGCTTCGCTGTATCGGGCAGAGGCCCTTCAGTATCGAAGTGGGCCACCATGCGGCGGGCATTGACGCCGGCATCCGTCCGTCCGGCTCCCGTGACGGGCACGGGGACGCGCAGGACGGTGCTGATGGCCTTCTCGATGACCGACTGCACACTTATGGCGTTTGGCTGGCTCTGCCATCCGTGGAAGGGGGCTCCGCGGTAGGAGAGGTCCATGAACCAGCGCCGCTTCCTCGGACGCTGCTCCATAGGGGCGAGCCGCCCCGCAGTCTCAAAGAGCTGCTGCGAGGGGGGTAGCATAGCCTCCGCGAAGGGGTGATGAGTCAGTATCTCCATATCGGCCGTTTTCAGTCTCTTTCAAGATAGGTGATGCCGTAGAGGCCGGAGCGGTAGTTATTGAGGAACTGCCTTCCCTCCTCGGCTGATATGACACCCCCCTTGACCGAGGCGGATACCCAGGTCTCGAGGTTGCGCACCAGCTTTTTGGGGCTGTATTCCACATAATCGAGCACATCGGCCACAGGTTCGCCATCGATTATCTGCTCGATTTCGTAGCCGTTCTCATCCACAGTGATATGCACGGCTGCGGTGTCGCCAAACAGATTGTGGAGGTCGCCTAAAATCTCCTGGTAGGCTCCGACGAGGAAGACGCCGATATAATAGGGTTCGCCCGGCTTGAGAGTATGCACGGGAAGTGAGTGGGATACACCCTGAGGGGAGACGAAGCGCGAGATTTTGCCGTCGGAATCGCAGGTGACATCCTGGATGGTGCACTCCCGCGTGGGCTTTTCATCGAGCCTCTGCACGGGCATTACCGGGAAGAGCTGGTCGATGGCCCAGCTGTCNGGNAGGGACTGGAAGAGGGAGAAATTGCAGAAATACTTCTCGGGGAGCATGCGGGCCACCTTGCGGAGTTCCTCCGGGGGGTGCTTCATGGAGCGGGTGATGTCATGCACATCGCGCGCCACGCTCCAGAAGAGTTTCTCGATCTGTGCGCGGGTCTTGAGGTCGAGCATGCCGAGCGAGAAACGGTCAAGGGCCTCCTCGCGTATCTGAAGGGCGTCATGCCAGTCCTCGAAGACACGTGTGGGATTTATCTTGTCCCAGATGTTGTAGAGTTCCTTGGCAAGCTCGTGGGCATCCTCGGGGAGTTCGGCGTTGTCGTTCCAGACGGGGAGGTGTGTGGTCTCCAGGGTCTCGATGATGAGCACCGAGTGGTGGGCGGTCAGCGAGCGGCCGGACTCCGTGATNATATTGGGATGCTTCAGGTCATTCTTGACGCATGCGTCCACAAGTCCCGACACGGCATCGTTGACATACTCCTGGATGGAGTAGTTCATGGAATTCTCGCCTGAAGAAGAGCGGGTGCCGTCATAATCGACTCCCAGGCCTCCTCCGACATCGACGAAGTCAATATCAAAGCCTAATTTGGAGAGCTGCACATAAAACTGCATGGCCTCGCGCAGGGCGTTCTTGATGCGGCGTATCTTTGTGATCTGGCTGCCGATATGGAAATGAATCAGCTTGAGGCAGTCAGTCATCTTGTTGCGCTCGAGATACTCCATAGCGTCAAGAAGCTCGGAGGAATTAAGCCCGAACTTGGAGACATCGCCTCCCGACTCCTCCCATTTGCCGGAGCCGCTGGAGGTAATCTTGATGCGTATGCCGAGGTTAGGGCGGATCTTCAGGCGTTTGGCCACATTGGAGATGAGTATGAGCTCGTTGAGTTTTTCGACCACGAGATAGATGCGGCGTCCCATCTTCTGCGCCAGCAGCGCGAGCTCCACATAATCCTCATCCTTGTATCCGTTGCATACCACTATGGAATCAGAGGAGGTGCTGACTGCGAGCACGGCGTGAAGCTCCGGCTTGGAGCCTGCCTCCAGGCCGATGTTGTATTTGTTGCCGTGGCTTACTATTTCCTCCACGACCTGGCGCATCTGGTTGACCTTGATGGGGTAGACCACGAAGCTCTGGCCCTTGAACTCATATTCCTCGGCCGCCTTCTTGAAGCAGGATGAGATCTTGCGTATGCGGTCATCCAGTATATCGGGGAAGCGGAGAAGCATGGGTGCGGAGACATCGCGCAGCTTGAGGTCGTCAATCACCTCCTTGATGTCTACGGCAGCGCCGCCCGGGCGGGGACGCACCTGGACATGCCCCTTCTCATTGATTGAAAAATATTGTAGGCCCCAGCCGCTGACGTTGTAAATTTCGGCTGAGTCTTCAATTCTCCATTTTCTCATTCTTTATGCAGCAGTGTTTTGTNATTCTTTATTNTTATGTTTCTTTCAGGGNGTGTGCAGAGCGACGGCGCACACCCCGGACTCATTGGCACCCTTCGGGCTTCTCAGGCTTGACGGCCGAGGATTTCGAAGAAATCCACATGAATCTCCGTGCGCCGCCGCGTTATCTGGAATTTATCCAGGTATTCGCGGGAGCGGAGCCTCCCTTCGACATAGAGGCGGGACCCCTTGCGAATATAACGCTCGGCTATGCGGGCATTGTTTCCCGTCATCACAAGATAGTGCCATTCCGTGATTTCGACTCCCGAAGCCCCCTGGCGCTCATTGGTGGCCAGAGAGAGGTAGGCCACCGCATGGTCCGGCTCAGGATAGCGCATTTCCGGATCCGCGCCGATGTATCCGAGCAATATGACCTTATTGACCGACATTATTGGCAGCAGAGGAATTGTCCGGTTTATCACCGGGACGCAGGAAAGCATTCGTTTTGAGNGCCAGGCCNGTGCGTTCGGTGAGTCCGAAAAGAAGGTTCATCACGTGCACAGCGGTACCTGCGCCCCCTCGCATCCTGCAGTCTGTGACGGTGTCAATGTGCAAAGTGCCGGGTTCCGGGCTGTCGAGGCTCACGAGGCATTTGCCGGTTCCGGCCACTTCCAGGGTGTCCATGGGGCGCATGGTCACAAAAGTGAAGCTGTGGTCCTCATACGCCTCCTCATATATGCGTATCAGCTCGCCCAAGTCAACCGGGCATTTGATGTCGGCGCTCAGATGCAGCTCGCGGTCGGAGGGCATCGGAGTGGCCGTGATGGTCACATGGTGGTCAAATGAAGGCTGCAGCTTGCGCAGGCAGTGGGCAATCTCGCGGGCGGCCATTTCAATCTTCTCGTCGGTGATAAGGTCGGCAGGGCACTCCACATTGATATGCAGGTCATCATTGAGGAGCATGTGGGTGGCGAGAGGGGCGAGGCTGACGAGAGCCGCGTCGGCTATTGACCGGGGCACGACAACGCGCCGGGCCTCTTTTACGAGTCGGCGGCGGTTAATTTCNGGNAGGCCGTAGACCATGTCGAGAGCNTCGAAATCNAGCGACGGNCAGTGGCTCATGTCAATAAGCCGCAGCTCGGCCCANGGGGAGCCGGGTTCGCGGAAGCGGTCGGCNACCTCTGAATGGGCATCGACGAACACNACATCCAAATCCTCCGGGTCCATGCTCTCGGAGCACTCCAGGTCAATCTCGCCCGTCAGGCCATGATGGAGGCTGCTGAGCTTGCGGCCCGTATGCCCCGGAGCGATGGCAGCCCTGAGATCCACATCGGGATGGTTGACGAGAATCCTTATCAATTCGCCGGCCATGGGGGTATCGGCGCCTGCTATGCCTGTCTTAATCATCCTGCTATGCCTGTTTTAGTCATACGGTCTTAATAATTTGGTATTTTCTGGTCGAGGGGCAATATGCGCTCGAGAATCTCGCGTTTGCGCTCATGCTTCACTTTCTCGGCGAAGACCACAAAGATAGTGTTCGACCCCGGTATTGTGCCGAGAATTTCGGGGGAATTCATCATATCGATGTCGTAGGCTATACCGGGGGCATATCCGTTGCGTGTCTTTATGACTGCGATATTCTTAGAGAGATTGAGCGAAATGAATCCTCCGGCACCGTGGGGTGTGAGGTTGCTCTGGCCCATGGCGAGCATTTTGTCGCGCACCTCGTTGGTGTCGGGGAGCATGTACATGTACGTCCCCATGTCGGTGGCGACTTTGGTAGTCTTGAGCATCTTGAGGTCACGTGACAGGGTGGCCTGCGTGACCTTGTAGCCGGCTTCGGCAAGGAGTCCGGCGAGTTGCTCCTGGCTTGAAATGCACTGATTCCGTATCAGGTCTACTATTAGTTCAACGCGTTTGCTGCGATTTTTCATGACGGGATAATAGGTTGTAAAGATAATGATGAAACCTCAGATGACGGGGTTTTGCGGTTTTCAAGGAAGTTCATCAAGAAGTTTTTTGAGGCGGGCTGCCTCTTCGTAATTCTCTTCCTCGGAAGCCTGGCTGATAGCCTCGAGGAGCTCCTCGCGGGTGCGGGGCTCGCTGTCTGCCGGGGCGGCTGCGGCTCCCTGGGCGGCTGCGGAGACGCTGCGCACGGGGCGGTCATCCTCGCTGTATTCAAACCCGGCCTCATCGAGGAGCTCGCGCGTAGTGTATATGGGTGTGTCCGTGCGGATGGCCAGGGCTATGGCATCAGAGGAGCGCGCGTCTATGACGCAGGTGCCTTGCGGGCCTTCAATGGTAAGGTCGGCGGCAAACACTCCGTTGGGGAGCTTGCGTATGAGCACCTTCGAGAGGGTGGCATCCAGGCCTTTGAGTATGGCGGCTGTCATGTCATGGGTCAGGGGGCGCGGAGGCCGTATGTTCTGGAGCTTGCACTCTATGGTCTGGGCCTCGGAGTAGCCTATAATGATGGGTATCCGCCTCCGGGTTCCGACCTCCTGGAGGATCAGGGCATAGACACCTGACTCAATCTGATTGTAGGTGATGCCTATGAGTTCGAGACGTATTTCATTCATGATATAGAAATTTTTTGAAGTGAGGGAAGAGGATGTTATACGATCATGCCCGAGCCCAAGCAGATGCTGCGGTCGGGAGTGTAGACTATGGCGAACTGTCCCGGNGCTATTCCCTGGACATCGGCATCGGCCGNAATTCTCCAGAGGTCGGGAGAGGGNTGGCTCAATGTGCCGGNGATNAACTCCGGCGTGTGCCGGGTCTTGAAGGAGATGCGGATCTCGGCCTNCGGGGTGGGGAGGGGATTCTCTGTGATCCAGTCCGGCTCGGTAAATTCTATGACGCGTCCGTACTGGCGGGGAGTGTCATAGCCGTGCGAGACATAGAGCACGTTGTCGCGGACATTCTTGCGCACCACAAACCAGGGGCCNCCNCCCAGNCCCAGCCCTTTGCGCTGGCCTATGGTGTGGAACCAGTACCCCTTGTGCTCGCCTATCTTTCGGCCCGTCTCAAGCTCGATGACCGGGCCGGGGCGCGTGCCGAGATGACGCTCCAGAAAGTCATTATAATTGATTTTGCCCAGGAAGCAGATGCCCTGCGAGTCCTTGCGGCGNGCGTTNGGNAGTCCGGCATCGGCNGCTATGGCGCGCACCTCNTCCTTTGTCAGGTCCCCTAAGGGGAACATGATGTGGCTGAGCTGGGAGTAGGAAATCTGAGCGAGAAAGTCGGTCTGNTCTTTGACGGGATCAACGGCCGTNCCGAGCCAGTAGCGCCCGTCGCGCTCAATGACGCGCGCATAGTGNCCGGTAGCCGTCTTATCAAACTCATGCCCCCAGCGCTCCTCGAAGAATCCGAATTTAATGATCTTGTTGCACATCATGTCGGGGTGTGGCGTCCGCCCCTCCTTGACTGTGCGCAGGGTGTAGGCCATCACATGTTCCCAGTACTCCTCATGCAGGGACACTACTTTGAATGGCAGCCCGTACTTGCGGGCGATAAGGGTGCACATCTCAATGTCTTCATCTGCCGAGCAATCCCCCTCGCCGTTGTCCATGCCTATGCGGATATAGAACAGGTGCAGGTCATGGCCCTCGCCGTACAGCTTATGGACCACGACTGCGCTGTCTACTCCTCCGGAAATTAGAACTGCGATTTTCATGCTTTTATGCGTTTATACCTCCTCCAGCTCATCCTCCTCGTGATCGGCCGTATGGAGAAGATGCAGGGACAGGAAATAGTCTACCGATATCTTTCCCGGCCCTACGATCATGATGAAGAAGTAAATTCCGAGGAACATCATCGGGAGATAGCCCTGCTGCGACCAATGCAGGAGGTAGGGCGACTCGCTGACCACGTCATGCAGCAGGTAGTATTCGGCTATGGCCATTCCCGCGAATAAGGGGAGGGTCATGACACGTGTCAGGAATCCGGCCATTACCGAGAGGGAGCATATGAACTCTATCACGATCCATACGACCAGGCTTGTCTCGCCATCCATGCCGAGGACCGGGGGGAAGGTGAGGGCGATGCTGTCAAACATATATATCTGGCGCACGGCAAACTGAATGAGCATTATCCCTACGAAGAGGCGCAGGAACAGGCGGCCGAGATTAGTGTAGGAGTATCCGGTCGTGCGTATGTATGCCGTCTTGATGAAATTCAGTGCTTTCATGCTGATTTTATGAAATCGGGTCTTAATTTACTAATTTCCCCAGAGTTATCACTGCGGTGTCGATGTCGAGATTTTTCTCAGCGATCCTGCCCTCGGAGTCTATCACGTAGCAGGCCGGGTCCATCTTCAGGTCGTATGCCTCAGCCGCTTCGGCCGAGGCCCCGAGTGTCATCTTGGCGGGAAATCCCTCGCCGGATTGGGTCCAGTTTTCGCCCGGGGTTTCGGGGAGGATGAAGAGCACGTTCACCTTCCCGTCATCCAGGAGCTTGGAAAAGGTCATGTTAGTTTCCATTCTCAGGCGTGTCAGGCGCATGTCGGGNGTGTCGGGATTNCCGAAGACGATAAGCGTGGGGGTGGCCATCGGGAAATATCGCCCCTCCGAGCCGTCGGGCTTGACGAACCGGAACGAGGGGGCTGCGTGGCCCTTGGCTGACGATTCTATCCGCTTCAGCTTAGCGGCATATTTCTCGCGGCGCGACTTGTCAATCTTCTTGTTGCCGGAGGCAGCCCGGAGGAAGTTGGCGTAGATGTCATCTCCCCAGAGGGCGGCCCGCGGGCCGTAAAGGTTCTCTTCGGCGGCTTTTGTGAACTGCACCGTCAGCGCAGGATTTTTCGACAGCTTCTTAAGCAGGGAGCCCACGGAATTGTCAATGGCAGCGGGGGAGGCCCACTGCATGGCCAGCGCATAGATGCCGAAGGCATGGTTGAGCGCATTCTGGTCTACTGTCTGCTTGCTTTTGAGATCCATCTTGTCCCAGAAGTGCTCGAGAACCCATTCGCTGCGCTGCTGAAGATTTTCCATCTCCTCGGGGGGAGCCGGATAGTCGAAGAGGGGCTCNACGACAATCTGCGANGATGCCGCCGGAGCCTGCGCCGCGACGGGGCAGGCGCAGCCGAGCATCATTGCGAGCGCCAGCAAGCCGGCGGAGATATGCAGGCAGGGCCTCATGCCGGTGAAATATTCAGAAATGGCTCTTGGGTTCATTCGATCTTGTTTTTAAGGGGGAGCAAAGTCTCTTCAGCGGGACGGCTGCCATCTTCGTCCGTACTGTCGGGCTGCGCGATAGGGAGGTCTGACTCGGCTGATTTGACGTACGGCCTTATTGCCTCAGCCCAGGCCTGGTAGCCGGGGCCGGTGAGGTGCAGCCCGTCGTTGGTGAAATTGCGGTCCATTTTCTTGCCGTCCGCTCCGGTCAGCGAAGGCCACAGGTCGATATATATGGCTCCGTTGTCCCGGGCGATGCCCTCGAGGAGAGCGTTCAACTCGGGNATGACGTTTTCGCGCCCTATGAGGTTCTTGTAGCGCTTGAAGTCATTGTTGATGGGCATGACCGACTGCACGTAAAGCTGCGTCTCGGGGGAGGCCTCGCGAATCTCCTTGACAAGCTGCTCATAGTTGGCCGCTATTTTTTGCGCAGAATGGCCGTGGCTGACATCATTGATGCCGATAAGGAGGAAAATTTTCTTGGGGTGCCCGCTCACCACCTGGTGCAGGCGCTTGCGCACCCCGTTGATTACATCCGAGCGGATGCCGCGGTTGAGACAGTTGTCCATCTCGAAAATCTCGGCAAACTCGCCGCCGTCCGTGATGGAGTTGCCCAGGAACACAATATCGCCCGGTGTCACGGCAAGGCGGTCGAAGAGGCTCACCCGCTGCTGCCAGTACGCATCCTGGCCGTTAGCCTGGACGGCAGCTCCGATGAGGGAGCAGGCCACACAGGCGCACTTCAGGAGCCGGCCGGCTGCGGCCGGAGCCGACAATGCGGCGCTCAATGTCTTTTGTGTCTTGCGGGTATTATGTGGGGTCATGTGAGGATTTGGTGTTAAGAGGGGTCAGAGAGATTTGTCTGTGTAATACCTGATGATTCCGGGCATCGGATCGGCCTCGATGGTGCCGATGTTGCTCAGGCCGAGCGTGGAGGCCGTCTTACGCAATTGTCTCTCGAAAGCCTTGGCGATGGAGCCGGTGAAGCAGACCTCGGTCGCGGGGCTGTCCATCAGCGGCATCACATCGCGTGTAAGGAATTTGCGAAACTCATCTGTCACGAGCGAGTCTATGTAGGGGTGGGGATGAGAGGAGGCGAAGGGGGCGAAAGAGGCCAGGTATCTGTTAGGGAAGGGGCGGCGGTAGATATTCTCCAAGGCATCTTCGAGAGTGAGCCCGTATTGGGCATGCATCTTCTCACGCAGCTCCGCGGGCATGATTCCCTTCAGATAGTCAGCTATGAGCCGCTTGCCGATTTCCGAGCCGGCGCCGTTGTCGCCGAGAATGAAACCGAGCCCTGCGCCGTTTCTGGAGATTTCGCCNCCGTCGGAGAGGACCGCGTTGGANCCGGTGCCCAGAATGCAAGCCACTCCACGGCGGTCGCCGAGGAGGCTCCGGGCGGCGAGGAGCATATCCCCCTCGACTTCGGCAGAAGCCTCCGGCCATGCCTCGCGAAGACATGCGGCGATGCGGGCGCAGGCCTCCGGAGTGGAGCACCCTGTGCCGTAGTAATACACATTGCGCACCATCCCGGCAGAGCCGAGGAGGCGGGCCGCCTCCTTGAAGTTTGCCGAGGCATCCTCGCGGGAAGCCAAGAGGGCGTTCAGGCCCGGAGTGCGGGCCTGTCTGACAGGAGCGCCCGGGGAAACGAGGCTCCACGAAATTTTAGTCGCGCCGGCATCGGCTATCACAAACGCAGTCATGATACAAAATTACTAAAAAATAATCATATATCAGCATTTCTGCATGAAAAAATTATTTTTATAGAAATTCGAGGATTGTTGGATCGGGTGACAAAAAATGAGGGAGCCGGGCTGCGCCATCAGGCGCCCGGCTCCCTCGGTTTCTATAAAATCTTAGGGGTTTGACGGGATATTCTCCTCAGTCTATATTCTTTCAGTTTGCTACTGACCTGTTTTTACCATTCGAGGCCGATGGGGTCGCCTACGAGCTGCTGGAGGTTGTTGTCGCCGGTGAGGCGGAGGTCATTGAGCATGTTGTTGTTAGTAACGTTGACGTACTGCAGCATCGAGTCGAAGGAGAGGTCGAGGGTGATGAGCTGGTTGTTGGCTACGTTGACGCGCTGCAGGAAGTTCTGGCTTGACAGATTGAGCGTTGTCAGGTCGTTCCATTCGAGCTGCACGAAAGCCAAGTTGGGGACGTTGTTGACGCTCACCGTGGTGAGGTCGTTGTAGGGGGCGTAAAGGTCGTTGAGGACGTTGCAGTCATTGATGGCCAGCTCGGTCATGTGGTTGTCTGACACGTAGAGGCTGGAGAGTGCGGGCAGCCCCTGGATGTAGAGCTTGGATATGCGGTTGGAGCCGAGGTTGAGGTTCTGAAGGGAGGTAAGGCCCGACAGCTCGATGCCTGTGAGCTCGTTGAATCCTGCGTAAAGGGACTTGAGGGCAGTGCAGTTGGTCAATGAGAGTTCCTCAAGACGGTTGGATGTCACGTTGAGGTATGCCAGGACAGGAGTCTGGGAAACCTCAAGAGCGGTGAGGAAGTTGCCGGCGAGGTTGATGCGGCGCAGCAGGGGGGTGCCGTTGAGTTCGATGTCTCCGATTCTGTTGCGGTTGAGGCGGAGCACCTGGAGCTGGGGGGTATTGTTGATTACTATATCCTTGATATGATTGTGGCTCGCGTTGACTTCAATCAGGGCCGGGTCACTTGAGAGGGTGAAGCCGATGAGGCGGTTTCCGGATACGTCCACTTTTTCGAGGGCTGTGAAACCTGAGAGGCTGAGAGTGCCGGCGAGGTCCTTGTTTTTCCAGTCGATTTCGGTCACGCGGCCGTTTGAGACGGTCACGCCGGGGGCGATTGATACATCGTTGCCGTTCAGCCCGAGCACCTGTGCGTTGGTGAGGCCCTCTTTGGCTGAGGGGGCGCTAAGGAAGGTGCGGAGGGCGTTGGCTTCGTTTTTCTGGAGCTTCTGGGCATAAGCGGCTCCGGTGGAGAGCAGGGCTGCTGTGAGCAGGATAAGTGTCTTTTTCATAGGTTTGCGCGTCATTGATGATTTGAAAAAATATGAATTTTGGTGTAATTTATTTAAATAACGCGCAGGATTATTGAAAGGTTTTAATTAGGGGGATGCTTTCGCCCGGGGGCATCGGGTGGCGAGCCTCGCGGCGATGGGGATCGGGAGGCGAGCCTCCCGGCGATGGCAAAAGGGGAGGGCTGGGGGCTTGCGGCTGGCCGGGGCTTTCGCTTGTCTGGGGAGGGGGGGATGTTGCGAAAGTGTTGCAGGGCGGTTAAAATATTGTTAAAGGTGCTTTTCGGGGGATTGAGGGTGTAAACAGGGAGGGGGGAGGGCTTGTTAGGAGTGCATGATTACAGCATTAATACCCATAGTTAAGTTTCTGATCGTGGCCGTGCTTCTGGTCGCAATGGTTATGGTCCTCATGGGCATCAGCCATCTCTCTCATGTGTATGAGGAGAGCGATGACGCCGAGACGGCCGACTTCAAGCGCGAGGTCGATGAGGATGCTAATGTGGTGGGTATTCATTCATTGTTCCGATGTTTTCTTGCGCGCGATTCACGCCGCTCCTCTTCCCGCAGATAACCCCCTCACTGCATAGATTTATTCTCCAAAAATCTCTCTTATACCACTACCCCGGAAAGGTAGCACTACCGATTCATGTGCCACCCCTCCGGGGTGGTGGTATATTATATCTATAGTCACCCCGGGTTACACCCGGGGATAACGCGGTATGGTCCCTCCGGGACCGAATTTCTGCAGCAGGGATGCTGTGCTGTCCCTCCGGGACCATAAAGGGGCAGGGCCGCACAAATCATGCGCGGCCCTGCCGGGGTTTGGAAATGGGTGATTTTCAGAATTTGTATTTGACACCTACCTGGAGGAGGCCCTGTGCGCCGAAGCCGAGTTCACCGTACACGGCAAAGGCGTTTGAGAGGGAGTACTGCGCTCCTACGGGGTTAGCCTGGAATGCGAAATAGGCTTTGTTTTTGGTTGCGTCACCGTCATTCCAGGAGAGGTGAGTGATGTCGACACCTACAGCTGCCTTTGCATACATGGAGAAGGCTCCCTTGCGGTAGTACTGGTACTTGCCGTTGAGCATGATGACGTGGTAGTATGCGTGTGAGTCATCTGCGTGTTTAGCATCCTGGCTGGAGAATGTGTAGGATGGGCCGAGCCAGAGATTGGGAGCAACTTTGAAGTTCACGCCTACGTTCAGAGCTCCCCAGGCGTTGTCGGTCTTCATGCCTTTAGACATGTTCATAGCGTCCATCTGGGTGTAGCCGCCATAGGATACGTATGCCTCATTCTGTGCCTGAGCTGCGGTGGCGGCAGCTGCGCAAAGGCCTAATGCGAGTAAAAGCTTTTTCATAGTCTTGCGTGTTTATAGATTAAGTATATCGTAAAAACACTCCGGATGAATTTTTGGTTCATCCGGAGTTCTTTTTAGGGGGTTGGTCGAGGTGTCTATGATAATTATATGAGGCGGGGTCCCGGTCTTTCATTTCTCAGAGAGGGCCATCGCCTTCCATTTCCTGTAACCGAAACATGCGATGACGGTGTAGATCAGATAGAGGGTTGCATAGAGGTAGATGCCTTTGTATATGTACAGGCCCACGCACACAGCATCCACGATGATCCAGGCTATCCACTGCTCTATATATTTTTTTGCCAGGAGCCACATGCCCACTATGCTGAGCGCCGTGGTAAAGGAATCGGCAAGAGGCACGGTGCTGTCAGTCAGGTAATGCAATATGGCGTATAGGATAATCCACAGCAGCAGGCAGGCGGCAGCTGAGGCTGCAATCAGTTTCGGGGGCAGATGGCGTATGCGAAGACCTTGGGCTTTTTGGCCGGCGTTGTCCTCGGAGGCTTTTGTTCGGTCCGGATGTCGTGTCCAGGTGATGTAGCCATACACCGCGATAAGGAAGTAGTAGATATTGATGCCGAAATCGGCATAGAGGCCTTTGCGGTAATAGAGCCATAATGAAATCATGGGCATTATGACCGACACGAGCCACAGNTTNGGGTTGGCGTGATATTCCCACCAGATGTAGAGCAGNCCGGTGGAGAATCCTAAGATCTCGAGNATGAGGTCCCAGGGGAGGAGGGTGACGGAATTCCAGTCCATGCTTCAGAANGTGANCGACACGGNGGCGANGACGTTGGCAGTGGCCTGAGCGGCATATCCCGCATANCGGTAGATGACCGGTCTGCCATCCTCAAGATAGTAGCCTGCGCCCGTGTAGCCNTTGTTGAAGTATTTCTCGTTGAAGATGTTGTAGACAGTCACTCCCAGGCGCAGTTTCTTGATGCCGGGGATGGATTTGAACGTGTAACCCAGCGACAGGTCGGTAACGAAATAGGCATCGAGCCTGGCTTCTGCAGACCGGGCATTGTTCATGTATTGCGACGACACATATTT
>WFLX010013922.1_pt1 | contig 15313 bp, 13 predicted proteins | sample 4967041 | NCBI WGS metagenome assembly WFLX01 (sample SAMN12857096, study PRJNA449069) | gut metagenome | isolation source: stool from male and female vole | host: Microtus ochrogaster | place: USA:Florida | collected 2017 | reverse complement strand
TTTACGAAAGGTCGGGGATTGGCAACACCGGTTTTAAGAACCAGCAGATGACGGCATACGAGATTCTCTATGAGATGGCGCGCGTCGCATTCCTCCTGAAACACCGGGATGAGGCCGCCATAACTGAACGAGGAGAAATAAAGCTTCTGATATGGCATGAGGCTCAGATGCTTCGATACTATTCGCATATCAAGAGCCGAGATGTCTGAAGGACACTTAGTGGTGATCACCATGTCGGCCCGGCTGAGCGCATTCGCGCTCTCACGCATCCTGCCCAAAGGCAGCAGATGATCATTATAGATGGGGCGCGAATAGTCCATCAGCATTATGTTTAATTTTGGCTTGATATAACGGTGCTGAAACGAATCGTCGAGCACAATCAGGTCGAGATTGGGAAATTCCTTCAGCAGCTGCCTCACACCCTTCACCCTGCTCTCGCATACGGCAACAACGACCGTACCCCCGAACTTCTCATAAATCTGAAGCGGCTCGTCGCCGATACTCTCGGGAGTGCTTTTCGGTGAGGCTATGATGAATCCTTTGGTCTTTCGCTTGTAGCCCCTGCTCAGGACTGCAATGTTGCGCCTGTAGCGCAGGCATTCGAGTATGTACTCCACATGCGGAGTCTTGCCGGTGCCGCCTACCGTGATATTACCAACTCCCACTACCGGGATGTTGAAGGAGACTTCCTTGAGAATTCCCCAGTCAAAAAATTTATTGCGCAGTTCCACTCCCATTCCGTAGAGCCAGGACATGGGAGTGAGCACGTAGCGGAGGACTTTCTCAATCTTCTTCATCGTTAAGGTATTCTTTCAATCACTGCAGACGAAGGCAGAGCGGCTGCATCCTTGCCTGCACGGGAGTGCGTTGCAAAATTCTTGATGCTTCACGAATGAGTATCGATTCAGGTGATTCGCCTGATATTTCGGCAATCTGCTTCGTGAAACTGTCTAATCCCTGGCTTCTCAGCAAATCCCACACGTCGGGCTGATATTTCGGATAAATGGCCACACCATATTTATCTTCCTTGAGCTTGGCCATCTTCACAGCATAGGCCAAAGCATCATCAAGCGAGCCGAGACTGTCGATCAGCTTGAGTTTCAGCGCGAGTTCAGNGTCNTAGACGCGTCCTTCGGCTATCNCCCTTACCTTCTCTTCCTTNAGCNCTCGNCCTTTTGCCACACGCCTTACGAATTTGGTATAGCCATCATTAATATATGTCTGCAGCGCATCGAGCAGTTCGGGAGAAGGATTCTGCAGTGGTGAGATATTCTTTCCCGGGTTTGTGCTTACATACTGAGGAGTGACACCGATCTTCTTTAGAGTGCCTTCAAACGAGGGGAAAAGTCCGAAAATTCCTATTGAGCCGGTTATAGTGAGTGGATCGGCAAAAATCCTGTCGGCCGTGCAGGAAATCCAGTAACCACCCGAAGCGGCATAGTCGCCCATCGACACCACAAACGGCTTCCCTTTCGACTTGAAATAATCGAGGGCCTCCCCTATCTGGTCACTACCGAAGACTGAGCCACCGGGGGAATTGACCCGCAGCACGAGAGCCTTCACATTGTCATCATCGGCGAGTTGGGTGATTTGAGGCACGAGTTTGTAGCAGTCGATACCATACTTCGCTCCCTCTTCAATCTCGCCGGTGGCGTAGAGCACAGCCACAACGTCCTTGTTGCCATATTGCGAGCCCCAATTAGAATTATCGGCAAGTGTCTCAGGGTCATAGAATCTTACATCGTCAGCATCCTTTCCTACGAGACGCCCGATGATTGCATCCATCTCGCGTTCATAAACAAGACGATCCACGAGCCCCATCTTCAGCACGGTGCGGGCATCTTTCAATCCTACGAAATCGTTGACGGCCTCGTTGAGCGAATTCTTCTTGAGTTTCTTGCGTCCTGCCTCCACTTCATTGCTAATATAACGCCACATATTGCCATATAGCGTATCAAGCTGGGCCCGGGCCGGAGCGCTCATCTCGTTTGAGATGTATGGTTCGGCGGCCGACTTGAAAGTGCCGACTTTCACCAAAGTCATCTTCACGCCGAGCTTGTCGAGCAGATCCTTGAAATAAAGGCTTGTGCCCGACAGACCGGTGATATCGAGTTGTCCGGCAGGATTGAGGAAAAGGCTGTCGGCCTGTGACGCCACGAAGTAATCGCCCATCGTGAGGGCATCACCGTAGGCGTAAACTTTCTTGCCGCTGCTTTTGAAATCGGCCACTGCCTCGCGGATAGCATTGAGCGTTGCCGGCTCGGCGGCAGCCCCATTGCATTTCACATACATGGCCTTGATATTTTTCGAATCTTTTGCTTCCCTTATGCCATTGATGATGACGTTGAGAGCCTGCGTCTCGTCTTTATTGCCCTGAGCGAGCGACATGAAATCAATCTTCGAGGGTTCGGGAGTCTCGACTATCACACCCGAAAGATCGAGCACAAGCACCGAGCCGGAGACGACTTTTGTAGTAACTCCCTCGTCAGAAACCGCAAAACGCGCAGCGATTCCTATCACAACCATCACTGCCACCACGCAGAAAAGCACCATCGCTATCCACGCGCCAACAAACGAAGAGAGGAGGTTGAGAAAAAATTTCTTTAGCATTGGAGCCTGATTATTTGAGTGAATCGATTACTTTCTTGATTTCTTCAGCCAGAGCCTCGGCTTTCTCCATAGTCTCGGCCTCACTGTAGATGCGGATTATGGGCTCGGTATTCGACTTGCGCAGATGCACCCACGACTCGGGGAAGTCAATCTTGACGCCATCGATGTCGGTGATTTCGCATCCGGAGAACTTATCCTTCACCGCGAGCAGGATTGCGTCCACATCAATGTCGGGAGTGAGCTGAATCTTGTTTTTCGCTATCTGATAGGGAGGATATGTCTTCTTGAGCTCGCTCACCTTCATGCCTGATTTCGCAAGCAGAGTCAGGAAGAGAGCCACTCCCACGAGTGCGTCACGTCCGTAATGGAGTTNCGGATATATCACTCCGCCATTTCCCTCACCGCCAATCACGGCACCGGTCTCCTTCATTTTCGCAACCACATTGACCTCGCCCACGGCTGCGGCATTGTATTCGCAGCCATGCTTACGGCTCACATCGCGCAGCGCGCGCGAACTGCTCAGGTTCGACACCGTGGAGCCGGGAGTCTTTGAGAGAATATAGTCTGCCACCGCAACAAGTGTGTATTCTTCCACAAACATCTCGCCGTCTTCCATCACGATAGCAAGGCGGTCAACATCAGGATCCACCACGAATCCGACATCGGCCTTACCGCTCTTCATGAGGTCGGCTATCTGTGTGAGATTCTCGGGAATCGGTTCCGGAGTATGGGCAAAATGTCCGTGAGGTTCGCAGTTCAGTTCCACCACCTTCTTCACCCCGAGTGCCTTGAGAAGGCGGGGGATGACGATGCCACCCACTGAATTCACGGCATCGACAGCTACAGTGAAGTCTGCTGCCGCTATAGCATCGGAATCTACGAGCGAGAGACCTTTCACCATCTCTATATGGCGGTCGCCCCAGGTATTGTTAAGATATTCCGCCCCGAGTTCCATAACATCGGCAAAAGTGAAATCTTCCTGCTCCGCAATCCTGATCACCTCCTTGCCGGCCGCATCGGTTAGGAATTCACCATTTGCATCCAGAAGTTTAAGTGCGTTCCACTGCACCGGATTATGGCTGGCTGTGATGATTATGCCGCCCATAGCGCCTTCGCCCACAACGGCAAGCTCGGTGGTGGGTGTGGTGGCGAGGTCGATATAGATTACATCGAAACCCATTGCCATTAAGGTTCCATTCACGAGATGAGCCACCATCGGCCCCGAAATGCGGGCATCGCGGCCCACTACTATCTTGCCGGTGCGGCCACTTGCTTCACGTTTTATATATTCAGCGTATGCTGCTGTGAACTTCACGATATCTACACCTCCGAGGCCATCACCTGTACGGCCGCCTATTGTGCCGCGGATGCCCGATATGGATTTTATAAGGCTCATTGTGATATTATTCTGTTATAGTTGTTTTTTTAGTCTTGATACAATAGTTATTTCCCTTCCGATCCTCAATATTCAGCCTTGAAATAGCGGGTATTCACGAGATAGGGAATACATGTTGTGTTCTCAGAAGAGAAGCCGTAGTAAGATTTCAGAAGTATATTGACTTCCGAGTCATAACCGAGCCAGCTGAGCGGCAGCTGAATACCCTGGCCATATTTCGACGAGACGGCCACACTATAGTTCTGATATATAAAATATGTGTTGCCTATCGTATTCAGGAAATTATTCTGATTGCCTTCACCTGCAATGTCGAGAGTGTTCTGCTCATACATCTGGAGCACATTATATCGGGTGTAGGTGAAATAGACCTGATCGCCATACGTAGGCATTTTCCTGTCGCCCGCCTTGATAACCTGCATGTAAATATAGCCGTCGTCGTCCATTTTATAGAACGGAGCGTTGGGGCCGGTCTCGAATACGCTGTCGGCAGGCAGTTCGTTGCAGACGCGCTGCTGCGCGAGATACCAGTTTGAAGCCTTCTGCTCTCTCCTGAGGAGGTCGGTGTAACTTTCAGTCTTGTTGCACGCCCCTGTCAGGAGCAAGGCGCCGAATGAGGCTGCCGCTATAAGAGATTTCAGAGATATATTCATGATTGAAAGAAAGAATTTACAAATTAAAATAATCGAGGCGCTCGCTGCGTCCCTTCAGGAAATGGGAATAGCGAGGCAACGCTTCCACCAGGATATCGCGGCATTCGCTGAGCGAGCCCTTGAATTCAGCGCCGGCGGCCATCACGTGGCCTCCGCCTCCGAAAAGTTCCTTACATATAAGATTAACCGGAAAATCCATCACGCTGCGCGCCGAAACCTTAACGCAATCGGAATCTTCACGCAGGAAGAAACTGAATGTGATACCCCTGACTTCCGTAGGCCGGTTCACGAGGCCTTCGGTATCACCCTTCTCATAATGAAAGCGCTCGCACTCTTCCTTGTCGAGTGTGATGACCGCACCATGAAGATCAGGAAAAATCTCCATCTTGTTTGAGATGGCGTAACTCTCAAGCATCAGGGCGCCTAAAGATTTCTCGGTCAGCGCAAGACGCACGATGCGATTCTTGTCTACTCCTTTCTCGAGCAGACGCATCAGAATTTCGTAGATATCCGGATTCTTGCAATTGACGGTGAAATTCTTCGTGTCGGTCACCATTCCGGTGAGCAGACATGTGGCTCCATCCTTATTCAGGTCGGCATAAAGTCCGAGCTCGGCCATAATGCGGAAAGAGAGCTCACAGGTGCTCGACATGTCTGGGAAAGAGAATGTCAGATCAGCAAACGAATCAGGCTCCACATGATGGTCGATAAGCACTTTGGGGCATGTGGNCTCGTCNAGAAGATGCTGCATCTTGTCGAGACGTGAGGGCTGATTGAAATCGCAGCAGATGATAAGATCGGCCTCCCTGAAATGTTTCAGGCAATGTGCCTCATGGCGGGTGAATACAGCCATCCGGTCGAATCCGGGCATGAAGGAGAGCGAGCGGGGTGCATTGTCGGGAATCATGACGCTCACTGATTTCCCGAGAGTCTGCAGAAGATGCATCCATCCGAGCGTGCTGCCAATGGCGTCGCCGTCGGGCCTCACGTGGCAGGTAAGCACGATAGAGGAAGCTGAGCTTATCAACTTCTCAAATTTATCGACGGTTCTTGCATCTAATACCTTATTCATTGATTACTAACCAATTAATCAGACTAATTAATATATCGACAGGCTTTTTCCTTGCAAAAAACAGCAAAAAATGGTGCCTAAAATCATTTTCAAAAGGCAAAGAAAGCAAAAATTATCGATTTTTTTGTAATTTTGCACCATAAATATTTCCAAACGTCCTCAACAGTCCTTCCGAGGAGGGAAATCTCAATCTTCAAACACTATAAAAAATGCATACAAGAGAAGAAAAACTCGAGGCTTTCGGAAGAATGCTCGATGTGCTCGACACGCTGCGGGTGCAATGTCCGTGGGACAGGAAGCAGACCAACGAATCGCTTCGCGCCAACACCATCGAAGAAGTCTACGAGCTCTGCGACGCCCTTATAAGCGATGATGTGAACAACATACGCAAAGAACTCGGCGATGTGCTCCTGCACGTGGTGTTTTACAGCAAAATAGCCGACGAAAAAGAACAGTTTGACATCGCCGACGTGTGCAACTCACTTTGCGACAAACTGATCTTCAGGCATCCTCACATCTATGGCAATGTCCAGGCCGACACTGCAGATGCAGTGGCCGATAACTGGGAACAGATTAAACTGAAAGAGAAAGACGGCAACAAGACTGTGCTTTCGGGAGTTCCATCCTCTCTTCCGGCGCTTGTGAAAGCCTACCGCATACAGGAAAAGGCAGCCCATGTAGGGTTTGACTGGGACGAGCCTTCACAGGTTTGGGACAAAGTGAAGGAGGAGACAGCTGAAGTAGAGGCGGAAATCAAAGCCGGCAACAAGGATGGCATCGAGAAGGAATTCGGCGATCTTTTCTTCGCGCTGGTGAATGCCGCACGCCTCTACAAGGTGGTGCCTGAGAACGCTCTTGAACTGACCAACAGGAAATTCATTAGCCGTTTCGAGTATATTGAGAAGAAGGCGAAAGAAATGGGAGTCAGTATCAAGGATATGACACTCGCCGAGATGGACTCTCTCTGGAATGAGGCAAAACAATTTGAGAGATAAGTACTCGGCAAACACTCCGACTATTGTTAAGACATGATTCTCTGCATCACTGAGAAACCGAGCGTAGGCGCCGATATAGCCAAAATTCTTGGAGCCGGCGTGAGACGCGACGGCTATTTCGAAGGCAACGGATACTGTGTGAGCTGGACTTTCGGTCACCTTTGTGAACTGAAAGACCCGGCCGACTATACGCCTGACTGGAAGCGATGGTCGCTTGCTGCCCTGCCGATGATTCCTGAAAGATTCGGAATAAAGGTTAAGGACGATAAGGGCATCATTCATCAGTTTGGCGTGATCGAAAACCTTATCAGGAAATGCGACAAGGTCATCAACTGCGGCGATGCCGGCCAGGAGGGAGAACTCATCCAGCGTTGGGTGATGCAGAAGGCAGGATGCGACAAGCCTGTGGAACGGCTCTGGATCTCTTCGCTCACCGATGAATCGATCAAGGAGGGCTTCATGCATCTGCGTCCGCAAAAAGAGCTCGAGAGCCTCTACATTGCGGGACTATGCCGGGCAATCGGAGACTGGATTCTCGGCATCAACGCCACAAGGCTCTATACGCTGAAATATGCTGAGCGCAACGGTAACTCCCGCACAGGCAACATCCTGTCGGTGGGAAGGGTGCAGACCCCAACACTCGCTCTTGTTGTGAACCGGCAGAAGGAAATAGAGAACTTTGTGCCTACCACCACTTTCGAGCTCCGCACCCTTTATCGCAATGTGACTTTCACATCGGCAATCAAGCCATTCAAGACAGAGGAAGAATGCAAGGCCAAAATCAACGATTTGGCCGACAGCGAGTTTGAAGTCACCGACGTGACTAAGAAAAAGGTGAAGGAAGCGCCACCGAAACTATTCGACCTCACAAGCCTTCAGGTGGAGGCCAACAAGAAATATGGTCTTAGCGCCGACGAGACTCTCAAGACAATACAGAGTCTCTATGAGAAAAAACTTACCACTTATCCGCGTGTCGATACGACTTATCTCACGGATGACGTGTATCCGAAATGCGGACAGATACTCAACTCCCTGACATATTATCAGGAATTGCTGAAACCCATCAGGGGGAAAAAACTGAAGAAAAGCGGTAAGGTCTTCGATAATTCCAAAGTCACCGACCACCATGCCATCATCCCGACCGGAGTGCCTCCGCAGATGCTGTCGAAACCTGAATGGGAAGTGTTCGACCTCGTGGCCCGGCGCTTCATATCAGTGTTCTTCCCTGATTGCGTCTACGATCAGACTCAGGTAAAGGGGAAAGCCGGCAAGATAGAATTCAAGACCTCGGGCAAAAGAATTGCCGACGCAGGCTGGAAATCAGTCTATCAGCAGCCCGCGGCTTCCGATGCTCAGAAAGCGCCGGACGAAACGGGAGAAGAGAAAGAAAACGACTCTCTTCCCGAATTCGTAAAGGGGGAGAAAGGGCCGCATAAGCCTTTCGTGGGGAAAAAGACCACCACTTCCCCCAATTACTACACCGAGGGAACCCTGCTGAAGGCGATGGAGACCGCCGGAGCTTCGGTCGATGACGAGGAACTGCGCGAGGCACTTAAAGCCAACGGAATAGGACGTCCGTCGACACGAGCCGCCATCATAGAGATTCTTTATAAAAGAGCATATATCAGGAAGCAGGGTAAGTCGCTCCGGGCCACCGAAGCGGGTATTGAACTTATCGGGCTAATAAAGGAAGAACTTCTGAAAAGCGCGAAACTCACCGGAATCTGGGAGGGGCGCCTGCGCGCCATAGAGCGCGGCGAATACGACGCATCAGACTTCNTTGCCCAGTTGAAATCAATGATATCGGAGATCACCCTCGCAGTGCTCCGCGATCCTACCAACCGCCGGATATCTCAACAGACGGAACCGGAAAAACCTAAAAAGAAAAACACTAAGAAACCAACTGAAAAGAAATGAGACACATCGTTCAATATGTAATCGTAGCGATAATAATAGTTCAGGCACTTTACTGGCTATGGAAAACAATATTCCGGCCCTCATCCGTAAAGGAGCCGGACTGCCAGAAAGGATGCACGGGGTGCATCATCCAGCATACATGCCACAAGCCTCAGGCTATGATGACGAGAAAAAATTCAAGAAAGTGACGTGATCACCGCGCTCACGGCATGAAAAGTTTTTTCGGGAGCCTCTTTCCAGAAATTCTTATATTGCGAAATATTATCGGCCTGACCGGGAGTGTCACTGACCACGCGTATCACGGCAAAAGGCACATCGCAGTCACGGCATACATGGGCGATTGCGGCCGACTCCATGTCGCAGGCAAGAGCATCGGGATAGACTTTCTTGATTTCAGCCACCTCTTCGGCTTTGCTCACGAAACGATCGCCCGAGCAGATGAGTCCGAAACGCATATCATCCACGTTGTCAAGTTTGCGGCAGGCATCCTTAACCTGTGAATCCATCGGGAACCGCCTCGGCATACCATCCATCTGTCCCCACTCTGTGCCGGGGCCACACCACACATCGTGATAAGCGGCCTCCTCCGCCACGAGCACCGAACCGACGCGCATGGAGGCATCTGCTCCGCCCGCAACTCCCGAATTGATGACAAGATCCGGACGGAAATCCTCTATTAGCCTGAAAGCGTTGAGAGCGGCATTCACCTTGCCGATGCCACACTTCATCACGCACACCTCATGGTGTGCCATCTTGCCCATGTAAGCCTTGCGCGAGCCGAGGTTCACCTCCCGGGCATCACTCAGGAGCGGAACGAGAAGTTCTATCTCCTTATCCATTGCTGCCAACAGTCCTATTCTCATATCTGTCAATAATTGATGGATCGGGACATGAGGAAGCCTCTTCCCCGATATGTTACATTTTATCAACGCCCCACACTTCCATATTATTATTTTTTTTTGTAAATTTGCATTCGTTCAATAATAATCAAAGACTGTCCTGTTATGAAATCAGTGAAAATATGGAACGACACGCCTTCCGACCAGCAGGCGTCGCAGATAGCGGCCAGGCTCAAGGCCGGAGAAGTATGGATACTTCCTGCCGACAGCATCTACGGCATAATGTGCGACGCGCTTAATCAGAAGGCTGTGAAAANAGTATGCGACATGAAGGGCATCAATCCGGAGAAGCAGCATCTTTCAGTGGTNTGCGATTCCATATCGATGGCGGCCGAATATGCCCGTATCGAAGACCGCANCTATCANNTGATGAAGGATTACACACCGGGCCCCGTCANATTCCTGTGCAGGGCAAGTTCNTCGCTGCCCAAAGAGTTCAAGAAGCGGAAGACCGTAGGCATCCGAATTCCCGCAAGTGAGACTGCGCGCATGATAGCCGAAAAACTCGGCAATCCGCTTCTCACCACATCCATTGAATTTGACGATGATGACTATGCCCGCAATCNGGAACTGATCATGGAAGCCTATGAAGGACGCGCCGACGGCATAGCAATGGCCGAAGACGGCGGCACAGTTCCCACCACGATAATCGACTGCACCGATTCCGAACCTAAGATTGTGAGGGAAGGAGAGGCTGCAATTGAAATCTGATTATATTTCATTGCAAAAATTTTGATTTGTCATAGATTTTTCCTAATTTTGCGTAGATTGACGAAAGAAAGTCTCGACAAGTAAACGACACAACAATATAACCCTATAATACACACAGATATGTCAAAAGTAACAGTAGTGGGCGCCGGTAATGTAGGCGCAACCGCAGCAAACGTGATGGCTATCCGCGAGGTTGCCGACGAAGTCGTAATGATCGACATCAAGGAAGGTGTCTCTGAAGGCAAAGCCATGGATATGATGCAGACTGCCAATCTGCTCGACATGAACACCCGCATCACAGGCGTGACCAACGACTATGAAGCAACCGCCAACTCCGACGTAGTGGTCATCACTTCAGGAATCCCCCGCAAGCCCGGCATGACCCGCGAGGAGCTCATCGGCGTGAACGCAGGCATCGTGAAGCAAGTCACCGAGAGCGTGCTCAAGCATAGCCCCAATGCTGTGATAGTATGCGTATCAAATCCCATGGACACCATGACTTACCTCATCCACAAGGTAAGCGGTCTGCCCAAAAACCGCATCATCGGCATGGGCGGAGCGCTCGACAGCAGCCGTTTCAAATATTATCTGAGCAAAGCCCTCGGTGCTAACCCCAACGAGGTGGAAGGCTTCGTGATCGGCGGCCACGGCGACACAACTATGATTCCGATGCGTCGCTTCGCCACACTCCGCGGCATTCCCTGCGAAACTCTGCTCGACAAAGAAACAATGGATAAGGTTGTAGCCGACACAATGGTAGGAGGCGCTACACTCACCAAACTTCTCGGCACAAGCGCATGGTATGCTCCCGGTGCAGCGACAGCTGAAGTGGTTGAGGCTGTGATCCACGATCAGGACACCATCATTCCCTGCTCCGCTCTGCTCGACGGCGAATATGGCGAGAAAGACCTCTGCATAGGTGTGCCTTGCGTGCTCGGCAAGGGTGGCATCAAGAAGATCATCGAACTTGATCTTACCGCTGAAGAGAAAGAACTCTTCGCAAAGAGCGCTGCCGCAGTTCACAAGACTAACGAGGCTCTCCCCTGCTGAGCCGAAATCACCGATTAATAATATTTACGCCCGGGAAGCATGGCTTTCCGGGCGTAATATCTTTATTATGACTTATATTCTGTTACACTCCCGCTTCTACGACACTAATGTGAGATAGACCACATATTCAGCGATTAGAGCCACAACGAAAAGAATGGCGAAAACAATCGTTATCTTCTTCAGCATCAGGCCTGAGTGCGGTATAATCCGGCCCACTATCATCGACATCATCCATGTGAAGATGGTCATAAAGAGGGCGAAGGCATCGGCAAAAGCCCACCATCCGAGATTCCGTCTGAAGTCGAATGTGATCACGATTAAGGCTATGGCTATGATGAGTGAGAGAAAAGAGAGAATCAGGTTTCTTTTAAAGTTTGACATGGCTTATCGATATAATTTCGTAACGTGGCAGATGCCGTCGCTGTCGATGAGAAGTGCTATATAGAAGCCGTTGGGAAGTGCGGCAAGATCGGCATGAGCCGTGGTTGCATTTGCAAAAGTCTTATGCTCCACAAGATTGCCGGCCACATCATAGACAAGCATACGCTTTATCTCCACCGGCATAGTGAGGGCGAAATGTCCTGCCCCGCCGGGGATGACCACGGGCGCTTCAGGGCGCTCCACATTCAAAGCTGCGGTCTCGTCCGGAACTCCGTATTCTTCAGGCTCGGCTGTCTCGAAATCGAACTCCACGGCATGACGGCGCACCATCCAAAAGACTTCCGCATCGTCGAGCGAGGCAGCATAATAATCATGGTTATCAGGATTGCGGAGCATGTCGTAGACCACCGCAGGATAAGCAGACCATTGCTCTATGGCATCTGAGGGAATGCGGCTGTCATATCTTATCATCTCCACATCGCGGGCAAAATCAGTGAGCACAGACTTCACCATCGGTGTCATGGATGCATGATTGAATTTTCGCTGAAAAGAATAGCCGAGTATGGGGAAAGCCTTATTGTCGGCTGCTACTATCACGAAGCCCCCTGTGGGGGAATTGAATACATAGAAGGGAGTAAAAAGTCGCTGTGTTGTGAGATCCTTCCCATTGTAGACGTATTCTACCGGAGGAGTGACATAACCTTTCGACTCATTGAAAAACTTCTGGGCCATGGACTTGGCTTCTTTCTGCCCCACGGTCTCANAGATTGCAGAAGATGGCTGCCCGCNAGCCCGAGGGTGCAGACAGNCATCANTGCGANTATTTTCTTCGAGAGTCNCATATACTATATAACGTCTGAAACGCCGGAATAGTGNATGNGNGGTTNTNNGTGCATGCTTACTCCTCAGCGGCTATCNCCTCCGACTCAGATACTTCCTCCGCATCAGACTTGATGTTGGGAAGTTCGAGACCGAGATTCTGCTTCCTGTCGATCACCTTCAGCCAGATGCCAATGAGCAGGGCAGCCACTCCGAGGCAAGCGAGCATCACGAGGGGCCATGTGTAGTTATAGCTTATTGCCGCCTCAGCCTCGGTGAGAGTGCCGTCGGCCAGTCCCTGCGCAATCTCAGGATTGGTGTTGTCGAGCACTTTGCCGATGAGAAGAGGGAACAGCCAGAGGCCGATATTCTGAATCCAGAAGATGAGGGCGTATGCCGAACCGATGATTTTGGCATCAACCAGCTTGGGAACGGAGGGCCACAGCGATGCGGGCACAAGCGAGAAAGAGGCTCCGAGCACCAGGATGGTGAGATATGCCACTATCACGCCGCCCACGGCATTACCCTTAAACAGAGGAAGGATGAATGCAAACGTAAGATGGCAGATGATGAGCAGAAGTGCTCCGACCACCAGCATCGACGCCGCCTTACCCTTATGGTCAACATATTTGCCCAAAATAGGAGTGATTCCCACGGCAAGCAGCGGGAACACCGCGAAGATGGCGGCTGCACTCTGGCGCATGAAGCCCATCCAGCAATAGAAGACGAGAGCAACTACCGCGAGAGTGAGCATGCCACCCTTCAGACTCTTCTTGCTTGAGAAATTGCTGATAAAGGCAGCGGCGGCAGCCACAAGCATCACGATATACTGAATCACTGCCTGAGCGTCGGAAGCCCAGAAGCTGTCGGGATCCACATCTGTGAAGGTGAGATTGCACTGCAGCATATTGACCGCATACTTCTGGAACGGGAAGATGGCGGAATAATATAACACGCAGAGAAATGCCACAAGCCAGAAGCCACTGCTGCGGAGAATCTGGCCGAGGTCGCTGATCTTGAACGGTTCATCTTTCTCCTCCTCGGCATGGGTCTGCGAATCAAGTTTGCGATCCATGAAGAAGTAGACGATAAACATGATGAGTGCCACCATCAGGAGCACAACGCCGAAAGCCACGGAGTTGCTTACCTTAGGAGTCTCACCTATATAGGCGAAGAGCGGCGAGAAAATCATACAGGTGGCCACACCCAGACGTGCAAGAGCCATTTCCGAGCCCATGGCAAGCGCCATCTCGCGGCCTTTAAACCACTTCACAATGCCACGGCTCACCGTGATGCCGGCCATCTCAACGCCGCATCCGAAAATCATGAAGCCTATGGCCGAGAACTTGGCAGAGGCAGGCATACCCTCATAGAAGGGAGACACTCCGAGCTCGTCGAAGATAGGAATGTAGTTCAGGTGATTGGTAAACCATACGTCGAGACTCGACCCGGCAAACATGTCGGTGACAGCATACCAGTTGATGGTGGCACCGATGAGCATTACCGCTCCGGAAAGGATAGCCGTGAAGCGCACCCCCATCTTGTCGAGGATGATACCCGCAAAGATGAGGAAGAAGATGAAGACATTCAGGAATGTCTCGCTTCCCTGCATCGTGCCGAAAGCGGTGTTGTCCCAACCGAGCTGACTCTGCACCAGATTCTTGATGGGCGACATCACGTCCATGAAGATATAACTGCAGAACATGGCGAGAGCCAGCAGCAGAAGGGCGGTCCATCTTGCCCAGGCCTTGTCGCTGAGCACGGTAACTTTGGAATCCATCTCTTAGATCTCTTTGTCGTGTTCGAGCAGCAGAGTCATCGACGGACGGTCGCAAACTTCGGCAGGACCAAAATACTGGATAGGGCCGGGATACTGATAGAGAGTGTTGAGCATCAGTGTCTCGCGCATAGAGGCGAATTTCATGAACGGCTTGCCCTTCAGGTCTACGAGGGCTTTCTGAATAACGGGCTTCATGTGGCCGTGACGCTTCTCCATGTTCATCATCATGGTGATGGGTATGCCGCCGGCAATCCAGTTTTCAGGCTTGTCGGTGAGGTTGCGCACTGAACTCATGTAGCCTGTCACGCCGCTATTGATAAGCATGGTGGCATTGTAGCCGAGAGCGTAGCAATAGTCAGCGTCGAAGNTGGNGGGGTCGNCGCAACGGCCTTCATATCCGAAGAAGTGATGCTGNGTAGCATATTTGCCATGATATTCGCCTTCTTTCTTGAGCTCGGCAAGACGCTTGCCCACCATATCGGCGAGAAGTTCCTCTGTGTCGATAAGCGAAACCTGCACATTGCCGTGGCTGTCGCGGTCGAGGCTCAGCTGCAGGGCAATATTCTTGGGAAGCGAGAGGAAGAGCTCGGCTTCTGACGGCTCCAGATACTTGGCGATTGCCTCGAGTTTCTCATCATCCTTGAGCGAGTCGAACTCTTCGGCATGCTCGGCGAGAATATCATTGAGCTGGGCGATGAGAAGTTTCATCGAGGGGATGAATTCGATAAGGCCTTCCGGAACGAGCACCGTGCCGAAGTTCCAACCCATCTTCGCACGCTCCACTATCATGTAGCAGAGAGAATTTACGATATTGTCGAGGGTCATGCGCTTAGCCTGCACTTCCTCAGATATGAGGCAGTAGTTGGGCTGGGTCTCGAGAGCGCACTCAAGTGCGATGTGGCTGGCCGAGCGGCCCATTAGCTTGATGTAATGATAATACTTCTTGGCGGAGTTGCAGTCACGCTGAATATTGCCGATCACCTCGGAATATACCTTGCAGGCGGTGTCAAAGCCGAATGAAGTCTCAATCCAC
>WFLX010312044.1_pt1 | contig 15323 bp, 17 predicted proteins | sample 4967041 | NCBI WGS metagenome assembly WFLX01 (sample SAMN12857096, study PRJNA449069) | gut metagenome | isolation source: stool from male and female vole | host: Microtus ochrogaster | place: USA:Florida | collected 2017 | reverse complement strand
CAACCGTATCCTTGGCATGGGCGATATCGTCGAGCTTGCCAAGCGTGCGCAGGAGATCTATGACCAGAAGGGGGCTGAGCGTCTGCAGGAGAAGATACGCAAGAACAAGTTTGANTTCNNCGANTTCCTNNCGCAGATACAGCAGATCAAGAAGATGGGTAACATCAAGGATCTCGCCTCGATGATTCCCGGTGTGGGCAAACAGATCAAGGATCTCGATATTGACAACGATGCCTTCAAGGGCATAGAGGCCATGATCAATTCGATGACTCCGGCAGAGCGCCGCAATCCAAAGATCATCAACGCATCGCGACGCCAGCGTATCGCCAACGGCTCCGGCACCACGCTGCAGGATGTCAACAGGCTGCTCAAGCAGTTTGAGCAGACCAAGCAGATGATGCACCTTGCCACAAAGATGAAAAATCCGGCCAATGCCCTCAAGATGGCCCGCCAACTCAAAAACGCAAAGAGAAGATGACACTGATCGACGGAAAAAAAACAGCGGTTGAGATAAAAGCCGAAATCAAGGCCGAGGTAGATGCGATGGTAGGCCGCGGCGAGCGCCGCCCCCATCTGGCCGCTATCCTCGTAGGACACGACGGAGGCAGCGAGACATACGTGGCCAACAAGGTGAAGGCATGTGAGGAGTGCGGATTCAAATCCACGCTTATCAGATTCGAGGACGACGTAACGGAGGAAACATTGCTCGACACCATAGACAAGCTCAACAAAGATGCGGATGTAGACGGATTCATCGTGCAGCTGCCCCTGCCGCGTCACATCTCCGAGCAGAAGATGATCGAGGCTATCGACTACCGCAAGGATGTCGACGGCTTCCATCCGGTCAATGTAGGCCGTATGGCCATAGGATTGCCCTGCTTTGTGTCTGCCACTCCCGCCGGTATCCTCGACCTGCTTGCCCGCTACAATATCGAGACATCGGGCAAACGCTGTGTCGTGCTCGGCCGCAGCAATATCGTGGGACGTCCGATGGCTACCCTGATGATGCGCAAGGGCTATCCCGGCANTGCTACCGTGACAGTGTNCCACAGCGCCACTCCCGATATTCCGTCAATCACCCGCGAGGCGGATATCATCATAGCAGCCTTGGGTCAGCCGGGCTTCGTCACCTCAGATATGGTGAAGGACGGTGCCGTGATTGTCGATGTAGGCACAACTCGTGTGCCCGATGCCACCCGCAAGAGCGGATTCCGTCTCAGAGGTGATGTCGATTTTGACAATGTGGCCGGAAAATGCAGCTATATCACGCCTGTGCCGGGTGGAGTCGGACCCATGACTATCGTGTCGCTGATGAAGAATACCCTCGCGGCAGCCCAGCATAAGTATTATAACTGAAAGATACCACGGGCTGAGGCAATGTCTCGGCCCGATCACCAGGGATAACTCCGATCACTGTNAACGATATTTTGATTTGATAGCACCGACAGCCACAACAATAATGTTGGNNNTTGCTCNGCTGNTGCAGCNGGACAGGGAGGCCACTTTGCTNTTTGCAGGTGATGCGATGATGCATCAGAAGCAGATAGATGTCGCCTGNCGCCCCGACNGTNGCTATGANTACTNGGGGTGCTTNACCGNCATCGCGCCTCTGGTGAGTGATGCGGATTATGCTGTGGTGAATCTTGAGACACCGCTTGGCGGCGGACGCTATTCGGGGTATCCGTGTTTCAATGCCCCGGATACCTACGCCGATGCCCTCAAGGATGCAGGATTCGATATGTTCCTCACCGCCAACAACCATACCCTCGATCGCCATGATGCCGGTCTCAAGCGTACTGTCGCGGTGCTGGATGCCAAGGGCGTGGATCATATAGGCACCTATCGCGATATTGAATATCGCGACTCAATATTGCCCCTGATCAAGGATGTCAACGGCTACAGGATAGGATTCCTCAACTATACCTACGGCACCAATGGAATTGATGTGCAGGGTGATGTAGTGGTGGATTATATCGACAGGGATAAAATCAGCGAAGATATCAGGCGTGTGCGTCAGGCCGGAGCCGAGCTGGTATGTGTGGCCGTACACTGGGGTGTGGAATACAAGCTGCTGCCCCATTACACGCAGACGTCGCTGGCTGATTATCTGGTGGATCAGGGTGTAGATATGGTGATAGGAGGTCACCCGCATGTGATACAGCCAATGGAGATGCGTGTAGGCGATGATGGCTCGCGTCATCTTGTGGTGTACTCGCTGGGCAATCTGATCTCAAACATGACCACTACCAATACACGCGGCGGAGCGCTGGTGCGCGCCTTCCTCAAGCGTGACAGCAACGGACGCGCATATGTTGACGGCGCCGATTATGATCTGGTGTTCACCATACCCGGCACCCAGGGAGGCGATAACTTCCGGCTGGTGTATACCGACAGTTGCGACAGTCAGCTCTGGAGCGGCGCATGCAGGGCTTTCGAGACAGCCGCCACCGGCATATTCAGAAAGCATAACAAGGAGGTTGACCGGCGCAGACGTCAATAATCCACTCTAAGTAAATGAGCATACCTAAAACATACATCTCCCTAAGGATCAGCGGTACCCCGGTGAGAAAGGGTGGCTTCGTGCCTATCGTGAATATCAATGATGCCTTTTTCGAGATGAGCGACACATATCCGTCAGCATTGTGCCGAGATGCGTGTCTGTACTCGATGTGCCTACTCCCTGACATGACGGTGTATAAGCTTGTGTTTAACAGGATGAGACATCATGATGATGTGGGCGAGGCTCGTCTTGTGATAGGGTTTTCCATACCGGCCGGATACAGGTTGCCTGACGGGTTGGATACTGCGGGTGTGTTGCACACGTTGCTTGAGGCTTTCATTAATAATTTTGCCGTGGCTCTTGACGACGGCAGTTTTGAATACCGTTTCGGGAGGTTTGATACTGATGCTCTGGAGAGAATCTGCAACTCTATCCAACTTGTTCCCACCGACCGCCGGCGTGTGGTGATGAACAGTGCCGCCCCTCGCGGAGCGGCCGAGGTGGAGCGTGATGATATAGCCTTCACGCTGGCTGATACTGATAACGATCGTCTCTCTGAAATCAGCGAATTGCTCGTGGCCGAGCATATCAATACCTCGCTTGCAGGAGTGGCGGTGACACTGCGTGATGATGCTGAGGATACGGCTGCCACAGACGGTGAGGAGGAAGAGGTATCACCCGAGACTGACATGATAGATGGGCACGAAGCTGAATCAGCTCAAGATATGGAGCCTGGTTCCGATAATCCGGCCGGTGAAACATACTCCTGGGGCAATGACAATGTCGAAGAAGACGCTCCGGAGCCGCGTAGGAGCCGATGGCCCGTGCTTTTGGCCGGAGTGCTGATCGGAGCAGTCGTGACATTTGTCGCCGTAGGTCTGTTTCAGAAGCATACGTCACCGGCTGATACAACGCCGGCTCCACTGTATGGCGCTGACACGGCTGCTGTTGTTACGGCTGACACTGTCGCGCCAGTGGCTGCCGAGACTGTGTATGTCGAGCGAAGGATAATAGTCAAGGAGCCCAAGGCACGCAGATCTGCCACGGTGAAAGCGCCAGCGACTGTGACAACCGCCCCGGTCGAGACACCAGCTCAGCAGGAAGAAGCTCCGGCCAAGGCGCTGAAATATGATCCGGAAGAGGAGCGCAGCCTGTGATGCGGATCATGCGGATACCCTGATTTATGACTGACCTAACATATTAAAGATAACATGGACAGATACTTCAAGCAATTTGCGCTCGCCATGACATTAATGTCGGGGGGTATCGTGGAGATGACCGCTCAGGACAGCCGGCATCTGAGTCGTGATTCGGCGTATCTTTGTCAGCCATTCTCCGTCATGGATGCCGTGACCATCGGCAGGATGGCCGGGGAAGCCGGCAACTATCTGGATCTGCCGGGGATAGATGCGTATAAGGACAAGCTCACTAAGGTGACAAAAGATATCGAAGTATATGATGCGGCCGTGAAGGCCCTCGATTCTCCTTTTGATTTCAACCGCGTAGTGGAGGTGCGCAAGAGGCTGATTCCGCTCATCTCGCAAGACGGATATTTCAGTGAGGCTCAGCAGGCCGAGATGGATCGCCTCGACATACTGCTCTCACGCTACAAGGGCAGCGTGGCCCTGTTCAAGGACATTATCGGCAGAATCAACAGCGACCCGGTGGTGAAGTCCTACCGGGACGCTTCGCGGGGCGGACACCCGTCGGCCGAAGACCGGCGCAATTACATCGCCGCGATATCAGCCGTAGTCTACAAGCCGTCTTCAAAGGAATTCACCGACGACATCAAAAATTACATACAGCTGATACCATATCTTAAGCCGAGACTTACGGAATATCTCAATTCAATNGCCNGNAANCCGGAATCCACNCCNGCNGTNGAANCTGAAATAATGGGCATAAAGCTGTGAGTTGACGNAAANTGATTGCATGTTGTCATATAAATCATTAATTTTGCAGAAAGAAAATNTTTAAGCCAATGCTCGCATATAATACTCAGCAGGAAAATCTGAAGCTGCCGGAATATGGTCGCAATGTACAGAGGATGGTAAATCACTGTATGACTATCGAAGACCGCGATGAGCGCACTGCCTGCGCACACACTATTATTGATACGATGTACACACTGGTGCCTCCGACCGGCGACCCCAAGAAATACAGGCGTACACTCTGGAATCATCTTGCTATAATGAGTGATTTCCAGCTCGATATCGATTGGCCATGTGAGGTGATAGAGAGCGACCATCTGCATCAGCAACCTGATCCAGTCTATTACAGCATCAATGATATCAGATACCGTCATTACGGCAAGAATATCGAGACGATGGTAGAGTATGTCTCGCAGATGCCCGAATCAGGCGAGCGCGACGCCATGCAGCTGCTTGTGGCCAATCACATGAAGAAGCTGATGCTCGCTGTCAATCCCGACGGNGTCGACGATGCAAAGATATTCAAGGATTTACGTCACCTGTCTCACGGCAGGGTAAATCTCGCCCCGGAGACCGTACACCTCCACGAGTTCAAGACTCTCGCACCCCCGAAAAAGAAGAAAAAGAAATGATACGCCAAGATCAACTGCTGGAGGTAGGCAGGGTGCTGAAGACTCACGGCGTAAACGGAGAGATGTCGACGCTATTCAGTATCGACGGGTTTGACGAGATCGTAAAGCCCGGGACTTGCCTGCTGTTTGATATGGACGGCATATATGTGCCTTTTTTCGTAGCCGGATGTCGCAAGCGCGGCAGCGAATCGCTGCTGTTGTCGCTCGATGGCGAGGATACCCAGCAGATGGCCGCCGCATTTGTAGGCAAGCCGGTGTATATGCGTGCCGACGATGTGCCCGACACCGCAGGTGACGATGATGACGAGGGCGTGTATGCCAATGATCTCATCGGTTACCGGGCTGCGGATACCGACGGCACTGAGATCGGCGAGATAACGGCGGTAGACGACAACACGGATAATGTGCTGTTTGTGGTAAGCCGTGGCCCTGAGCTCAAGGACGTGCTGATACCGGCCGTCGGTGATATGATAGAGGAAATCGATGATGAGAATAATAAGGTGATTTTTAATTTGCCCCAGGGNNTATTGGATATTTAGAATTATGGNATACGACGAACAGGCAGCTATAGATTANATACGCNNGCATANNGATGCCGCGATGCTCGANGNTGTCAGCGATGACGAGATACTTAACNTGATCGATGTGGTGTGGGATTATTATGAAGACCACGGACTGCTCGAAATGAGCATCGANGANGATCTNGANGACGANGCCGATATCGATGANATGGTGAAGTATGTGCAGAAGGTGATAGCTAAGGATAAGAAATCGCCACTCACACCGGAGGCCGTGGACAGGATGGTGAGGTTAGAGGTGGAATTTGAAGAGACGATCGAGGATGAATTTTGACAGGACTCTTGTGTCGCGTGGGCTGAGGCTGCTGATTGTTGTGTTCGCGGCTCTCAATGTCATGATATGCCGCGCCGATGATGCTGTAAATGCGGCTGATCTTGATTTCGGCACCAATATCGAGACGCCTAAGATACCGGCAAAAGTATCGGCTGACGTGCGCACGCATATGCAGAATATCAAGAAGGCTATTGAAAAGAATAAGCTGGAAGTGAGTCTGGAGCGCTCGGGCGAGGTAGTGAACATCAAGATTCCTTGCAGCGACTTTTTTGCCGCCAATGATACAGTGCTTAAGCCCGCGGGCGCCAATAAGCTGCGAATGCTCTCTGACGTGCTCAAGTATCCCACCATGTACAAGGTGATTGTGGCTGTATACAGCGACAATACCGGGGATGATGAATACAATGACAACCTTACGATGGCACGGGCCAATGTCATCGATGAATTTCTGATCGGTCTCGCCCCCGCAGGCAAAGAGGTGAATGTGGTGCCATACGGCATGGGCTCCGCCGATCCGCGTGTCGACAACAACTCGATAGCCAACCGCGCTCTCAACCGCCGTGTCGAGATTCTCATCGTGCCCGAGTGGCAGATGATAGAGACGGCCCGCGCCGGTAAGCTGAAATCAAGGCATTGAACACGTCGTGCTGATCATCTACCGGTCAGTAAAGGATGTGCAGGGATACATGTTGAATTGCCGGCGGCAATCACCGGTCGAGCATCCCGGAGAGGATGCTGCGGAGTTCGGCGGCCGCGAGCTGAGGCTCATAGCCGCGCGACAGTATGCGGCGGTAGAGCTTGGTGCGCTGCTCGTAGGTGAGGATAATATCGGGCGATCTGTCTATCATTGACTTTATGATATGCCGCAGTCCATTGGTGTAGATATCCTCGTCAATCTCCCCGAGCACCTCGCTGATTATATCCTGTGAAACGCGCTTCATCATCAGGGCGCTCTTTATTTTGCGGCGACCCCATCGTGAGAATCTGACCTTGTCGTTGACAAAGGCACGGGCGAAGCGGCGGTCGTCGATAAAGCGGTGACGCAGCAGCGAGCCTATGATCTTGTCGGCATCCGCAGCCGGGATCTGCCATCTGCGCATCTTCTCGCGGGCCTCACCCTCAGACATCTCGGCACGCGCACATAGTTGCTCAAGCCTCGCGAGCGCCTCCTGCGCGGTAATCTTTCGTCGCTGCATCCTCATGACAGTAGCCGTGCGGTGATGAATCTCTTTGCACCCAGATAATCATTGACCGTATCTATATCTGAGAATCCCAGGTCTGTGAGCATCATTGTGATTGCCTGGGCGCACAGAGGATTTATTTCAAAGTACAGATGCCCCCCAGGCGACAGTGCGGTGGCCGCGTAGCGGGCTATAGCCTCATATATGGCGATGGGAGACGAATCGCTCACGAACAGTGCAAGCGCGGGTTCGTGATCGGCCACACGTGGGTCGAGGGTGGGGCGTTCGCTTTCGAGTACGTAGGGAGGATTGCTCACTATCACATCGAATTTGTGTGAACCGAGGGCTGCGTGCAGGTCAAACGCATCGGCCACCAAGAAGTTGATGCGGGCCTTGAGCGCGCCGGCGTTTTTAAGGGCCACTGCCAGAGCCTGCGGGGATATGTCTACCGCTGTAACGTGAGGAAACGCGAGATCGAGTGCGAGACTGATGGCGATGCACCCCGAGCCGGTACCTACGTCGAGCACACTCAGATCCGGGCGGCCGGAAGCATCAGAGGTGATCATGTCTACGAGCTGCGCGGTCTCCGGGCGGGGGATCAGCACGGACTCATCCACGTTGAAGACGCGTCCGCGCCAATGGGCTTTGCCTGTGGCATATTGCATGGGCTCACCATCGAGTATACGGTCGGCGATCCTTCCGATCCTTTGTGTTGTCTCGGGCAGCAGCTCCCGGTCTCCGCAGGCGAAGAGCCGTGTCATCGAATATCCCATCACGTCTTGGAGTATGGCGTAGGCCATAGCCCGTGCCTCGGATGTCCCTACGGCCGGTGACAGCATCTGTTGCAGATGTCTTATTGTCGCCTCGATGGTCATCGTCAGAATGGCTTTTTGGGTTTTGTCGCCTGGAAGCTCTTGATATATTCCGGCACGGAATAGGCGAGGTCAAGAAACTCCTTGTGTGAGTACGCGAGGTCGGCAAGAGCCATCATGTTGGTGGCCAACGGCTTCACTCCGTGGATGAAAACCGCCTTGGGGCTGCGGATCACATCAGTGGCCTTGTCGCTGCCGTCGCCGAAAAACAATACCCTGTCGTGCTTATTCAGCAGACCGGTGTAGCTGTCGCTGTCGAGGATCAGGGGCTGGGGCTCCATGATTGTGTCGAGCGATAGATTGTAGGCGGATGTATATACCTCCATGCGCCGCGCGTCGATCATGGGCACGAAGGCTGAGTCTTCGGTGAAATCGACTCCCGAGAACATAGCCGTGACGGCAAGCAGCTTGAGCGTGCTGACACCTATCAGAGGCAGGTCGAGGGCGTAGGCAAGTCCTTTGGCCTCGCTCATGCCAATGCGCAGCCCGGNGNAGCTGCCCGGGNCCATCGANACNGCGNTAGCGTCGGGGCGGAGACCNTTAGCCGACACTTCGGCAAGNCAATCCTTGATAAAGCCGGAGAGCAGGGACGCGTGATTGCGGCCCTCGAAATCCTCACGGTGTGAGAGCACCATGCCATCGAATGTCACGGCCACCGAGCATACAGTGGTGGAGGTCTCTATGTTAAGAATAACGGCCATTTCTTTGTCAATTCGTTTTATTAGTGAATTTGTTGGAATTTCCGTCGCTGGGCGACAGAGGTCCGGCAACTTCATTGCAAAGTTACCCAATTAAATTGAGAAATTCAATCATATCGTGGTTTTAAGCTTTTTTAAGTGGAAAATCAGTGGATAAATGATGAAAATTCGCATGAAAAGTTATAACTTTGCATCCTAATATGTCAATACGGATGTTCAAAAAGATAATATACTGTGTGGTGCTGTTGGCTCTGTGCTCCTGCGGTGAGTATCAGAAAGCATTGAAAAGCACTGACCTTGATTATAAATTCGAATTTGCGAAAAAAGCATTCGAGAAAGGACAGTATGTGCAGGCCTCAACCCTGCTGAAAGACGTTTACACGGTGTTCAAGGGTTCTGACAAAGCCGAGGAAAGCCTGTATCTGCTTGGCATGAGCGAATACGAGAACAAGGATTACTATTCGGCCGGCACATACTTCAAGACCTACTATTCACGTTATCCCAGAGGCAAGTATGCCGAGCTCGCACGATTCTACAGCGGCTACGGCTATTATCTCGACTCACCCGAGCCGCAGCTCGACCAGAGCGATACCTACAAGGCTATCGAGGAGCTGCAGGGATTTCTTGACTATTTTCCTCACAGCGACAAGGTGTCCATCGCCCAGCAGGCCATATTCGAGCTACAGGACAAGCTCACTCTCAAGGAGCTGCAGAACGCACAGCTATATTACAACCTCGGCACATATATGGGTGACAATAACTATGAGAGTTGTGTAATTGTGGCGAGAAACGCTGTGAAAGATTATCCTTATTCAAGATATAAGGAAGATCTGGAGATGCTGATATTGAAGGCCAAATATATGGAGGCAAGTCTCAGCTACGAGGAAAAGAAGGCCGAGCGCTTTCGTGATGTGATCGATGAATACTACAGCTTCATCAACAACTATCCCGACAGCAAGACCCGCGACGAGGCCGACAATATATTCAAAATCGCTCAAAAATACGTAAAAGAATAATATTCACCGTAAGACATGGATTACAAGAAAACCAATGCTCCGCTCAACACCGTCACACGTGACATGATCGAGCTTTCGTCAGATACCGGCAACGTCTACGAGACAGTGTGTATCATCGCCAAGCGCGCCAATCAGATCGCTATGGAGATGAAGCATGACCTTGAGAAGAAACTTCAGGAATATGTCTCACTCAACGACACCATTGAGGAGGTAAGCGAAAACCACGAGCAAATCGAGATTTCACGCTATTTTGAGAAGCTGCCCAAGCCCACTCTCATCGCAGCCCAGGAATATCAGGAACATAAGATCCATTTCCGCAATCCTGCCAAGTCGCACAATCTCGACTAAGTCTGTATCTTCACCACCAACGACGCGGGTATGAGCCTCATGAGGCCCATACCCGCGTCGTTATGTCAAATATCCGGCAGGTATGAGGGTGATGTCAGCGGTGCCAGAAGTTGCCGATGAATAGGACGAGGATGGTGTAGAACTCCAGACGGCCAAGCAGCATCACGAAGGCGAGGAGCACCTTCCCGGCCTCGGGCACGGTGACGAGCGAGCCCTGCAGCTGGCCTATGTCGATCACCAGACCGGAATTGCTGACACTGCTCACNGTGATGAANAANGCNTCACCGGGGGGCACNGTCATCATCGANAGNATCAGNGTGACCANNACNATTANACANATATCCAGGCANAGAAAGGCNATGGATTTCTGCACCACATTGTAATCGATCGTACGGCGACCGATGCGCACCGTGCCTACACTGTTGGGCTGGAGCGCGCGCCATGTCTCATTGCGGATAAATTTGTATAGCACCATCATGCGGTCAATCTTGGCACCACCGGAGGTAGAGCCCGCGCATCCGCCGAAAAACATCAGCACCATTATGACCACGATAACCGGAAAGCCCCATTCGGCGAGACGGTCGAGTGTGAAGCAGGTGGTGGACATCGCCGACACCACCATGAAAACGGAGTTGATGATGGCATCCACCCAGTTGGTGACACCGTGGTTGAGAATCTGTGAGATAAGGAATATCACCGATGCGACGAGTATCAGTTTCAGCATGAATCTCAGCTGACCGTTTTCGTACAACGAGCGAAACCTGCCATTGACCGTATTGAATATCAGATTGAAGTTGATGCTGCCAAGAAACATGAACACGCAGATGACGATCTTGACGTACCGCGAGGAAAAATGCTCCACACCGTCATTGTAGTATGACAGGCCGCCGGTAGCCATAGTCACCAGTCCGTGGGTAAAGCTGTCGAAGAGCGTCATGGGACCGGCCCAAAGCAGTCCTATCAATATCAGGGTGAGACAAAGGTAGATGGTCCACAGACTCTTGGCTGTCTGATTGACACGCGGACGCAGCTTGTCGTGGGTGATACCGGTGGCCTCGGCATTGAACATCTGCATTCCGCCGGCGTGGTTGAACATCGGTATCACGGCCAGGGTGAAGAGTATAATACCCATGCCGCCTACCCATTGCANCANGGCACGCCATGTGTTGATGCCGTGGCTGAATATATCGGAGNCTGGCACGATGGTGGCTCCGGTGGTGGTGAAGCACGACATGNATTCGGTGAACGCATCGNCCACGCTGTAGGGTGCCGGGGTGAAGATGAACNGCAACATGCCGAAGACAGAGAACACCACCCACACCGATGCTGTGAGCAGAAAGCCCTCGCGCTTGCCCATGTTACGGTGACTCGGACGTGCGTATCTGTGCAGACAGGCTCCCGAGGCGAGGGTGACCATGAATATGGCCAGGAATATGCGGAAGTCGTCTTCTCCGTAGCAATAGGAAATGACGCATGGCACGATCATGAACAGGCTCTCTATCATTACGAGCAGCCCCATGACCTGAGCGAGCATGCGATAGTTGAGATGTCGGTATTCTCGGCGTCTGATATTCACGGTGTCAGCTGAATAATTTTTCCACTTTATGTATCGCTCCGGCCAGACAGAACACCACCACGTGGTCGCCGGGGCGGATCACCGTATTACCCCCCACGAGCATGCCGTGGCCGTCACGTATGAGGCCGGCGAGCGTCATGTCTCGGTCAAGCTTGAGATCTTTGATCGGGGCGCGTGTTATCTTCGAGCCATCCTTCACTTCGAGTTCGGCCACCTCGGCATCGGTCAGGGCGAGACATTTGGATGTGGAGGCGTCGTTGTCGAGCAGCAGCTGGAATATGGCCGCGGAGGCCAGCAACTGCTTGTTGATCACCGATCCGATGTATAGGCTTTCGGCCTGAGACACGTATTGCAGGTCCTCGACTTCGGCGATGGTCTTCTTCACACCGGCATCCTTGGCCGACAGACATGCCAGGATATTGCCCTCCGAGCTGCCGGTAAGAGCCACGAAAGCGTCATAGTCATCAATGCCGACATCCGACAGTGTCTCTATGTCACGACCGTCGCCCTGATAGATCTTTATGTCGCAGTCGCATTTGTTGGGCAGGCGGTTGCACTTGTCGAGATTCGACTCTATCACTGTGAACTTGTAGTCGTTTTTTGCGAGATTGATCAGGCGCACGGCGATTTTTCCGCCACCTACCACCAGCACCCTCCTGATCTTGGTCTCCTTCTTGCCGGTGAGGCCGAGCAGCAGCCCCACTTTCTCGCGGGTGGTGGTGAAATACAGGATATCGTCGGGGCGCATGATGTCATCGCCACGGGGTATGATGGTCTCCTGATTGCGGCGTATGGCCGATACGTGGAAGTCGCGGTTGGCCGAGGTAAAGTCGCGCAACCTCATGTCGCAGAGCTGTGCGTTGGCTGGCNGCCTGNCGCCCACTACAATGNTCTCGCCGTTGAGANTTNCAAACCAGTGNCTCACCCACGNGCGGGCAAGAGCGGTGACAATCNGCTGGGCGGCAAGATATTCGGGGTAGATGAGGTTGTCTACGCCCATACGGCGCACAAACTCGCGGTTTTGCTCCTCCATGAATCCGTAGCTCTGGATTCGGGCCACGGTGCGTCTAGCCCCGAGCGACTTGGCCATGGAGCATGCCACGATGTTGTCGCTCTCAGAGCTCAGGACAGCGATAAAGAGGTCGCAGTTCTGCACCTCGGCCCTGCGCAATGTGTCAAATGATGTGGGCGTACCCTCGACTGTCATCAGATTATACCGGGAGTCGAGCACATCGAGCTTCACCGGGTCGGAGTCGATGATGAGGATGTCCTGTTCCTCGTTTGTGAGAAGGCGGGCCAGATGAGAGCCTACGTCGCCGGCTCCGTCGATCACGATTTTCATTTTTCTGCAGGTTTGGCGGCTGTCATGATGGCCCGGTGGATTGCGGGAGTATCAAATCCACAGAGAATCTTGAGCTGTGACACTGTGCCGTGGGCTACGAATTTATCAGGTATTCCGAGCGATGTCACCTTGTTGGGATAGCCCTTCTGTATGAAGTATGAGCTTACCACCGATCCAAGTCCGCCATTCAAGGTGCCGTCTTCGACTGTCACCACCGGTATGCCTTTCGCGCCGAGCTGGTCAAGGAGATCTGTGTCGATGGGCTTGAGAAACACCATGTCATAGTGTGCGGCGTTCACTCCTTCCTGACGGGCCTTGGCCACAACCACGGCTGCGTCGGTAGCGACTGTGCCTATTGTCAGCACGGCTACATCATCACCCTCGGTCAGGCAACGGGCTTTGCCGATCTCTACAGGCTGCATCTCGTTGTGCCACCGGGGCTGCGAGCCCTGACCTCTGGGATAGCGTATTGCAAAGGGCGCCTTGTCCTGGTTTAGGGCGGTGAGCATCAGGTTACGCAGCTGGTGCTCGTCGGCCGGTGCGGACACTATCATGTTGGGCACGGCATTGAGGTAAGCGAGGTCGAGGCTGCCGTGATGGGTCATGCCGTCGTCGCCCACCAGACCGGCACGGTCGATGCAGAACACTACGGGCAGGCTCTGGATGGCCACATCATGGATGATATTGTCGTAGGCGCGTTGCAGGAAGCTCGAATAGATGCCTACCACAGGCCGCAGACCCTGGCTTGCCAGCCCTCCGGCAAAGGTGACGGCATGTCCCTCGGATNTGCCCGTNTCGAAGACGCGANGGGGCATCTGCTTCTGCATTATCGATATGGATGTGCCCGACGACATAGCGGCTGTGATGGCCATGATACGGCTGTCTTCAGATGCCAGTTCGAGCAGGGTGTCGCCGAATACCTCCTGGAATTTGCGCGGTGTGTCGGGGCCCGACGGAGCCTTGATCTTCTCTCCGGTGACGGGGTCAAAGCGCCCGGGGGCATGCCATTCGGCGGGATTCTTCTCGGCTGCGGGAAATCCCTTGCCCTTGACGGTGCGCAGATGCAATATTCGGGGGCCCTCCATATCCTTTATGTCACGCAGCACTTTGATTATCTTGTGTATGTCATGGCCGTCAAACGGGCCGAAATAGCGTATGTCCAGGCCCTCGAAGATATTCTGCTTGCCGGCGAGCAGCGACTTAAGGCTGTTGTTGAAGCGCATGATGCGTCCGCGGCCATCCTCGCTGATGAATTTATGCCGTCTGAGCCAGTTGTATGCCTTGTAGCGGGCGTTGTTGTATCTGCGGGATGTCGAGAGCTTGGTGAGATAATGGGATAGGGATCCTACATTGTCGTCAATAGACATGTCGTTGTCATTGAGCACAATGAGCATATTGTTGGGGGTATTTGCCGCATTGTTGAGCCCCTCGAAGGCCAGTCCGCCGCTGATGGATGCGTCGCCGATCACGGCCACGGCGTTGCGGCGGGGGGTCTCGCCCTTCATCAGGCTTGCCACCGACATGCCCAGGGCTGCCGATATGGAGTTGGAGGCATGGCCTGCGGTGAATGTATCGTATTCGCTTTCGGCCGGGGTGGGGAATCCGCTGAGGCCGCCTAATGTACGGTTGGTCTCGAAGCGGTCGCGACGGCCGGTGAGGAGTTTGTGCCCGTAGGCCTGGTGTCCCACATCCCATACTATGCGGTCGTAGGGTGTGTCAAACACATAGTGAAGGGCCACGGTGAGCTCCACGCTGCCCATACTCGATGCGAAGTGACCTGGATGCTCCGACAGCTGCTCGATCAGGAAGGCCCGGATCTCGGCACATAGCTGGGGCAGCACAGCCTCGTCGAGACGGCGAAGGTCGGCCGGCGAGTCTATCTTGCTCAACAAAGGATATTTATCATCTGTCGTTGTCATTCTTCACGTATTTTTTATATACGGGCACAAATATAATAATCGCCGAAGCCACAATCACAAAAACGGTGTAGAGCGTGAAGGGCGTGCGCACCAGGATAGCTGTCACGAGTGCCAGCCACAGCACCCCGAGGATTGCGAAGCGTATGATGACCGATTGTTTCATTTCAACTGCAAATTTACGCAATTCTGCCCTAAATGCAAAATAATTCTAAATTCCACTCACGCTACTCTCACGGCTCTTTCATTTAAGAAATCGTGTCAGATTATAAAATTTTACCCGTTGGTTGAATTAAATTTCTTAAGTATTTATAATGAAAAAGTTGCACATATCGCTAATGTTTAGTAAATTAGTGGTGACCAAACCATTGATTACTATCATCGCGCTTATGCACAACTTCATCGTAAAGTTCGCACAAATTCTCGAGATTTACAAAAAATTTGCAGGAAATCGAGTAG